>Ga0114970_10004625_pt1 | contig 10005 bp, 17 predicted proteins | sample M_140205_XF_Meta_FD_87030 | JGI IMG/M metagenome (GOLD analysis project Ga0114970, IMG submission 87030) | Freshwater microbial communities from Lake Montjoie, Canada to study carbon cycling - M_140205_XF_MetaG | ecosystem: Environmental > Aquatic > Freshwater > Lake | place: Lake Montjoie... | reverse complement strand
CTCTCAAATACGTGCTAAGTCTGTGGGTGAAACAGTTGATCTTTTCTTCTTTTGCGATACATGCGAAGATGAAAAGGCTAAGGTTAAAATAACTATAGACTTAACAAAATTACAAGTAACTAAAGATCCAACCCATATATCTAAAATAGAACTATTTGAAGATGTTGGTGTAGTTATGAAATATCCAGGAATTGATATTATTAATAAAGTGGATAATATTGACTATAATCAAGTTGATATTGTATTTGAAATTATCGTTAACTGCATCGACCACATCTATAATTCTCAAGAAGTATTCTATGCAAAAGAACAGACCAAGGAAGAACTAGAAACCTTTTTAAATAATCTTACCCAAGATCAATTCCATAAAGTTCAGGCATTCTTTGAAACGATGCCGAAACTTCAACATAAGGTAAACTTTAACTGTCCTGTTTGTAGTAAACCCCATGAAAGAGTTATGGAAGGACTTAGCAATTTTTTTTGATAAACCTCAGTCATGAAAGTCTAGCGAATTACTATAAAATGAACTTCTCTTTATTGCAATTCCATAAATATTCGTTAGATGAGATTGAGGGTATGATACCCTTTGAAAGAGAAGTTTACGTAGCACTGCTAATCCAGCATTTAGAAGAAGAAAAACAAAAATTAAAAAGTAACCAATAATGGAACAATTTCTTAAAAAACAAGCAGAAATCTTAAGTCAACTAGATGATTCAGTCAGTCGACAAAACGACGTTCTAAAGAGTCTTGATAAGACAAATAAAGATATTGCTAAGATTGTTGGATCAATTCATTCTAGTGATAGGGCTACTAAAGAAAATTCTTTGGAAAAAGAATTATCAAAACTAAATTTAAAAACTGGGGATAATCTTAATTCCAATGTTATTAAACTATTTAAAGAAGTTAAACGGCAAACCGATATGGTTTCTCGTAACTATCAGAATGGTGCTAATAAAGAGTTAAGTGGCGCACAAGCCCAAAAGATTAGTGGTGATGTTATTGGTAGGAGACAATACAGAACTATACAACCACGTGTAGATGATTTTAAGGGTAACGTAAAAGACTTCTTTTCGATGCGTGGGTTTTTAGATAAAACTGGTATCGTAAAGAGAAAATCTGGTGGTTTAGTATCAGAATACCTAGATCGTGCAGAAGACAAAAAGAAGTATGTTGAAAGTAGGATGAAGTTAGATCCTACTGCAAAATTACATGGATCAGCTAAAGCAAAAGAAATATTTGCCAAACAGTTTGATAAACAACAATCTGTAGAAAGAGATATTCGTAAAAATGAATCAGCTCTTAAAGGATATAAACAGCAAGGTTTTACTGAAGCCCAAATAGCAAGAACTCCAGAAGGAAAAAGACAAAAAGATTTAGCCGTTGAAATGGCTAAGGTTGATACACGTGTTAGACCAGAAGGATTTGATGCAAAGACTGGATTGATGAAAGAATCTGAAGATGCGAAAAAAGTTTCTGGTAAAAAAGCAAGTAAAGAACTTGCTGCTATTACTGGAGATGGTTCGAGCGATGAAGAAAATATGCTTGAACAAAATAGAATGCTACAGGAACAAACAGTACTTCTAACACAGATAGAAAAAAATACATCAAGTGCTGATAAAGGTCTAAAGGAAATTAAAAATAAACCAACTGGTGGCGGTGGTGGAGAAAGTGATAGTAGTGGTTTTGGAATTATGGATATGCTTGGTAGTGCTAAATCAAAGGTTGCTGGGGTTGCTGGTAGTGTTGGTAAAGGATTACTTGGTGCAGGTAAAGCAGTGGGTGGCTCATTACTTAGAAATGCTGGACCATTAGCTGCAGTTGCTGCAGTTGCAGGCGGTGCATATACTGGCTATAACATGTATAAAGAAGCCAATGATAGACAAGATCAACAAGATGGAGATATTGCTAATGCACTTAAAAGTGGTGAGATTACACAAGAACAAGCAGATAAGTTAAAACAATCAAATAAAGATAATGCTTTAGTAGAAAAAAGTGGTGCAGTTGGATCTGGTGCGGGACAAGCAGCAGGTGGAGTTGCTGGCGCATTACATGGTGCAGCCATGGGTGCTGCACTTGGATCAATTGTTCCAGGACTAGGTACTGTTGTCGGTGGTGCTATCGGTGCTGGTGTTGGTGGTCTTGCTGGATCTTATCTTGGTCAAAAAGCAGGAAACTTTATCGGTGAAACTGGTGGTAGGGCATACAATGCTGCAGGAGATTTATATAACAAAGCTAAAACTGGTGTTCCAGAATGGTATGAAGATAAAAAGAAATCTGCCATGGGATTATGGGAAAGTGCTAAATCTACTGGAGCAAGTCTTTGGGGTGATGCAAAAGAATATGGTCAACGAGGTATTAATGCAGTAAGTGATACTGCATATAACTTAAAAGAAAATACGCTTGATAATGTTGAGAGCTATACTGGTGCAGGTAAAGCATATGCTAAAGCAAAAGCATCAGTGAGAAGTATGTTTGGACTACAAAGTGGCTCAAAAAGCGAGGATCTTGGTGAGGGTAGAACTAAAAGAACAAACGAAGATGGTTCTTATTCTATATCTGATAGTGAAGGAACTAAAAATTATGATGCAAGTGCGAAATTAATCTCTGAGCAAGGTCCAACTTTTATGGGTGTGACCAATAAGAAAAATTATGCTAATGACACTGTAGAACAGAGTTATGACATGGGTCAAATGCGTGCAAAAATGGTATCTAATGCAGATGGTAGCGTACAAAGTACAGCAAAATATGAGTTGGGTGCTGGAGTTTTTACAAAGAGAGAAACTCTAACAGCAAGACAAGTGGCAGAATTGAAAGCAGCAGAAGATGTTAGTGCTGCATCTTCAGAAAATGAAATGAATAAATTGAGTGGTGGTAAGAGTGGTGGCAATACTACTGTTGTTGCACCAACTACAGTAAATAATAACAAACAAAATATAACTCAGATAAAAGCACCAATAAGAAATCAAGAATCTAGTCAACGATATGTTCCTTCGTGGGGCGGAACAAACCACAGATTTGGAATGTACGAGTAAATAAAAAGGGGGATCCGAAGATCCCCCCTTGCGCACTTGCATGGGATTTTAATCTTCTTGAGCAATCTTCTCAAAATAAGACATAACGTCGTCATCATCTGATGGTGCTGGCTTAGACTTTGGAGTCGATGCAACCATAGACTTGCTTTGTGGTGCAGAAATGCTTGGTCTCTCTTCATCAGAAAGATCTGCAGCAGACTTACTAACAAAAGAATCACCAGACAAAACTTCATTAAGTTTCTTCTTCAACTCATCATAAGATTTAAAATTCTTACGATCAGTAAACTCAGACAACTTGTTCTGAGCATTAACAATCTGAAGCATCCTTTCTTCATCAGAAGAAACTGCTACAGGATCGCTAAAATTAGACTCATCATAATTGGCGTAACCATCTTTCTTACGCATACGCAACTTGAAGTTAGCACCTTCCCAAAGATCAAACACATTAACTGGCTTTTCATCTTCGAAAGTTGGTCGTGCTTTGTCCATAATCTTATCAAAGATCTTTTTACCAAATTTGAAGAGCATTACTTTGCCTTCATTTTCTGGATGCTTTGGATCAGAAACAATCAACACGTTGGCAATGAATGACAACTTACGCTTTTGTTTGCGAGCAATCTCTTTATTGGCATCAGAACCAGAGTTCCAAAGTTGAGTGTTTAACTCACCAACAGGATCGTTTTCACCAAGAGTTGTGAGAGAGTTTTCGATGTACCACTTACCAGTTGGTCCTTGGAAGCCATGGGAAAAGATACGAACCCATGGGAGTTCGTCACCTTCTACACGTGGTAGGAATCGAATAGTGGCTGTACCATTACCTGCTTTATCGCCTTCGAGACGCCAGAAACGATCATCGACATAAGATTTGGTTTCGGTTTGGGGATTGGCAATTTTGTCGAATTCTCCAGAGATTTTACTGAAGTCAGAATTGCGCATTTTACGGAGTGCTTGAATATCCATTTGTATTTTCCTTTGTATTAATATTTACTTTGTGTTAGTATCATGTTGTATTTTAATATCATCTTTTAATTCAACTTCGTCTTGGAACGTGTCATCCTCGAGATCATAATATTCATCAACATAATTATTTAGCGTTTTCATACCTCCACCTTTTTTACCAGTGGCTTTTCCAGAACGCTTACCAGAAACATCGTCCTCAAATTTCTTTGAGTTCTTATAATATGTCTTGCCCATTTTTTACTCTGCAACTTCATCCATGAAGTGCTTAAATATCTTTTCTATCTTAATTATATCGTATTTAACGAACCCAGTCAACTTTTTTATTCGCAAAAACTCTTGATTCCAAATATATTTAACTGCATTATTTGATTCCCAGTTGTCTAACATAGGGTATATATCATCAAGAATTCTAATAGTTTCGATCGAAATTTTATTACCAATAAGCAATTCAAATGCAACAGGATATGTAGAATCTAAGAAATTAAATACATGATGTGATGCAATTTTATTAACTTCAATATGGTTTATTATACTTGCAAGATCATCAATGAAAACCTTAGTTATACTTTCTTTTCGCTTAATCCAAATCTTGTAATTTTCTTCAGCCTGTTGTCCTTCATATATGAAAGAATCATTATTATATGCAAAATTGGCAACAAAATATTGAATTATATCTTTATCATCATCGAATCTACTTCCAACTTTCTCAAAAATATATCTATCATTTCTAGCATTAAATGCTTCACGTGATCCTTTAACATTTCCTCTGTTTTCGAAGACGTTAAATTTTTCAGTAGTAAAGTGCAATTTTAATGCAAGATAATATCGATATGCTTTAAATCCATCCATTACACATCCAGTTGTGCTTGCTTTGGTAAGTAGTTCAAATCACGAAAATTCATTTCAATTTTATCTTTTAAAGATTTATTAATTAATGATGCAACATCCTGTGGTTCAAGATAATTTTCTTCACAATAATGTAACACTGCTTCCATATAAGTCATTTTCATATTGTAAACCATATGTTCTATATGGAGAGAGAATTCGTTGGCTGTCTTAAACATTTCAATCTTGGTCATCCAGCACGATCTTTTGTTTATTAATCCAATATTCAAGAGCCTTAATATCTTTAGATACAGCATCATACTCTTTAAGTTTAGCACGATATAATTTCCAAATTGGAGTATCAGTGCTTTCTGCATCCATTTCAGATCCATACTGATCTAAAAACATGGTAAAGAATTTGTCTAGTCGCATTTTAACTCCTAACAATTCTTTGTATTTGATAATATTATCTTGGTTGGTTATTGATTTCATTTTAATTCCTTTTTTGCATTATTCTTGCTATAACTTCTTTTGATTCTTGTAGATCCGAACATTCAACTGAGGGTTCAATTGAATCAATTATATCACTGCGTAAACTATTTATTACGTTAGATACAAATACATTTTTATGTAACATATCATAGTTAATTGTATATGTAACAGACTTATAATATTTCATATTATCTTCGCATTGAGGCGATATCTTTAGCCTCATCATCACTAAAAATTGGAACAGCATTAGACTTATGCATAGTACCAATACCAATAATCTTAGTTCCAGTATATACTTTATCAGGTGATTTAAAACATGCTCCTGCAGTAAATGGAAGACTTGGAATCTTAGGTGTCTCACGACAAGCAATTCGACCAAGTGAGTAAACATCACTGAGGGGTTGTTCTTTTACAACAACCTTCTTTGTGGTATACTTCTTTATCATAGCATCCCAAGATGCTTGCAATTCACGCTGAGTAGCGTTTGGCTTACGTTTTTTACTACTAGTTTTTGTATAAACAAACATTACAATCTCACTTAAGAAATACATTAACAGAGGACACAGATCTTATTATATCGTTATTCACGTTGAAAGTCAAGGGAATATTTTGGGTAGTTTCATTTATTAATAGTGCTGGTTGTTTAAAGGTAACCTTGTAACTTTTAAACAGAGAATTTGGTTGTATAGATTGTCCAGAAGGAATATATCGATACAACTTTATGTCTAAATACATTTCATGCAATATTACAGATCTACCATTAACATTAGCCGTAAAGACTAATTTTGGGTTAACAGGAAAGGTCATATCAACATTGATGTTAGAACATGAGTCTATATCAAAACAAATCATCATGTTATTATTTTGTTGAAAATTATAGTGTGGAGTGGTCGCTTGGTTTAATGCAGTTCCTGCGAGTGCTCCAATTAATCCATAATGGGATACTAAAGCCAAAACACCATTACCCACAGCCCTTTCTTTTAGATTAGATCCTGTACTACCAGCATCGTTCACAACACTTGCAAATGCTTTCATATCGGTAATCCATTTTGGTTGCCATGCCAAAACAACATTAGTTGATATGGTTGTTTCATATCTTCCAATTTTAGAAACAGGTGGCTCTATTCTAGCATATATTGCAGTAGAAATATTATCTAATTTCTTTACAATCTTCTCACGTTTATCATAGTCTTCAAAGTCTACATTAAATGGTGTTTTACTTTTTACTATTGTATTGTTTTTTGGTACAACATCAGCAGTAATGGTAACCTCATAGCCAGTAGAAGATGGTGAGTGTGATAGAATATCATATCGCTTAATCACACCACCATTATATTGATCAATCTCTTCTGTGACTCTATTGTTTCTTGCATATCGTTCACCAATAATGAACGTGCTCGCACCTTTCTCTAGTGCAGAAACCTTAGCGTTTTCTAAAGCAGTATTATAATTAATACCATAACCAGTAACAGTTACTTCTTCAGCACACACTAAAGTAGATGCAAGCATCAAAGACAATAGAGTCTTTTTCATTAGATGCCATTCATCATTGTACGAACAGTGGCTGCAGTATTAATACTTTTCTTTGAGACTTGAATTGTGACAGAAACCATATTTGAATCTCTATCTACTTCACGTTTAGATATAAATGCACCACGTAGAATACCATTAGCATTATCTGTAATAGTTTCAGTTACTAGTTGAGATAACCTGTTGGCTCGAGTGCGATCTTCTTGGCTATATTGATTTTGGTCAATCTCGCTATCACCACCTAACAAGTCATCTGATTTAGTATCCTTGTTTTTCTTACGTTCTTCATTAGTTTTTGAAGAAATAATATCTTTAAGAACAGACTTAGTTATAATTTCAGTAACCTTACCAGACTTAACATCATTCTGTAAGAATTCAATTAAGTTTCGTTTAGCACGCATGGTTGCAAGAATAAATGCATCCTCACGTCCTTGTGCATGATTAAAATTAATCGGTGCTGTACCAGATGTTTTAATCAACAACCATTCACCCTCATCAGAGAATTGTAACTGAACAGTTCCTGCAGTTTCCAAGAATTCTACTTCAGCTTTCTTAATATCTGGTTTTTGTTCAAGACGATTCTCTACTTTGGCTACTGGTTCAGGTGCTTTGTTAGAAGCACATCCAGTTGCAAAGATTGCCAAAACAGCGAGTGTTAGTATACTCTTTTTCATTTTACATTTTCCTTAATAACAATTTTCAATTCATCTACTTTTTCATCTGCATAGTTAGCCAGACGACTAAACCCTACAGTTGCAACAAGTAAACCCATAACAAACCCAATCACAAGGTTACACATAATTATACCTCAAATAAAGTTGCAAGTCAAGCAGTTACCACGAAGCCAGTGGTGTCTTTCTTTGCTTTACCCTTTGCTTTCAAACCAACAATAACACCCTTTGGATCCAAGAAACGAAGATCAGTCTCATCGCCATTGATAACTGGGCGACCAAGATAGTTCTCTGGCACTTTGTGGAATACAACTGCAACATTCATACCATTTGAAATTGCGAGTCGAGTATCCATATCGTTTCCATCTGCTTTAGAGAAAGTCAGATGGTAGTTTGGAATGTGTGCAACTTTGCGATTGTTAATTTTGGTGTAGTCGTAGAATTGCACTTCTGGAAACATTTGGAAAATGTTTTTGCCATTTGCAACTTCATACTTCTCCCATGCGAGATCTGAAGTGCCATTCAAACGAAAGACTGGAATGAGTCCTTGTTTTTCTGCTTTAGTTTTTGTTTTGATAATCTCAACAGTCAACTCATTGAGGAATGCTTGACGATTTTCGAAGAATGCTTTGGTCTTACGGATCCGTGCTTGCTGAATCACATTAGTGGTTTCACCTTTCTTGAAGATGCCACCACGACCAGCAGTATTCAAACATGCAGCAGTGCATCCAGCTGTTCGTTTGGCACACACTTCTTTACCTGATAAATCAGCAGGTGCAAAATGTAAGACTGAAGACAAGTAGCCCTTCTTCTGACCCTTCAACAACTTTGGATTGCCAACTGTAAGTAAACCCATTTTTCACTTCCTTTTCAACGATAATAGAGATATTATACGCTAATTCGGAATTAAAGACAACCCCCTAGAACACCTGTATCCTAGAGGGTTGGTTTGGTAAGTAGCTACTTACTTAGAGGATTTTGGGGTGGAAAACCCTTGTTGATGCGATGATGCATAGGCTACACAAACTACATCTCTCTCGTTTGCATAGGCACAACGAACTGCAACAGGATCAATTCCTTTTACAATCGCTGATTCTACATTGCGTTCAACAGACTTCAACTCACTATACTGGAAAAAAGTCACCGAACAAATAAGTGTCACAAGTGCAAGTGTGATACAACCAACAAAAACATTATCATTCATAATTATCCCCTTTAATTTACCAAGATCCATCATCTAAGACAGCCCTAATCCAAAATGGTCCAAAGTATACAGATGCCATAAATGCATGTGGATCCATATCTGTTGGTCCAGATTGTTCTACTCGAAATTCCCAGTGGTATGGATTCAAAACGAACCCAATCCAAATACCTGAGAATTTTACATAATTAAGAAAGTTCTTTAACTTCATCGCATAGTCCTAATTTTTTGGCTTCAAGAGGACTGAGCCAAATATCTTGAGGTGGTAACAAAACCTCTCGAATCTTTGTTTCAGATAGACCAGTAGACTTTTTATAATGAGTGATCATCTTTTTAGTCGTGAGGTCAAACTCTTTTACCGTTGCGAATAACTCGTGTTCCTTACCAAAAGCACCCCAAGTGTATTGATGGGAAAGTATAGAAGTATTCGGTGTTAGAATACGATGCCCTTTGTCACCAGCAAGAAAGATCATTAATCCTGCTGAAGCAATCTGTCCTAAACCAATTGTGCGAATAGGGATTGCTGAACCTCTCATAGTATCAATAACTGCAAACGCAGCGTTCAAGTCACCACCTGGAGAACAGATAATCAGATTGAGTAAATCTGGTCGTTCTTCAGTAAAGTTTGCTTCAAAGATCCATTCAACTAATGTCTTTGCAGACTGTAATGATATCTCTTCCATGAGGAGATAAAACGAATGTGCTGAATCGTCTCCACCATCTTTAAGTTGAATGTTCAGTTTGTTCATCATTTAGATACCATCTTTCTGTTTATAAAAAATATGCCTACCAATCACGGCAGTTCGTTCAAGTTTCCATCGTGGATTAACATAATCCGCATGGTAAAATAATGCACCACTTGTCATGTCATGCATTTTTTCGTAGTTAGCATACACCATCAAAGCAACCTCTTGTGCTTGAATGTATACTGAGTTATTCTGGATTCTTTTGTTATGCTCACAGAACCAAGAGAACTGACATGTAGATTTTACCTTTTGTTTCACTACAGAGCAAATATCTTTTGGGAATTGTGGGTCTTGCACCCTATTCAATGTAACCATCGCAACTGCGATTTTACCATCTCTTGGTTCATAACCTGCTTCATAATAAATGTTTTCTGCCAAACAATCAACTTGCGTTTTGGCTTCTGGTGTTAACTGGGTATAAGTTACACCAATGATTCTTTCTTTTGAAAAACCTGTACATAGTATTAATATTGCACTTATTAAAAATATTGCTGCTAAACTGTATAGTCGTTTATGCATAGTGATCTCCTTAAAACAGTTAAGGATTG
>Ga0114970_10004620_pt1 | contig 10009 bp, 10 predicted proteins | sample M_140205_XF_Meta_FD_87030 | JGI IMG/M metagenome (GOLD analysis project Ga0114970, IMG submission 87030) | Freshwater microbial communities from Lake Montjoie, Canada to study carbon cycling - M_140205_XF_MetaG | ecosystem: Environmental > Aquatic > Freshwater > Lake | place: Lake Montjoie... | reverse complement strand
TTACGATCCACAAATAATTTACATTTCATACGCTAAGGGAAACTCTATATCTAGAGTAAGTTACATCGAGAGATTAATTAGGCCCTATAATATTCTAAGGATTATAGAATATACCAGAATTATATGGTCAGTAATGAATTCTTCATTCAGACTAAAGATGACAGTTCCTATTGGTACTAAATCTCCTCAAAAAGGTATGCAGACTTTAGGAGAACTTATGAGTATTTATAAGGAAGACATTCAGCTAAATGATGATAGCGGAGAATTACTGGTAGACGGTAAACCTAAGATACAGTTCTATAAGAACTATCTGATGCCTTCTGGGGTTAACGGTACACCTACTATCGAGCCAGTTAATACAGAAGGACCAAATCTTAATGATCCCGCACCTTTATCATATTTCTTTGATAAGTTTGTCCAGGAATCGAAAGTTCCACCCTCTAGATTTCATACACCCGACGGGGGTAATACTTCTCCCTACTCTAACGGTGCAGAAGGATTGGACAAGGAGGAGATAAGGTTTGCCAAATTTATCGAAAGATTAAGATCTGTATTCCAAGAGATATTAGTCAAACCACTCTGGATTCAGATGGCTAAGAAATATACACATTTAGAAAAAGATTTCATGTTTAAAAGTCAAATGGGACTTGACTACTTTTCTGATAATCCATTTAAGATTAATCAGGAAATGGACGTGATCAACAAAAGAAAAGAATCTGTTACTGCTATGTCCGGATTAGTTGGTGATGAGGAAAAGCCTTATTTCTCTACTGCATTTCTTATCGAAACATTCCTTGGTATGTCTAGACAAGATATCATTGCAAATAGAGAGGTTATGGATAGAAAAGCGAAGGAAAAGAAAAAGTCAGAGGATAAAGAAGGCGGAGAGAATGGTGAAGAGGGAGAAGAAAAATCAACCCAAGTAACATTATAAAAATAAGAAATGGCAGGATTTTTAGATTTTTTAAGACCTAACGAGTCAGCTCTAGGCAACATAATAAGGAACCTAGGAAAGGTTTCCAAGTTTGGTATGCAGTATGATGATATGGTCGTTAGAAACTCTCAGGCCATAGGTAAAACAGAAGGAGCTTTCTCTCAGCAGGGGACTGGATTTACCCAGGATGATGCTTTCTATTGGACAGCTTCCTATCAGGATACCAAGGTAAGAAAATATATTGCTTATTTCGATAAGGATTATATAGAAAAAAGAAACTTTTTAAGAAAATTTTCACTAAATGGAGAAATTGAATTTATACTTGATACTATTACAGACGAATCTATCACATACGACGATAGAAATTATTTTGCTAATCCTTCTTTCGTTAATCTAGATATTAAGGAAAAGGTAAAGGATAAAATAGCCGATCACTATAACAGGATTTATAACGTTTTTGGATTTCAGAATTCTATACTAGGATGGCAGTATTTTAAACAATTCCTAATAGATGGATTTCTTGCTTTCGAGATTATCTATGATAATAAGGGTAAGGAGATAATAGGATTCAAAGAATTGGATGCTTCTTCACTTCAGCCAGCGGTTGAAAAAATCGGAGAGAATGAATATCAGCAATTTTGGATTCAGTATCCTAAGAATCCACAAATGACCAGGAAGCTTACAAACGAGCAGATTGTCTATATCTCTTATGCTAAAGGAAACAGTGTATCTAGGGTTAGCTATATTGAGAGATTAGTTAGATCGTATAACATCCTTAGAATCATGGAAAATTCCAGAATAATCTGGAATGTTATGAATGCTTCTTATAGACTTAAATTTATTATACCTACCGGAAGCCAATCACCTCAAAAAGCGATGCAAACTTTAGGACAGCTAATGTCAAACTATAAGGAAGATATCTCAATTAATGACGCATCAGGGGAATTAACAGTTAATGGAAGACCTAAGGTTCAGTTTTATAAAAACTATCTATTCCCGGAACAGAATGGACAATCACCTCAAATTGAGTCACTTAATCCAAGCGGACCTGATTTCAACGTTATGGATAATGTTCTTTATTTCTATAACAAGCTTAAAATGGATTCAAAGATACCTTATGCTAGGTTTGCATCCAGAGCTTCTGGTCCAGTTAACTATCAGACAGGAATAGATCAATTGGAAAGAGATGAGATAAGATTTGAGAAATTTCTAAGGAGATTAAGATCGATATTTCAAGAGATATTAGTAAAACCTTTATACATTCAGATGTGTTTAGATTTTCCCGAACTATCTAGGGATAGAAGCTTTAAAACAAATCTTGGATTAGATTTTCATAGGGAAAGTGAATTTGAAGAAATGGTTCAATTAACCAATTTTTCTAAAAGAAGTGAATTCATCAAAGGCCTAGGAGAACTTAAGGTTAAAGCAGGGGAAGAGGAAAAAGCATATTTTGATAATGATTATCTTATTCAAAGATTCCTTGGATTAACACCAGATCAATTAGCAGCTAACGAATCTTACAAGAAAAAAGAGGCAAAAGAAGCTCCTAAAGCTGAAGCCGCTGAAGGAGAAGCTGCTCCAGCTGAAGGTGCGGAAGAAGAAGCACCTGAGGTAACCTTATAGGTATTTTCTTAATACAGCTTATAGTCAGTTATAAGCGACTCTACTCATTATATCAGCATAACACCTTCAATATACCGTATGACTCAATACAGTATGGTTAAAATGTGAAATAGAAGATATTAAATACCCTTCGCCATTGTGCTAATTTTCTTTCCGAAATTATCAGGAATAATTTTTTTTAACCGTTATCATTCGTTATATTTGTAGAAAATATACAATATATGAAATTTGATGAAATGGTAAACAGTATTAAGATTCTAAAGGTAGTAGAATCTCTAACAGGTGATGGCTCGCAAAAAGCAAAACAGGTATTAATTAAGGAGTCAATAAATCCTCAAATGGAGTATATCCTGGATACATGCTTTAATCCTTTTGTTACTACTAAGCTGCATAAGCTAAATTTCCCACCCCAGTGTAAAGAGCATAATCCTAATTTATGGGAGGAGTTTAAAGATTTGGTTGAAGATTTAAAGAAAGCACCCGCTGCAAACGATTCGCTAAGATCTAGAGCGGAAACATTATTATCCTCTAAATTATCAGAGGTTGAAAGCGAAGACGAAGAACTCCGCAAGACTCTTATGAAGATATTAACCAAGAGAATGAACATAGGGATTGGAGCAAAGCTAATTAATAAGGCACTTTCTAGAGAGCTAATCCCAGATCCTTCCTTAATGCTAGCTACCGACGATCATTCAACAATCGATAAATGGGACAAAATCTATTGTGAGGAAAAATATGATGGCGTCCGTGTGATTGCAGTATATAAAAATGGTGAGATAACATATTTTACCCGGGCATTCAATGAGCTTAATGCCTCTTGCTTCCCTAAGATAACTTTCGATTTAAAACTTTGTATGATAAACTCAGGTTTATCTGGTAATTGGTTTTTTGACGGCGAATTAACTGACTTAAATAGAAAGTCAGTTAGCGGTAAGGTAACACAAATACTAAAGGGAACAGCCAGTATTGATATAGAGAGTGGATTTTTATTTAATGTTTTTGATTTCGATGAACTTGTAACCTTAGATAAAGGAGTTGGTGTTTTAGAGTATATTGATAGGAGACACACTTTAGAAAAAATTACCAATGGATTATCCGATGAATCACCAGTTAAGCTTGCCCAGATGTGGGAGCTTTCTGATCCTGGTGAAGTCCCTGCAATTTATAAAAAAATTGTAGATATTGGTGGAGAGGGTGTAATCTGTAAAGACAACGGTGCTTATGAATGCAAAAGGTCCAAATCCTGGGTTAAGTTCAAAGAGGTTAATGAATGTGACCTTGAAATTACAGGATGGTATCCTGGTGAAGGTAAAAGAGAAGGTTATATCGGTGGATTTATTATGACTGATGCTTCAAAGACACTTAATGTTAAAGTTGGATCAGGATTCACTGATCTTGATTTACAATCTTTAAGTAAAGATCCCGATTCACACATTGGAAAAATCGCAGCAGTTTTATATAACGTCACTATTACAGATAAGCACGAGAATAGATCTCTTTTCTTACCACGTTTTGTAGACATTAGACAGGACAAAGATTCTTCAGACGATCTTTCTTCGAAATTTTAAGAAACAACTTCATTTTTTAACTATAGAAACAATATGATACAGGAACTTTTAACAGAAAAGCTTAGACCAAAGGAGCTTAAGCATATGATTCTCCCTCATAGGATATCGAATCTTTTTACGAATGGCCTAGGTCATAACGTACTTTTAAGCGGACCTCCTGGATGTGGCAAAACAACTCTTGCCAAAATCTTAGCTAACGGCTATCCTAGTATATTTATAAATGTCTCCGACGAGAGCTCGGTAGAAACTATCAGAGTAAAAATAAATGACTTCTGTTCTACCATTTCTGTAATGGATGGAAAATCATCTAAAAAAATAGTTATTTTAGATGAGTTTGACGGAGCTTCCGACCAATTCTATAAAGCACTAAGGGGAACAGTCGAAAAGTTCGCTGGCAATGCTAGATTCATTGCTACATGTAACTATATCAATAAGGTTCCTGATGCAATCCAAAGCCGTTTTGAACTTATTGATTTCAACCCTGTAAATAGTAACGAGGAGGAGGAATTAAAAGCAGAATGGAATAAAAGAATAGGGTTGATTCTTGGAAAAATTGGGATTGAAATAGATTCCGAATCTCTTGTTGAGTTTCAGAAGAATTATTATCCTGATTTTAGATCAGCTCTTAACAAGGTTCAAACATGGATGATCGAAGGTATAAAGAAAGTAGATTCTGCAAAAATAAATGAGCTTGGCTGGTCATACGAGGATTTATATACCCTCATAACAACATCGAAAGATCCTGTTAAAAATTATCAAAATATAGTAGGTGAATATAACGGAAAGGTTGATGAGGTAATGTCTGCACTTGGCGAGGAGTTTATAAATTGGATAATCAATAATAAACCTGAATTAAAGAAGATAATTCCTGCTGTCATCGTATTGGTTGCAGAACATCAAGCTCAAAGGACTCAAGTTATAGACCCTATTGTTTCTTTATTATCACTCGTGTTTCAAATACAGAAACTAACCGATTGATATGAAAGATAGTTGGAGAAGAATAATAATAGCAGGAAAAGGAGGATCTGGGAAGGATCATTTAGTTAAACTTCTAAAGGGGAAAGATCTAATATATTCAGTTTCGCATACATCTAGACCTCCAAGAGAGGGTGAATTCAATGGTGTAGATTATTACTTTATTACTTACGATAAGGCTACGGAAATGATTGGGAGGGGCGAATTTTATGAATGGGTCGAATTTAATAGCTGGTTCTATGGAACGTCTCTTGATGAATTCTATAGAGCTAATCTTTTTATAATGACCCCTTCTGGAATAGAAAAACTTAAACCTGAAGATAGAAAAGAGTCACTTATAATGTTCATCGATATTGACGAACATACATTAAGGGAAAGACTAGCAGGAAGAAACGACGCAGATAAATCGGAGAGAAGAATTCAAGCAGACAGGGAAGATTTTAAAAACTTTTCTGATTTTGACTGTATAATAACAAACCCAAACTTCACAATAGATGAGGTATTAGAAAAAATAGGAGGAGGAAATGATTAATATACTGATAGATGGCAACTACATATTCCATAAAACATTTGGGGTATTTGCAGGATATGGATCTAACGTAGATCCAGGGAAAGTACTGAAAAGCAAATCAGATCAATCCATGTTTATTAGAAAAATTGCTACTGATTTATGCTCATCACTGAAGATGCTACCTATAGGGGGAAGATTAGTTTTTGCATCAGATAGTAGAAGTTGGAGAAAGGACGTAGAAATTGAAGATGGCGGATATAAATCGGGAAGGGTAAAGGATGAAAATGTAGACTGGTCAATTTTCTTTGATCTCATGCAGGCGTTTGGAACTCACCTAGAAAAAATGGGATTTATTTTTTCTAAAGTGGAGGGAGCAGAAGGCGATGATCTTCTTTTATATTGGTCAGAAAAATTCAACGATATAGGGGAAAGCTGTATTATAATAAGTGGTGATAAAGATTTACATCAGCTTGCTAGAATGAAAGGGCCTGATATCTGGACAGCAACCTGGAACAATAATTCTAAAAATAATGTACTTTCGGTACCTAAAGGATGGAAGAAAAATTGGCTAGACGAAACAAAAAGTGAGGTAAGCATATTTAATATGGGATCTACTATTTCTCCCGAGAAAGAAAGACTCAAAGATTTCTTAAAGAAAGTTGATATAGAAGAGATAGACAGCTTTCCGTTTATATTCAATAAGATATTAATAGGTGACAAGGGTGATTCTGTACCCAGCGTATGGGAATTTGAAAACGCAGGAAAGATTACTAGGTTTACTCCAAAGAGTGCAGAGAAAATCTATGATTTACTAATCGAATCGGAATGGAAAAATTTATCGATAAAATCATTAGTTGGTGATGATGATTTTTTAAATTGGATATCCCCATTAATTCTAAAGATATGCAAGGGAGTTGATAGCACAGAAAATAGGATAAAGGTAAAGAATAATTTTTTAAGAAATACCAAACTTATGTGGTTAGATAACATTGTGATACCGGAGAATGTTTCTTTCTCATGTAAAATGGAAACAACAAGAGGGATTAAGCTAGAAAAAAAATCAGTAACCCTGGATAGAATAAAAATATTAGACGGAACAGAATGGATAGTTACCCCAGTCCAGCCTAAAGGATTTGATCCATTTGAAAATTTCTTAAAATAATACACTATGCAATTATTTGATATTATAAAACTTATTTTTAATAACAAAGCAAACGAATGGAAAGCTGTTGGTAAAATAGATAAGTCCAGAAACTTTTTTATGATCAACAGGATAATGTCTATACAATTCCCCGTTCAAGCAAATCAGTTCAATAAGATGAAAATCGTACCCGCACCGGTGGTAGATTGGTGGCACGGAACTCTTCAGCAAGGTTTTCCAAACCCCCAGTTTGGTTATATACAAAGACTAAGAAATCTGAAGGAATTAAGATAGAGGAGGTTAAAGCGTCAGAATTAATAGAATCTTTCATAAGAGATAAATATAGGGTATCCAAAAGAGACATAGAAACTATTAAGAATTTTTATCCAGCTAAATATGCTTCTTGGGTATCTGATATATCAGACCAGGCAGGGCTTCAAAAATAGAAATATATAAGAAATGAAGAAACCGAATAACAAACTAATTGACAAGGTTATTTCCAGCTTGGATTGGGACTCTATTATCGGGGTTAATAAATGCTTTAAGATAGGGGTAGGCGAGGGAACATCAGTAATCCCTGGTATTAAGAGAAAGGTATTTTCAGATACTTTAAATAAAAATGACATTAAATCTGAGCTGAAGATGTTGCTTAACTATGCTATCGATAATGATGTGGCCGAGCTTTTCTATGGACCTTGGATGATATTCTGGGTTAATGGGGAATGGGTAGAATTAAGTGATGACGACTATGATGATGAAGACGATGAACCTTCTAGAGGTGATATAAAAGCGGGATTAAATATAAGATTTGATTCTAGCTTGGAAGTTATTTATTCGCCACAAAGAATTCATGTAATAGGCAATACAGAAAAAAATGATATAGCAAAGGATGAATCCGATATTATCAGACTGGAAGCAATGCTTAAAAAAGCAATCGATACAGAGAATTTTGAATTAGCTACAAAAATAAAAGATCTTCTAGCGCTTCAGAATGGCGAGGCCTCCGAAGATAAATAGCATAATGAAGTATATTAAATCAATAAACGAGGACTTTGGTGGAGAAAGCGGAGCTTTTGGTGATACCTATGGTTATGGAGGAGCTAATGGCGTCCTAAAAATAAACTATAAACCTTTTAGCGATTTATCAATTTCTGTCGGTACTGACCCCAATATGCCAACCAATGTAAAGGGCGACGAATATAAGATAGGTGATGTGGTAATAGCTGAACCGTTAGATTCAAAGGACAAAGTAACTGGTGTTATTGTTAGAGCATTCAGAAATCCTAATAATATAGGCTATAGATATTTCATTCAAGTTTATAATAAAGGTAAAAAGACTGAAAGAGTTATAGAGATTAAGGGTAATACCGTTAAGTTTGCAGAAGGTGGTGAACACGGTAACATTTCCACAAAAACCAAATACAAAAACAGCGAAATCGTTGATAAAGGATATAATTCTAAAACTGTTTATAATTCGTCCGAGTTAGGACTGGAAACAACAGGGGGCTAATTTAACAGAAACTAAAAATACTTTTATCAGTACAATCTTAAAAAGATTAAATGATATTAGGACAAACGCCACCGAAATTATCTTATATAGGTCCACACTCTGAATCATATGATATAAACTACCCGATAAATTCATATGAGGAGTTTCTCTGTGTAATTAGAGATAATATAAAATTAAATCTTGAGCTCGATATAGAGATCACATGTATAGATGTATGTAATTTTAAATTTTCACCAAATTTCTTTAATGAGGTAATAGAGGAAGAATCCCCTGTATCGAATATAATCGATGAGATAAATTCGGCAATAACTAAAAATGATCTCAGAATATTTCTATGTATAAACAGGGAATATTTCTTAGGTACGCAATTGGATAATATTAAGAGCTCTACAATATCGTTACTATCCAGACTATCTAGCATTCTGGATTTAATTGGGATTAACTACCCGTCTATAATGGTTAGAGTTGGATCAGCTTATGGAAATAGAAGAAATACTATGGATCTCTTTTGTGAGAGATTATCGGAGATGGACAGTACAGTCGTTTCTAAACTTTGTGTTGTTAATGATGACAAACCCAGTCTTTTCTCAGTTACTGATCTTCTATCTGGTATTTACTACAGATCTAATATTCCAATATGTTTTAGGCTATTGCCACATCAGTTTAATGATGGTGGACTTAGTATAAGAGAAGCCCTTTTTCTTTCCTGCTCAACCTGGAAGGCTGGGCAAAAACCTGTATTTATACATTCAGAGTCACAAGAATGTGATGCTTATGGAATACCATCTATACCAAAGCAATCAGAATACCTCAAAAGAAGGATACCAACATTCGGCTTGGATATAGACGTAATCATAGAATCCCCAGCAAGAGAAGATGCATGCTTAAAATACAGAATGGATCATAAATCTCTTCCCCCTATAGTAATAAATAAAAATTCGAAGAAATAATTTTTATTCCCGCGATATTCTATTATCTTTGTAAAAAACCAAATTATGTTTAAAAAAGAAGACATTTATAAATATCTTTATTTTGATGTTGAGACCGCAGCTCTTTATAAGGATCTCGAAACATTACATGATGCTAATCCCCGTTTATGGCAGCTATGGAAAAAGAGGGAAGCATATTATCTTGGAGCATATCCGTCATTATCTGCTGAAGATCCTGAAACTATTTATAAACAAAAGGCTGGATTAGAGCCTGAATTTTCCAGAGTTGTGTGTGTTTCTTTTGGATCATTTACTGATATAGGAGAGGTGAGATTCGCATCTTTCTACGGGGACGATGAGCATGACATTCTAACTAAAACAGCTAAGGTGCTTAATAATGCAGCTTCAAAAAATTGGAAGTTGTGCGGTCATAATATAAAAGGATTTGACGTTCCCTGCTTAGGTAAAAGAATGGTCTATAATGGAATCAATCCGCCAGCAAATATTAGAATCTGGGACAAGAAGCCATGGGAGATTCCGTATGTTGATACATCAGACGTGTTTGCTTTCGGTAGCTGGACACATCAAAAATACTTAAGCCTGGATCTTCTTTCTTGTTCTCTTGGTATAGAATCGCCTAAGGGAATAATGGACGGATCCAAAGTAAATGATTCATTCTGGATTGATAAAGACTATGAAAACATTAAAACGTACTGTGAACTCGATGTTAGTACAGTAATGGAAGTTATGCTAAAGGTATGCTTCCCTAGCTAAATATTCAGTTTATAATAACATCTAAAGCTTTTCTTTGATATATA
>Ga0114970_10004617_pt1 | contig 10012 bp, 10 predicted proteins | sample M_140205_XF_Meta_FD_87030 | JGI IMG/M metagenome (GOLD analysis project Ga0114970, IMG submission 87030) | Freshwater microbial communities from Lake Montjoie, Canada to study carbon cycling - M_140205_XF_MetaG | ecosystem: Environmental > Aquatic > Freshwater > Lake | place: Lake Montjoie... | reverse complement strand
TATTCAAGCGATCGGCCGATGAAGTCCTAGCGGATGTCGTTGACGGTGTAGGCTACCTTACGCTTGCCCGGCCGAGTCATCGCAACGCAATTTCCGCCGCAATGATGAAACGCTTGCGCGCGGCACTGGTGGTCATCGATGCGGACGAGCGGGTCCAGGTTCTCGTGCTGCGCTCAAGCGTTGATGGTATGTTCTGCGCAGGTGCGGATATCCAGGGGCTGGCCGATTCGGACCCTGAAGCACTGCGCGGCGAGTTCCAGTTGCTCATCGACGTTGTTGAAGACATTCGCGCGGTAAGCAAGCCCGTCGTCGCGGTCATCGCCGGAACATGTATCGGAGCGGGCTGCGCACTTGCGGCCGCAGCCGACATCGTGCTTGCCGCGGAGGATGCAAAGTTCTGCCTGCCGGAGGTGCATTTAGACATCGCTCCAGTGCTTGCGATGCAAGCGCTGTACCCGGTGGTGCACCTGCGCCAGCTGCTGTTCTGGTCCGCAACCGGTCGCATGTTCAGTGCCCGCGAAGCTCTCGACGGTGGGCTCGTCACATTGGTGACGCCGTCCGCTGGATTGCCGGGGGAGCTATCCACCCTTCTTGGAGAGTTGAAGCGGCCCGCGAGCGCGACGTTTCGATACCTGAAGCGTGCGGCGAAACTGCTGGAACAACCTAAGCGCGCAGGCGTACAGCAGGAGCTGATGGCGACGATGCTTGCCTCGGCGAGCTCGGCGGAAGCGAGAATAGAAATCGCCGGCTTCCTTGCCCGCAAACGCAAGCAGTCCACTTAGTTCCGTAGGGAGATTGCATGAACAAAATCCTCATCGTGGGTGCACTAGGTGCCGTGGGCCAATGTGCACTGGAGCACTTCGAAGGCTTGCCCAACTGGCAGATCGTCGGGATCTCGCGCCGAAAGCCGGTATTCCCTACACGTGCCGACTGGGTGTCCGTTGACCTGCGCGATCGCGCGGATTGCGAGGCCAAGCTTTCGCGCCTCACCGATATCACCCACATCGCCTACACGGCCGTCTACGAAAAGGCCGATGTGACGCGCGGATGGTCGGAGATGGATCATGTCGAAATCAACCTTGCCATGTTGCGGAACTTGGTGGAGGTCGTAGAAAGGGCCTCGCCTGGGCTTCGCCATGTCACGATCTTGCAGGGAACCAAGGCGTACGGCGGCCACCTGGGACCGTTTCGCCAACCGGCACGCGAGAGTGATCCGCGCTATATGCCGCCCAACTTTTACTATGACCAGATGGACTGGCTGGCTGAGCGACAGCAGGGCAAGGAATGGACCTGGACCATCCTACGTCCGCAGATCGTCTGCGGTATCGCGCTGGGCAGCCCGCTCAACATAATCAGCGCAATTGGCGTCTACGCAGCCATTTCACGCGAGTACGGATTGCCGCTGCGTTTCCCTGGCGGTCCCTCGCGCATTGGCGAAGCGACGGATGCGCGGTTGATTGCGAAGGCGATGGAGTGGGCTGGAACGCACGCCGCCGCCGCCAACCAGACCTTCAACATCGCCAATGGCGATGTCTACGTTTGGGAAAACATCTGGCCGCGTCTCGCCGATCTGTTCATGATGGAGATGGCGCCGCCGCACCCATTCTCATTGGCCCGGGTGATGCCTCAGAACGAAGCTATCTGGAACAAGATCGTCTCGCGCTACGATTTGGTGCAGCACAACTACAAGGAGATTGTGCCTTCGTGGCAGTTCGCTGACTTTCTCCTTGGCTACGGTCAGCGGCCCAACTCGCATCACATGAGTACCATCAAGATCCGCAAAGCAGGCTTCCCCGAATGTGTGGACAGCGAGGCCATGTTCGTCGAACTCGTGCAGACGCTGCAGCAGCGCAGGATCCTGCCCCCGTGAGCGACAGGGACGACTGATGACGATGAACGCCTACATCACCGGCGCCTACGACACGGCGGTGGGTGAAGTGCCCGGTAGCAGCTGTATGAGTCTGCATGCCGAGGCTGCGGTCGGCGCTGTGGCGGATGCGGGCCTTACGCTAACGGAGATCGACGGCGTGTTGTGCGCGTATTCACTCGTGAGCCCGCACTTGATGCTGGGGTCGGTCTTTTGCGAGTACATGGGGATTCATCCGGCGTTCTGCAGCGCGACGCAGGCCGGAGGCGCGTCGGCCTGCGTCATGATCATGCAGGCGGCAGCGCTCGTCGCAAGCGGTCAGTGCAATCATGTACTGGTCGTTACCGGGGACAATCGGCTGACGGGTCTTTCGCGTGACGGTGCGGTCGCTGCACTTGTCGATGTTGGCCACGCTCAGTTCGAGCGGCCATTCGGCATGAGTGTTCCAGCCGCCTACGCGCTGGTGGCACAGCGCTACCAGCACGAGTTTGGCGTCACACCAGAACAGCTTGCGGCGATTGCGGTTGAACAGCGACGGCATGCAGGCCGGCATCCGAAGGCGCAAAAGCGGGAGCCGATCACCGTGGCCGATGTGCTCGCCTCCAAGCTTATTGCCACACCACTGCGTTTACTTGATTGCTGCCTCGTGTCGGACGGAGGGGCTGCCGTAGTAGTAAGCAGTCGGACCGCCGCAGCTGACACCCGGGGCAGGGCGGTGGAGGTGATGGGAGCAGGGCAGGGCCATACCCATGAGCACATCGTTGCAGCTCCCAGCCTCACGGATTTTGGCTGCAAAATTTCGTCGGCTCGTGCCTTTGCGCGCGCCGGTGTGACGACGGCCGACATCGACGTCGCGATGATCTACGATTCATTCACGATCACACTGTTGGTCGAGCTCGAATCAATTGGATTTTTTGAGCGCGGCGAGGCAGGGCCCGCCGCGGAACGCGGCGAACTGGGCCTCGGCGGTAGCCTTCCCTGCAACACCCATGGGGGCCTGCTGAGCTATGCCCACTCGGGTGCCGCGGGTGGCATGTTCCATGTCGTGGAAGCGATGCACCAGCTGCGGGGTACTGCCGCCGCGCGCCAGGTGGAAGGCGCGCGGTTGGCGTTTGTACATGGCGACGGCGGCATTCTATCGGCGCACTGCTCTCTGGTGCTGGGCACCTAGTAATATGACAAAGTCGTTCGCGCAGTCGACCGCTGAGACCCGCCCGTTCTGGGAGGGGTGTGTTATCGGCGAGTTGCGCTACCAGGCGTGCGCCCAATGCGGTCAGGTGCAGCTAATTCCGCACTCCACATGTGCCAACTGCTTTGGCAAAGAACTCATATGGAAGCGCGCGTCCGGCCGCGGCAGGGTACTGAGCCATACGACCGTGCATCGCGCGCCCACGCGCGCATGGCAAGAAAAAGTTCCCTATGTCATCGCGCTGGTGGCGCTGGACGAAGGCTTCCGCCTCATGGTGAATGTCAAGGACGGCACGCAGGTCTCCATCGACCAGGTAGTGCAGATCGGTTTCACTGAAGTCGGGGGCCAGGCCATGCCCCAGGCGGAGGTCCCGTGTTGAAACACGCGATCACTTACACCGACTTCCAGCCGGGCGACGTTCTCGGCGAGGCGGTGACCACCTTTGACGGCAGCATGACGCACGCATGGCGTCGAATTTTTGGCAAACCGGCGGGAGGGAGTGACACCGAAGGGGCGGAACGCGCGAGTCTCGCAATTATCTTGATGATGCGCGCTTACTGCAGCGTCGTCACACCGCGGCCACCGGGGAACGTCCACGCGCGCCAGCGCTTCCATTTGCATGGGGTGCCCCTGCCGGGGGAGTCAATCCGCACCGTTGTCTCATGTTCAGGAAAGGAAATTAAGCGCGAGCGCCGCTATGTCGAATTGCGTACGGAGGGTAGCGGCAATGATGGGCGGCCGCTTTTCACGGGCGACATGACGATCGTATGGGCTCGGTGAATTCCGTCTGCGCATTTGCCACCGTGTCGCTGGTCGTCGATGCCGCGTCGATACAAGCCTATGCGGAGCTAACCGACGACTTCAACCCAATCCATATCGACCCGGTCTTTGCGGCCACAACACCCATGGGCGGCGTGATTGCACACGGAACCATGTCCATCTGTCTCATCTGGCAGATGCTGCAGAAAAATCTGGGTGCCGATGTCTTCAAGTCGCCAGCGCTCGACGTGAGGTTCCTTAAGCCCGTGCGAGAGGGAGAACTGTTGACTGCAGGCGGCTCGCCGAACGCGAGCGCCCCTGGTCTTTTTGACGTGTGGGTGCGGGGTACGGATGGCAGTGAGCGAATTGTTGGGACATTGTGGCTCCCGGCGAACGCTCCCGCAGCGCTAATTCAGGGAGCCGACAAATGAGTCGTGAATCTACAACCGCGCGGAAGGAGAATCCGCAGCTCGTTGGTAGTTCACCACGCGAGAAGTTGTTGGCGCCGTAGGCAGTGATGGCGTTTATTCGCCAAGTAGAAAAGGTTCTGAACCGGCTGTCCGACGACGGTGATGGTTCAGACTTCGTCTACCTCAGTGTGGGCCAGAAGGCGGTCGCAGCGAGGGCCGCAAGAGCACTCCAGGGCCCGGAGACGCTAGCTACCATGCATCGGGGCCATGGGCACATAATCGTACGCGACATCACTGTCGAACGTTTTTTTTGAAGATGCCTCGCTCGTGCTGAGCGGTATCACGACCGGAGGAATCATGGTTGCACTGAGTGCGAGCGTCTCGTGGTGGGCGCATGCGGACCCTGCACGACTTGCCATCGTGTTCAAGGATCAGCGCGTTTCGTACGCACAACTTTATGAGCGCGTTTGCAAGCTTGCCGGCTTTCTGGCCGCACGCGGTGTGCGTCCCGGCGATGTAGTCGCGCTCTTGATGAAAAACAGCAGCGCGTTCGTGGAACTCGCGCTCGCGGTCAGCCATGTGGGCGCGGTGCTGCTGCCGATTAACTATCGGCTGGGGACGGACGAAGTGACGTATATCGTCGACCACTCGGACGCGAAGCTGCTTTTTGTGGATACTGAGCTTACTGACGCCGCAACCGGTTGTCCACATGTGGTACTCGTGGACGAAGAAGTACAGCGAAATGGCGGCATGTTGGCCCATGATGGTCAGGCGCTCGCGACGATGGTGGCGAGCACGCCCGAAACGCTGTTCCGACTGATGTATACATCGGGAACGACAGATCGCCCTAAAGGCGTGATGCACACCTACGCCAACTACTTCTGGAAGTGTGCCGACCACATATCCGCACTAGGCCTGAAGACGGACGATCGCCTTTTGGTCTGCGGACCGCTGTACCACGTTGGCGCGTTCGACCTGCCAGGGCTCGCAGTGCTGATGGTGGGCGGGTGTCTCGCGATTCTGCGCGATTTCGACGAGGGGGCGGTGCTCACCTTCATCGATCGTGAACGACTGACTGGGGCATGGATGGCCCCGGTCATGCTCAATCGCTTGCTGATGGCGGGGGCTGATAGCGCATACGACTTAACGAGCCTGAAATGGATTGTCGGTGGTGGTGATCGAACGCCGGAAGCACGCATTCGCGAGTTCAAGTCGCTTTTCAAGGCTGCTCGCTACATCGACGCCTACGGCCTTACTGAGACATGCTCGGGTGACACCATGATGGGTGCGGGGCGCGAAATCGACAAGATCGGCTCTGCCGGGAGGGCAGTGGCACACGTCGACATCGATATCCGCGATGACGACGGCCGGTCGGTCGGTGCCGGAGCCACGGGGGAAATATGCCTGCGCGGGCCGAAGGTCAGCAGCGGATATTGGAAGGATCCCGAGCGCACTGCAGCAAGCCGCTACGGCGAATGGTTTCGGACGGGTGACGTCGGCTATCTGGACGACGATGGTTTCCTTTTTCTTACCGACCGCAAGAAAGACATGATCATCAGCGGCGGTGAGAACATTGCTTCATCGGAAGTCGAGCGGGTTCTATATCAAATGCCCGAGGTGCTGGAGGCCGCGGCAATTGGCTTGCCGGATGCGCGCTGGGGAGAAAGGGTGGCTGCCATTGTGGCGTTGAAAAATGGTGCCGTCCTAACGCTTGATGATGTACGCCGCCACTGCGAAGGCAAGCTTGGGGGATTCAAGACGCCCAGGCAACTGGTCATCGTCGAAGCGTTACCCCGAAACCCATCGGGAAAAGTGTTGAAGCGAGTGCTGCGTGATGATTTATCAGCTACGGCCGCACCACGGTAGGACGGCACGCTGCTTTTCAGTGCTGGGTTCACCTACCGGGATCGCAGATATGAAACGCGGCTTTGGCATCGCGCCCCGGATACAGAATATTTTCCATGTCGTGCCGCCGTCGCTGGAGCGGAATACTCCGCGCTCCTTGTTGGGTTCAATGACCATGTCACGCTGGAAATGTTGCGCATAGCCGGCGTGAAACGCGGCGATCCATGTGATTGACCTCGGGTCGGGCGACGGCCGGCATGACTTGGCTCGTTGCGTTACAGCGAAGGGTGCCGCGGGCAGGCGCGATGCTTCCTGCCGGAGATTGACAGGACCAGAAGCGGCGCTACAGTCACTGCCTAGAGCTATTTTGCAATCTGCCTTGTGCGCGCAGGCCATCCGTTGGCTGCCGACATGGCCACTGACGCTTGCGCCGTGAACCTGACCCTGACCCTGTCGTTGCCTGCTTGTTTCTCCATGGACGCCTGCGCGCTGCGGGCCAAGGCCGTTCGATGGATAGGCCGCTTGGCGGCGGGTTCGCTCGTAGCGTGGGTATGTGCGGGCCAAGCGGTCGTTGTTGACAACAAGGTTGGTTCTAAGGGGCAGGTGGCTGCCGAGTTCGTTGCGCGCGCGCCCGCCAATGGCCACACCCTGCTGGTCGGCATGGACAGCCTGTTTGTCATCAACCCGTATTTGTACGCCCTTCGCGGTGTGGATGTGAACCAAGACCTGATGCCTGTCGCTACGCTGGGCTCCAACCAGTTTGTGTTGGCCCTCCATCCCCAGTTGCCTGTCAAGGCCCCGGCAAGGTTCGTTGCGCGGGCAAAGAAATCCAATCCGCCTCTGGCCTACGCGTCAGCGGGAAGGCGGCATTGAAATGCTGCAAACCAGTCTGGACCAAATGCAACAAATGATCAAGCAAGAGCAAGCCAGTTACAGCAAGGTCATCCGCGACCTTCAGGTCAAGGTGGATTGAGATGCGCATCTACCGTCTTGACCCGCCGAGGGACGCCCTCCGAGCTTCAAAGCGATCGGCGGCGGCAGCGCATCGACGCAGCGCGATGGCGAAAGTCCGGCGCTGGATCGCTACTGGCTCGGCGCGGCTGTGCCGAGCGGCGCTCTTGCTGAGCCTGCCCGTCGGTGGCACGATGGCGCTGGCGCAGACCGACAGCTTTCCGTCCAGAGCGGTGCACATCGTCGTTCCCTTCGGGGCGGGCAGCGGGACCGACACCGCCACGCGCCTGCTGGCGCAGCACCTGGAAGCCGGCCTCAAGACCAGCGTGGTGACCGATAACCGGCCGGGCGCCAACGGATCCATTGCCGCGGCCGCAGTCGCCCGCGCCACACCCGATGGCTACACACTGCTGATGGGGACAAACTCGACCCACGGCGCCAACTCGGGGCTGATGGCCAAGCTCGCCTACGATCCGATCAAGGACTTTGTGGCGGTTGGCCTGGTCGGTGTGTTTTCCAGCTTTATGGTCGTCAGTCCGGCGCTTGCGGTGCGCAGTCCAGCTGAACTTGTTGCCTACGGTAAGGCCAACCCGAAGGCGCTGAGCTTTGCCGCCGGAAATACCTCGAGTCTGATCATGGGCGAGATGTTTGCCCGTGGTACCGGCATCGAGATGCTACGGGTTCCGTATAGCAGCAACCCGGCGGGCATTAGCGACCTCATCGCAGGTCGCGTGTCGGTCATGTTTCCCGATATGGCATCCAGCCTGGGCCATGTCCGGGGCGGATCGCTGCGCGCGCTGGCCGTCGTCACACTGGGCGAGCGCAGCCCGCTCGCACCCGAACTCCCCACCGTGGGCGAGGCGATTCTGCCCGGTTTTAATTTTGTGGGCTGGATCGGACTGTTTGCGCCGGCCGCAACGCCTGCGCCTGTTATTGGCCGCCTAGCGGCTGAACTGCAAAAGGCAGTCGCGACGCCGGAAATTGGCGCACGACTTCAATCCATGGGCGCGGAGGCCCGATGGATGGGGCCGGCCGAGTTCAAGACCTTTGTCGCGTCCGAGGTCACGCGGCTGCCGCGGATCCTGGCCGAAATCGGCGTTCAGCCCCAATAAGACATGCCACTGCACCCGCATATCGCGCAAGCCTTGCAGGCCGCGCAAGGGGCACCCGCCTACCACCAAGTTCCGATCGCGCAGGCGCGTGAACTGGCGGCGCGGGCTTATACGTCCAATGCCGAAGCGGTGCAGGTGGGCCAGGTGCGTAATCTGTCGATGGACGGACCTGCGGGGCCGATCCCATTGCGCCTGTATACGCCGCGCGGGAAGGGCCCGCATCCGCTGCTGGTGTTCTTCCACGGCAGCGGCTTCGTGATGCTGGGACTCGACTCGCACGACGACATCTGCCGCCGCCTGTGCGCCGGCACGCATTGCGTGGTCGCTTCTGTGGATTACCGGCTCGCGCCTGAGCACCGCTTTCCAGCGGCACCCGATGACTGCGTGGCCGCGACCCGGTGGATCGCGGCACACGGCCACCATTTCGACGCCGACAGCACCCGCATGGCGGTCGCCGGGGACAGTGCCGGCGGCTGTCTGGCGGCGGTTACCGCGATGCGGCTGCGCGATGAGGGTGGGCCGGCGCTGGCGGCCCAACTGCTTGTGTATCCGGTGACGGACTATCCCTCGGTGCCGAGCGAGTCCTACCGTGCATTCGGCTCGGGCTATGGTCTGACGCACGAAGCGATGCAATGGTTTTGGCGCCATTACCTGCCCGACGCCGCGGCAGCTGCGCACCCGCATGCATCGCCGATGCGTTCGCCGAGCGCGGCTGGCCTTCCGGCGGCTTATGTGCTGGTAGCCGAGTACGACGTGCTGCGCGACGAGGGCGAGGCCTTTGCGCAGCGCCTTGCCCAGGCCGGCGTCGAGACAGTCTCGTTGCGCTGCGAAGGTATGAACCACGGGTTTCTGAAGTACGCCGGTGCTATCGCGCAAGTCGACGAAGTGCTGCAAGCCGCCTGTGCCTGGCTGGGGCAGCGCCTGCGTGTTCGGCCGGCTAAGGCCGAATAATCGAGCAGCGTAGCGCGGCTTTGGACGGGTGGCTTCTTTGCGGATTGCCCTGTGTTCGGCGCCGCGAGTGCCGTAGCGGCAGACCACCCCGAAGGTTCGGGTAAGTCCCCATAAGAAACACCGCGAACCCGCCTTACAGTGCTGATTCCTGCTTTCAACGAAAGGACTTGGCATGAATGAGCATAAGTTGCGCGGCCTGATCGATCAGGTCAAGACCGGCCGGAGCACGCGGCGCAGTTTCATCGACAAGATGGTCAGCCTCGGGTTGACCGCGCCAATGGCCTCGATGATGTTGATGCATTACGGCGTCGCGCAGGCGCAGCCGGCCCCGGTCTACAAGCCGACCAAGCGCGGAGGAGGGGGCGTCCTCAAGGTGCTCTGGTGGCAGGGCGCTACCTTGCTGCAGCCCCATTTTGCAGCGGGAACCAAGGACCAGGAAGGCTCGCGTATTTTCTATGAGCCGCTGGCGATCTGGGATTCCGAAGGCAACCTGATACCGATACTGGCTGCGGAGATTCCTTCGCGTGCGAACGGTGGCCTGTCGGCCGACGGCAAGACGGTGACCTGGAAACTCAAGCGCGGGGTCACTTGGCACGATGGGCAGCCGTTCACCGCGGACGACTGCGTCTTCACCTGGGAATTCGCCAGGGATCCTGCCACTGCCGCCGTGACGATGGGCATCTACAAGGATGTCACCGTCACCAAGTTGGACTCCCACACGATCCGTGTCGCTTTTGCCAAGCCGACCCCGTTCTGGGCAACCGCTTTCGTGGCCGCTGAAGGGATGGTGATCCCGAAGCATGCCTTTGCGGCGTATACCGGCGAGAAGTCGCGGGAGGCTCCCGCCAATCTGAAGCCGGTCGGCACCGGGCCCTACAAGTTTGTCGATTTCAAGCCGGGCGACATGGTGCGTGGGGAGATGTACCCC
>Ga0114970_10004615_pt1 | contig 10012 bp, 8 predicted proteins | sample M_140205_XF_Meta_FD_87030 | JGI IMG/M metagenome (GOLD analysis project Ga0114970, IMG submission 87030) | Freshwater microbial communities from Lake Montjoie, Canada to study carbon cycling - M_140205_XF_MetaG | ecosystem: Environmental > Aquatic > Freshwater > Lake | place: Lake Montjoie... | reverse complement strand
CCATCAAAAAACCAATTGCCCGATAAACCCGAGTTTATCATACAAAGTTTTAAATCGAAGGTTATTTTAGGAAAGCAAGAGGCATTAAGTTCATTGAAAGCTCTAGTGAAATATGAGATCTCACCATTTTTATAAACCGCGATAACACGAACCCCGTCATATTTTTCTTCGCAGTAGATCTTATCCCACTTATCAATTGTTGAATGATCGTCCGTCGCTAACATAAGTGAAGGATCGGGGATCAATTCTCTAGAGACTGATTTATTGATTAGCTTTGCACCAATTCCAATATTCATCCGCTTAGTTAGTATCTTCATTAAGACCTTACGAAGCTCTTCGTCTTCGCTTTCAACCTCTGATAATTTAGAAGATAATAATGTTTCCGCTCTAGATCTTAGCGAATCGTTTGCAGCGGGTGCTTTCTTTAAATCTTCAATCAAATCTTTAAACTCCTCCCATAAATTAGGATTATGCTCTTTGCTGTGAGTTGGGAAATTAAGTTTGTGAAGTTTAGTAGTAACAAAGGGATTAAAGCAAGTATCCAGGATATACTCCAGTTTTGGATTTATCGATTCCTTGATTAATGTTTGCTTTGCTTTTTGTGATCCCTCACCTGTTAGAGATTCTACAACCTTTAGAATCTTAATACTGTTTATCATTTCGTCCAATGCCATATATTATTTATTTTATGCAAATATAATACACGGTAGCGGGTAAAAAAAATTATTCAGGGTAAATTTAGACTGGATATTGAAGAATATCAGGACTTTTCTATTTCTTATTTTAACCAGCCTATTTTAAGGCTTATTACAACTTGAAGGTGTTATGATGGATAATAGGTTACGATCGCATATAAGCCAAAATAAAAGGTGCTATGTGAATTCTTATAAAGTTACTTCGGGTGCCTCGCCTTCTTCACCCTCTGCAGGGGCAGCAGCTTCACCCTCTGCACCTTCGGCTTTAGGAGCTTCTTTAGCTTCCTTCTTTTTATAGGATTCATTAGCAGCTAACTGATCCGGGGTTAGGCCAAGAAATCTTTGTATTAGATAGTCATTATCAAAATATGCTTTTTCCTCCTCTCCTACTTTAACCTTAAGCTCGCCCAATCCTTTTATGAACTCGCTTCTTTTGGAAAAATTAGTTAATTGAACCATCTCTTCAAATTCACTTTCCCTGTGGAAATCTAATCCTAGATTTGTTTTAAAACTTCTATCTCTTGATAATTCAGGAAAATCCAAGCACATCTGGATGTATAAAGGTTTTACTAGTATCTCTTGGAAAATTGATCTCAATCTTCTTAGGAATTTTTCGAATCTTATTTCATCCCTTTCAAGTTGATCGATACCTACCTGATAATTGACTGGTCCAGATGCTCTTGATGCAAATCTAGCATAAGGTATTTTAGAATCCATTTTAAGCTTGTTATAGAAATAAAGAACATTATCCATAACATTAAAATCAGGACCACTAGGATTTAACGATTCGATTTGTGGGGATTGGCCATTTTGCTCTGGGAATAAATAGTTTTTGTAAAACTGAACCTTAGGTCTTCCGTTAACTGTTAACTCTCCAGAAGCATCATTTATTGCAATATCCTCTTTGTAATTAGACATGAGTTGACCTAATGTTTGCATCGCCTTTTGAGGTGACTGCGTACCTGTAGGAATGATAAACTTAAGTCTATATGAAGCATTCATAACATTCCAGATGATCCTAGAATTCTCCATGATCCTAAGAATGTTATACGATCTAACAAGTCTTTCAATGTAGCTAACCCTAGATACACTATTACCCTTAGCATAAGAAATATAAACAATCTGCTCGTTAGTGAGCTTTCTGGTCATTTGAGGATTTTTTGGATACTGTATCCAAAATTGTTGGAATTCATTCTCACCTATTTTTTCGACCGCAGGTTGAAGTGAAGAAGCATCCAATTCTTTAAATCCTATTATCTCCTTTCCCTTGTTGTCGTAGATTATTTCAAAAGCAAGAAATCCGTCAATTAGAAATTGTTTAAAGTACTGCCATCCCAAAATTGAATTCTGAAATCCAAAAACGTTATAGATCCTATTGTAATGATCGGCTATCTTATCTTTTACTTTTTCCTTCAGATCTAGATTAACGAAAGAAGGATTAGCAAAATAATTTCTATCGTCGTATGTGATAGATTCATCTGTAATTGTATCAAGTATAAATTCAATTTCTCCATTTAGTGAAAATTTTCTTAAGAAGTTTCTTTTCTCTATATAATCCTTATCAAAGTAAGCAATATACTTTCTTACCTTTGTATCCTGGTAAGAAGCTGTCCAATAAAAGGCATCGTCCTGTGTAAATCCGGTGCCTTGTTGAGAAAAAGCTCCCTCAGTTTTTCCTATGGCCTGCGAATTTCTAACGACCATGTCGTCATAGTCCATACCAAACTTTGACACCTTTCCAAGGTTCCTTAGTATGTTACCTAAAGCTGACTCATTGGGTCTTAAAAAATCTAAAAATCCTGCCATTTATTATTTTTATAATGTTACCTCTGGTGTTTCCCCTTCTTCACCCTCTTTTTTCTCTTCACCACCTTCTTTCTTCTCCGCCTTTTTCTTCTCTTTCTCTTTTCTCTCTATAGCTTCTCTATTTGCTATTATATCCTGTCTCGACATACCTAAGAATGTCTCGATAAGGAATGCGTTTGAAAAGTAAGGTTTTTCCTCGTCTCCTGTTAATGAAGACATAGCGGTAACAGATTCTTTCCTTTTGTTTATTACATCCATTTCCTGATTAATCTTAAATGGATTATCAGAAAAGTAATCGAGACCTAATTGACTTTTAAACATGAAATCTTTTTCTAGATGCGCATATTTTTTTGCCATTTGGATCCAAAGAGGCTTAGTTAATATCTCTTGGAATATTGATCTTAATCTTTCAACAAATTTAGAAAATCTGATTTCCTCCTTGTCCATTCCTTCTGCACCGTTAGAATACGGAGAAGTATTACCCCCATCTGGCGTATGGAATCTTGAAGGTGGGACTTTTGATTCTTGTACAAATTTATCAAAGAAATATGACAAAGGCGCTGGATCATTAAGATTTGGTCCTTCTGTATTAACTGGTTCTATAGTGGGAGTACCGTTGACACCAGAAGGCATTAAATAGTTCTTATAGAACTGTATTTTGGGTTTACCGTCCACTAACAATTCTCCACTATCGTCATTTAGCTGAATGTCCTCCTTATAGATGCTCATGAGTTCTCCTAATGTCTGCATACCCTTCTGTGGGGATTTGGTACCAATAGGAACAGTCATTTTTAATCTGAAAGATGAATTCATAACTGACCATATGATCCTTGTATATTCAATAATTCTTAGGATATTATACGGTCTGATTAATCTCTCTATATAGCTTACCCTTGAAATTGAATTCCCCTTAGCATATGATATGTAGATTACCTGTGGGTCATAAAGTACCCTTCTTCTTTTAGGATCCTGCGGAAATTGCGTCCACGTGTTAATAAAGCTACCGTCTATTTGTTTTTCTACAGAAGGCACTATCGTAACAGAATCTAGTTCCTTAAACCCCACGATATACTTACCGTCGTTGTCATAGATAATTTCAAAACATAAAAATCCATCAACTAAAAATTGTCTAAAATATTGCCATCCTGTTATATCGTCGGTGAACCCCCATATATCATAAAGATTCTTGTAATTCTCATATAGATCATCCTTTAACTTTTCGTTAATGTTAGTTATATCTATAAAATCCGGATATGCAAAAAAGTTAGCAGGATCGTAAGAAATAGCTTCGTCACATATTGTATCTAACACCCATTCTATTTCGGGATTAAGTGAAAATTTTCTAAGATAATCTCTTTTTGATTTATAGTCCTTATCGAAATAAGAAATGAATTGTCTGGTTGTAATATCCTGCTTTGCTAGTGTCCAAAGCATGCTTTCATCTTCGACGTTAGCCTTATTTTTATTCAAAAATGCAGCTTCAGTTACACCGACAGCTTGTGAATTTCTGATGACCATGTCATCATACTTCATACCAAAGGTACTCAATTTTCTTACAGATTCTCTAATCCTCTGTATAACAGGGGATTGTGAAGGATCATTATTATCTACAAAACCGGCCATTTAGTATATTTAATTATTCTAGTTACAAATCTTAAATTAATTTCGATTGGAATTCTTTATATATCCCACCTATATCTAACCCCTCTACAAATGTCTTTCTAAGATATGGTATTTTATACCAGTCCTCTAGATCTAAAATATGAATTTCTCTAATAAAATTAGTCTTAAATCCAAAAAGAGATGATTCATACCCTGTGCCTACCAGCATCTTTTTTAAATTCACGCTGGTTAAAGGGAGGGGTGTTGCAGCTCCGCCTTTTTCGTAGTGATTCTGATTTTTTTCGATAAGTAAAGGAAAGTTATCGTAAACCTTACCCAGTATCTTTAGTCTGTATTCGGGAGGTGTTACTATTAAATCTATCCCAGTTAATATAACACCGTTATTTTTAGTCTGATGCGAATCAGTGCAAAGAACTATAGGGTTCCTATCAATGAATTTTCTTTTTTCTGTTATTTCGCTATCAGTAGGATACCGAAAAGAATATATCTCGCCAGGTATAAATGGGGGTAAGAATTTTTTATCTGAAGCCCCTCCGCTAAAATACTTTCTGGTGAATATGTCGTCGGTATTCTTTACGAGATCAGCAACATTATTGAATTCTTTTTTATATTCCAATACAGATTCTGAGTACGTCATTTACTTCTAAATAGGAATTTTTCATCAACCACTCCAAATTTAAATCCTCTTTTTTCTGCCCATTCCTTAGCTGCCTTAAATTTTGCCTGATTGGTTATCCAAATTTGCATGTTGTGGTTATATGACTTTAGCTTTGCAATAGTCATAGCTCCTTCGTATATAGGTTTTTGTGTTTGTCTTTCCGGTTTTATCTCTATTATCCATTCTTGCTCATCACAAGATTCTTTTAGAACCTTTATATAAAAGTCCACATTATAGTCATGTTCTTTTTTGTCAAGAGGATTGATATACCTAATTGCAATAGGTTCAGAACTCCATTTTAATATAGATTCATTAGTATCACAATAAACGCAAAAACGATACTCCCAGGAGGATCTATATATTATATTGTGGATATCACCAATGTACTTATCCTGATTGGATGGTTCAAATTTTCCTGATTTATAATCACCGTTAGGTTTTACTTTCTTTATATCAGTCATGTGGATTTGTGTTAAACGTTATATGAGTTATCGTCACCTGTTATATAACTGAACGGTATCATCTTAGGACTTTTTGGTGGATGGAGTTTTTTCCATCCCTTTGCAAATCCATTTTTTGCAATTTGCGTGAAATAGGCAAACGGATTGTTAGATTTTTCTGGATTAAATCTGTTCCAATATTTACAAAGATCCTCCATAGCAAATGCCATACAATCTTCTTTGTCTTCGGGATCCTTATAAGCCATTTTTTTCGATATACCTTGTATCATCAGATTGAACATTCTTATGGTCTCGGGGGTAAGTTTACCCTCTTTTTTAGATTCTATAACAGCGACGATAAGTTCACTATTTCTAACATATTCTTTTGCCATTAATTTTTATATTTTTTAAGGTTGGTGTACTTCTTTCTAGTAGAAAAAAGGTAAATTATTTCAAAAAAAAGAGAACGTAGGTTCTCTACGTTCTCCGTTGTGGTTTTAATATTATTTAGAATCTTCTTTAGTTCCCTCTTCCTCTTCCTGCTCCTCTTTCTCTTTCCCTGTTGGGGCTTTACTTAATTTTCCTACGGAAGAATCTATAAATTCTTTACCCGGAGAATTTTGGTTATCAAATTTCGGAGCAAAATAAAAGTTGCGGCTTAGTTTTTTTTTAAATCATTAGATTCGTCTAGGTTGTAACCTATAGCCTTGTGTTTACCTCCGATGTGTTCTGCGTCAAATTCTATATCAAGGGAATCACCAGGTGCTTCTGCTAGATTCATAAATTTCTCTAAAGAGCTTACGTGTCTAGTCTCTTTAGGCGATTTACCATTTGCCGGTGCTTGAACAAAATTGGTAGATGTAGTTCCTTTGGTTTCTTTAGCTTCCTTTCCTAATTCTGGTGCTTCTGCTAAATTAGCCCCTTCTCTAAGGTTGTATCCGATCCCTTTGTTTTTTCCGTCTGCATCTTCACCTTCGAATTCAGTTTTATCTTTAGTTTCTGGTGCTTCTGCTAAATCATCTTCTCCTTCAACTTTAGCTTTTTCTTTCTTGTTGTTTCCAGGAGCTTTAGCCATTGTAGCAGCTTTAGCTTTAGCCTCGTTTACTGTTAGATTGTAACCGTGCATGTGGTCTAATTCTATTTTGATCTCGTCGCCTTCACCTTTAGGTGCTTTAGTAAATCCGTGTCCGTTTGCAAATGTTTTCAATAAAGCTTTTTGTTCCTCCTCGCTTAGTGCAGATTTATTTAGATTTCTTGAAATCTCATCAGATTCTTTAACCTCTCCACCTTCTTCTTCACCTTTAGCATCGTCATTTTTCTCTGCCGCTTGGCTTAAAGCTTCCTCCAAATCGGAAATCTCATTGACTAAAAAATCTGAAGTTTTACCGGTATCTAAAAGAATAGTATATCTGCCAGATGATCCATCTATAGAAATTATTTTACCAGTTTCCCCTGATTCTTTAACTTTGATATAATCTCCGAGACTAAATTTTTCATCTTCAGATAAAAATTCCATTTCTGGAGTGCTTTCAACTTTACCCAATTCGATATTAATTTGATTCCATTTTTCTCTTAGCACTGAAAGTTCGTTATTAAGTAAAGAGTGAGCCGATTTTATTTCTTTTGAAGCTGCGTATAACGGATTGTTTTCCATTAGGCTTTCAACTTTATTAATTTGCTCTTCTACCCTAGAAATGTTTTCTAATACTTTAGTTCTATCATTAATCATGATAGACTTAATTTTTTGTTCTCCGTCTAAGAATTCTGTTAATCCCTCAGAGATATCATATCTTAAGTAATCCTTAACCATTTTAACTGCTTGAGATCCATTTACTTTGTAAATTGAATTCTCCCTCATTCCTTCATTAATTCTCTGAAGATAAATCTCGTTGTTCCATTTAATAAGGTTGATTGCTACACCTTCGTAGATATTTGAGGTTATGTTTTTAGCAAAATCTAATTCAACGATATTAGAGAAGTTTACATAAAGATTAAGTATATCATTAACTACTTGAGATTCATTAACTGCAAAGTGAGATGCTGATTCTAATCCTAATACTTTACCCAATTCACCAACGCTTCTGAAGTTCAATCTAGATTTACCTAAATAAACAGAAACTGCTTCATTTTCTTCTACCAAGCTAACATATTTCTTACCTAATTGAATTAAAATTCCGTTTTCGTTGATCTTAACATAAGATCTAAGGGATGCGTTAACCAATCCGATATAATCTGAAGGTACTGCACCAACTTCTTTTGTGCTTAATTTTCTAAAAGATTCTCCCTCTGCTTCAAATAAACTGTTACCTATTGCGAAGATAGTTTTATCGCCTTCGATTAAAATAGGCGAGTATATTCTTCCTACTTTAGATTCACCCTGAACATTAACAGGAATTTCTAATTTTTTAGAATCTACTGCCTCGTTAGAATTTAAGTAATTAATTAAATTTCTAACAACAGGATTGAAAGACCATTTAGTAATTTCTTTAGATAATAAGCCAGAAGATTTACTTTCAGAAATTAACCAGTTGTTTAATGATTCGCTAAGCTCCGAATAGAAGCTGTTATTACCACTTTGCTTAATTGACTCTAATACTTTGGAAACCTCAATTTCTCTAGAGAATTTATTAGCTTTCTCTTTTAGACCTTCGGTTAAAGGTAAAACCGTAACGTCCCATTTGAATGCTTCTAATTCAGAAATAAAATTATGGATTACTGCAAATTCAGGTACGCTCTTGTTTACGATGATATTTGCATATTGTTCGCAAACAATTTTAACTTTAGGGTATTCGTAAATAGAAAGATCCCTTAATTTATTAATGGATTCTAAAACCCCAAGATTTTTTAAACCCTGTGCATCAACAAAAGATTTAGCGCTATCATCACTCGAAGCTAGATTATTCAAACTTTCTAATAATAATTTGCTAGTGTCTTCTTTATTTTTTTCTTTATCTAAATAAGAACCAGCATTGTTTAAAGAAACATTAGCTTTTAATCCTCCCCATGATTCCATCAAAGCTGATGCTGCTTTTCTGGAAGCATCCATTTGCTCACTCTTGATCGAATCCCAGTGGTTCTTCAATTCTGGTGTTGCTTCTATGTTTGAAGCCTGCTCATTAAGAGCAGCAAGAACTTGACTTTCACTCATTTCAGATGATCCAGTAAGATAGCTTTCGCATATCTGACTAACCTCTGGTGATTTTGTTAGTTCTTTCAGTTTTTTAACTTGGTTTATAAAATCCATGGTCTTTTGTTTTTTTAATCTTTTTATATATCCATGTTATGGACGAAAACTTTTTACTATATATTTAATCGGCAAGTTATTTTGTTACTTACAGACTAATATTTCCAATTTAATATCTATATCCGAATGAGGATTGGTAAAAACTATGCCTCCTAGGTCGGAATATACCCCAGGCTTAGATAAAAGCCACCCCTCATATATAGAATCCGTAGCAGATATTCTTTTTCCAGAAAGAACCATCAATTCACCCATATAATAGGTGTTTTCTAAATAAGTCCACTCAAGATATTTTCTTGACTCTACCGTACTAGATGGAAATACCGCCTTAACAGAGATAAATGACACGTACCCCAAATTATCACCAATATCTGTTTGCTCCAATAAAAATGATCTTTCCGATTTTAGTGTAACCCTGCTTTTGCTAAATGAAACAGTCTCATCAAAAAGATCCTTCATCTCAAGATAAATTGGAAGCTTCATAGTACTTCCTTCATCTAGTACTAAATTTCCTCTATAGAATCTAAATCCTGTTCCTTCATCGTATGGACATGCTATTGGTTTTGTTGCCATTTTATTAGTTAGCTGTTATTATAGTCAATTTAACCGTCTTAGAAGTTGGGTTCGTGAAAGTAAGCCCACCGTTACTAATATTTGCTGGTCCCGTGTGTCCGTAAGTTGAAAATGGATCTAAATCCCAGCCCTTCCAATGCAAATCTTTTTTAATTGCTCCGGTTAGAATCATAAATTTACCCATTAAATTCCTGCTTATCCCTTTATAATCCCAAAAAAGAATTCTCTCGTCTTTGTTTGATTCAGGAAGATAATATGCTCTAGCTATTATCATTGATGCTTCTCCTAGTGTTCCCTCAAATGAACCAGTATCAATATTAACAGAGTTTAAAGAACCTATGGTAAAGGTTTGCTTTTGAAAATCTGAAAAATCCTGAAGCGGATGGAAAAAGTAAGCAACATCAAGATAATCTAAGGTATCCGCTTTCTGTGTGACCACAAAAGATTCCTTTATAAACTTAAGTTCTGGTTTTTCATTAAATTCTTTAAATGTGGCATCTATTCGGGGTAGGGTATCCCTAGTAAGAGCTATATTAGTATAAACGGTATCAAATCCTCCGGTTGTTCCCTCCATAGGATTTAATGGGTATCCTGCAGACCCTCCGGCTAAAAAACTTACTCCTGAAGAAAGAGCTGAGCCTCCATCGAAATTATATGATGTTATGTCCTGATCTGCCACTTATGTTTTAAATTATTTTCAATGGATCAACTTCAACAGCTGTGCCGTATCTTCTAGCATTTATTGATTCTATATATTCTGAAACTGGTTCTGTTATGGTTTTAGCAATTGGCTCTGACTTGTTTGAATCCCCGCCATCAACAAAAGCTTCGGTTTTTTCTTCTAAAAATTCGATTTTTTCTTCTGTCCGATCAACATTATTTTCTGCTATTTTTTCTATCCAATCTCCAATTTCTTCTATAACTTCTGTTTTTTTTCCAATTTCAGACTTGATCTGTTCTTCTGAGGGTTTTATAT
>Ga0114970_10004614_pt1 | contig 10014 bp, 8 predicted proteins | sample M_140205_XF_Meta_FD_87030 | JGI IMG/M metagenome (GOLD analysis project Ga0114970, IMG submission 87030) | Freshwater microbial communities from Lake Montjoie, Canada to study carbon cycling - M_140205_XF_MetaG | ecosystem: Environmental > Aquatic > Freshwater > Lake | place: Lake Montjoie... | reverse complement strand
GTCGATCATTGTGGCGGCTGTTCGCGAGGTCGTCGGTTCGGTGCTCCGGGTGAAACCTGATAGTTTGCGCGATGACCAACCACTAACGGATTTAGGATTAGATTCCTTGATGGGAGTGGAGATCGAGAATTCGCTGGAGGCTACCACGGGGGTGGCTTTGCCTCCGACGAGTTTGATGCGGGCGCGGACGATCGGACAAATTGCGGCCTTGATCGCCAGTCATATGGGTGGCAAGGCGACCGCTGGTGCTTCGGCGGTGTCGGCGGTGCCGGCGGAGGTTACGGTGGCTGGGGATGTCGATCTTGATGCGCTTTCCGATGAGGAGATTGATCGCTTGCTTGGGGTGGATAGTGCGGCTGCCGAAGATACTGACCCTCAAGGAGTAGGGCGCTAATTCTGTGTCGATGATTGCCGATGATCGTCGAGCACGTTTAAGGGAGCGGATGGAGAATGGAAAGTTCCGTCCGCACCCGCTGACCTTTCCGCAACGCGAGCTTTGGGAGGCCTCACCGGTGCCGGTTGGAGATATGGCGAACCATATCTGTTGCGTGATCGAAGTGCGTGGAAAAGCCACGGCGGAGGATTGTTCGGCGGCCTTGGCTCAGGTGGTCGGGCGGCAGGAGGCGTTGCGGGTTTCTTTTTTGCCTGGGAAAGATCGGCCGTTGCAAATGATTCGGGAGAATTGTCCGGTAAACTTTCGGGCTCAAGATGTGAGTGACGAAGCCTACACGGCGCTGGCGATCGAGGAAATCGCTCAAGGAATTTTTGGGGAGCCTTTTGATTTGTTGCAGGGGCCACTTTATCGGGTGGTTTTGCTTAGCCGATCGGCGGACGATCACCTTTTAGTTTTTGCGATTCACCATGCGATTGCTGATGGATGGACTTTGGGCGTTTTTCTTCAGGAACTTTGCGTTGCTTATATTCAGCGGGTCCGTGGTCTAAGTGAGCCACTTCCTGAGGTTGCTTTGAGTTATACGGGATGGGGGGCGGTGGAGCGGGCGTATTGGCAGGGGGCGGAACTGGAGTCGCGCGCGGTCTTTTGGAAGTCTTATCTTGGGGGGCATCAGCGAATTTGGGCTGACCGAGAAGGGGCGGATACGGCATCGGGAGCGCATCAGCGGGTGGTGACTTACTTTTCCGCGGAGATCCTTGAAGGGGCTCGTGAATTGGCTCGTGGTGGGGGGGCGACGCTTTTTAGCACGCTTCTTGGGGCGTTTCAGATCGCCCTTGCTGAGTGGACGGGGGCTAAGGACATCGTGGTGGGAACGCCCGTGGCGAATCGGACGAAGCAGGCGAGTAAAGAAACGATGGGATATTTTGCGGGGATCGTGCCCATTCGTTGGGAGGTCGATCCTGAAGCGAAGTTTGGCGATAGCCTTCGGGCGTTGCATCACAATACTCAAGAATGCTTTGCGCAAGCGATGCCGTTTGTCGAGTTGGCCCGTGCGTTAGGTGATGAGGGGCGACCTGGTCACAACCCCATTTTTGAAGTGCGATTTGCTCTTCAAAATCATCCGATTCCCGATGTGGTTTTGCCGGGAATCTCGGCGAAACTGCGGATGCGGTCGACGGGGACCGCTCGTTATCTATTGGGATGTGAGATTACGGAGGAGGGAGATCGGCTTGAGGTGGTCTGGCTGTTTCGGGCGAAACTTTTTTCACAGGTTGAGGTGGATAGTCTGAGGAGATTGTTCCAAAGTGTGCTCGTGAGAGCATGTGGTTTTCCTGAAACGAAGATTTCTAACCTGATGAAAGAAACTGAATGAATACCGATCCGAATTTTGAGAGCGATACTGAAGTTCATGAGCCCCACTGGATTGTCCGGATTGCTTTCCCCATTTTGGCGACGCTTTTATTGCTTAGCCAACTCTCCCTTTGGTTTGCGGTGCGGTTTGACAACTACTGGGTCGCGGTTCCTTTGGTGTTGATTTCCAGCCATTTGATGCACGGGATGTTGATTGGATTTCATGAGGCGACGCATGGGTTGCTTCGGAAAAGTCGGCTTTTGAATGAGATCGACGGACTGATTATTGGGACAATGAGTCTGATGAGTTTCAGTCTTTATCGAGCGGCACACCAGATCCACCACGCCCACCTGGCCTCGGAGCGTGACGATGAGCTATGGCCGTTTATTCACCCGCAGATGTCGCGAGCGGCCCGAGTGACGGCGGCGATTTTGGAACTGACGATGGGTTTCCTTTTTACGCCGTTTCTCTTTATTCGGACTTTTTTTCGGGCGGACACCCCGATTCGAAATAAGAAATTGCGTCGGCGAATTTGGGTGGAGTTTGGAGGAGCGGTGGTTGCTTGGGTGGCGGTGTTGATGGTGATCGGGGTTCTGGATGCTTGGAAATATTTCCTTTGGTTGCACATCATCCCCGCGTGGATTGCTGGGAATATGCAGAGCCTCCGAAAATATGTGGAGCATGTCGGGTTGACTGGATCCACGGTGAATAATTCGACGCGGAGTATTATTGCGGAAGGCTGGGTAGGATTGTTTTTAAATTTCACCCTGCTCCACGAGCCGTATCACGGGGTGCATCACTGGCGCCCGGGCTTACCGCATCCGAAACTTCCTGAATATGCCACTGCCCTAGAGCCGAAGAAGGATGGCGACCTTCCGCCCTTTCGAACATTTCGGGCGGCACTCTATGATTTGTTGATTAACTTGGGTAATCCCAAAGTGGGAGGGCAGTGGATTGGGGTGAGTCGCCCGATTCGGAAAGAGTTCGTCCGGGAAGATTTGTCAAAGCAAGCGGGTTCACTATGACACCGCCGAAGAACGTTGCTGGGAGTGTTTTTGAAGCGCTCGAGCTGACCAAAGAATATGACAACGGTCAGGTGAGAGCGTTGCGCGGGGTTGATTTTCAAATTGATCAAGGTGAGTTTGTGGCGATCGTGGGGCAAAGTGGTTCTGGGAAGTCCACGCTTTTGCAGATGCTCGGAGCGTTGGATCACCCGAGTTCGGGGTCTTTGCTTTATCGGGGAACTTCTTTGGCAGACTGGCCTGACTTAGCTTCTTATCGGGCGCACGAGATTGGTTTTATCTTTCAGTCGTTTCACCTTCTCCCGACTTTTACGGCTCTTGAGAATGTCCAAATTCCCATGTTTGAAACTCGGCTCTCGGCTTCGGAGCGCGAGCACCGAGCCGCCGAACTTCTTCATCTGGTGGGGCTCGGAGCACGGCAGAATCATTATCCGTCGAAGCTCTCGGGTGGTGAGCGGCAGCGGGTGGCGATTGCTCGGAGCCTCGCCAATGGGGCGTCGGTTTTGCTTGCTGACGAACCAACGGGAAACCTTGATAGCGAAAACGCCAAACTGGTTCTTGATTTGATCATTCGGCTTCGGCAGGAGCAAAACTTCACCCTGATTTTGGTGACGCACGATCTGGGGATCGCTGAGCAGGCGGGGCGGGTGATTGCGATGAAAGATGGGATGATTTCTAGTGATACTCGGAAGACAACTTCGAAGCTCATTTAAGATGCAAAATTTTTCCATCCGCCCGATGGATGCGGTAGTCGCGCTCCATTCCGCAGGGAATGAAGCGCTATCGGTAGCGATGATTGCGAGTCTGAGTCGAGCGGTCTTTGGGGGATCGACGATGGAGCCGGCCCGATTAGGGCAGCGTTTGTTTTCGCGACTGAGTTACCGGCTTCTGCAGTGCACCACCGCCGAGAGGACGAGGAGCGATAAAACTGGGGAGGCGACGGCATTTCACAATCCGATTTTGGAACGGACTGGTCACCCTTATGCGCGGGCATTGTTGGCATCCTCGAGTGGGGATTTGGAGGCTTTGGTCGAGGGAGGTGATCCGATGAATGGGCCTTACATGATGATTATTCCTGAGGTTCTTCAGTCGAGTACGGCTTTGGATCGGGTCTTTTTAAATTCGGTGCAGGGCAAGGATGTTCAACTGCGCTTTATTTGTGAAACCTTGGCGAGTTACGCGGCGGCGAAACTTCGACTGGAGCGCGGGGAAAGTGTGCGGATGAAAGCGGTAGCTGCCGGGACAGGATTGAGCCTGATCGTGGCGTATGATCGGTTGATTGCGGACGGTTTTGATCCAGACAAAATCACCATCCAGATTACCGACCGAGATGCGGTGAACACGCAAAAGACCCGGCAGATTTTGGCAAAAATCCCCAGCACTTTGAGGAGAGCCTCGGAGAGGGAGACCGAGGGAAAAATCTCTGCGGAGACGGAGGATATTTTCGCCGAGATGAGTGGGGAATCGGGATCGTGCCAGCGTGGCTATGACGTGGTGACGGCGGTAGGAATTCTGGAGTATTTTCAAGGGTGCACAATGGTGACCACCGAGAAAATGCTTGGATTGGCAGAATTGGCGGAGTCACCGAGTGCGGGCGACTTGATTTCGCGACTGAGTGCGACGACCAATTTCGGGGGGACGTTGATTATCAACACCTATCGACCAGACGCGAGTACGCGGATTTTGGAGCTTTTTGGAAAAAGATTTGATTACCGCGATAGGGCGAAACTTCGGGAGTTAATGGCGATGAAAAATTTTGGAAATGCTCGACTGATTGGATCTGGAAACATTTATGACTTAGAAGTTTATGAGAAGATTTGATTTTTACTTGAACGGGAATATTTCTACTACATCCATTTAACTTATGACTTTCTTTACGGTAGTTTCCCGCGGACTTCTTCGGCGACCCATTCGAACGGGGCTCACTTTAGTGGGGATTTCCATCGGGATCGCGGCGGTGGTCGCGTTGGTGGGAATGTCGTCGGGTTATGAGAAAAGCATTGGCAAGCAACTAGATGTGATCGGGATAGATTTGGTGGTGAGCAATATGGGTGGAGGATTTATGCCCAAAGTTTTTGACGCATCGATTGAGAAGCAGATTGCCAAGCTGCCGCGGGTTGCGAAAACGACGGCTGTTTTGATGCAGATGCTCAGCGTGGAAGATGCTCCTATGGTGATGGTTTCGGGTCGGGAGTGGGGGGGATTTACTTGGGATAAACTGAAGGTGATCGAGGGAAGACTTCCAAGAGATGGGAAAGAGCCTGCGGTGGTCTTAGGTCGATTGGCTGCGGAGGTTTTGAAAAAAAAGGTCGGCGATACCGTGCAGATTGAGGCGGATGAGTTGAAGGTGGTGGGGATTGTCGATGGTCAAGCGGTTGTGGAAAATGGGGCGATCATTTTGGCGTTGCCTGTTTTACAGGTCGCGACGGGGAACGAGGAGAAGGTGAACTTTATCGACATTCGAGTGACGCCGGAGACGAGCAAGGAGCAGGTCAAAGAGATTTGTGATGGGGTGAAAAAGATCTTTCCTCTTGGTCGGGCGATGGTGGCGAGTGAAGTGGTGGGGACGAGTCAAGGATTTCAAATTGCGCGGGCGATGAGTTGGAGCACCTCACTTTTAGCGATCATTGTGGGGGTGCTTGGGGTGATGAATACGATGATGATGACGGTTTTTGAAAGGACGCAAGAGTTTTGCGTGTTGTTGGCGATTGGTTGGAAGCGGAGTCGGATTATGCGGATGGTGCTTTGGGAATCGGCGTTGCTTGGTTTTTTGGGTGGGGTGATAGGCGTGATTATTGGGGTCATTGGAGTGAATTTGTTGGTCACTGCACCGGTGATGCGAGGGATGCTTGAGCCCGATTTAAATGTGCGGATGTTGGCGATGGATGTGGGGATTGCGGTGGTGGTGGGGGTATTTAGTGGAATTTATCCTGCGTGGCGGAGTTCTCGCCTCACCCCGAGTCACGCCCTGCAAGGATGAGACGGGGCGTGAATGTTTTAAGTAAACTGAGATTAACAATGATGCATTTATTCCACCGAAACTTTTTTGCGATAGCGGTCGGTATCTTTGGACTGGCTGGGCCTGTCTTTGTCCGAGCCGCGGAGAATCCTCCCACGATCAAGGCCAGTGAGTTGGCCAGTCGGTTGAGTGTGTTGCGTCAGAACGGTTCGTCCTATGTGCGTTTACGATTGGAAGTAAAAGGGGCGAGTAGTCAGACGCTCCAGTTACAAATCAAGGAGCGCCGAACGAAGAATGGGACGGAGGTGGTTTATCAAGTTCTGTGGCCCAAGGAGAGGAAAGGGGAATCGGTCCTCCTTCGAATGGTTGGCAATCGCCCGGCAAGTGGTGCGGTTTTTGTTCCGCCCAATCAGGTGAATGCGATTGATGATCTGAAAGCATCGCTCCTCGGGAGTGACCTTGCTTATGCGGATGTGATTGAGGATTTCTTTGCCTGGGACCAACAATTGTTTTTGGGGACGGAAGAGATTGACCGAGTGAGTTGCCAGATCATCGAGTCGAAGCCTGGAAAATCGGATCGCTCAATTTATGGGAGCGTGCGGAGTTGGGTGGATATGAAGCGACTCCTTCCGCTTCGTGTCGAAAAATACTCCACTTCGGGTCAACTGGTTCGCCGGATTGATTCCACCCGGGTGGTCTCGGATGACGGGGGGTATATTCCCGCGACTTTGACGGTTAGTGGAGTTCGTCCTAGTGCTAGTTCGATCTTTGAAGGTTCTCGGATCAAGCATGATGTGAGTTTTACAGATCGCGACTTTACCAATGAAGGAATCAAAGACGTAGCCAGCCCTCGAGGGTCTGGAGAGTGAGAAGGTTGATGGTTTAGAGGGGGAGTTAAGGAGAATGCGGCGTGGTTTTGGCGAACGTTCAGCGTTTCAATTTGTGGGGGAAGAAGAAGTTTTCGTGTTTCCCGAATCTTCTATTCTGTAGCTATATTGGGTGGATGCGAAAGACGCCGATTTTTTCTCTTTGTTGGATATCTCCTAGCCTTCTCCTCGCCTTATTGATCTGCGGATGCGATAGCCCGCAGAGGTGGCCGAAAGGGAGTTCCCGTGATCACGCGTTCATCAGCCACTTTCCCTCGCCTGAGGGTTCAACGAAGCTGAAGCTCGCTTTGAAGGATAATATCGACATGGAGGGAGTGGTGACCACCGTGGGTTCGGAATACTTTGCAAAAACGCGACAGCCTGCGGAGCATGACGCCGAATGTTTGGCGATTGCTCGGCGGCGTGGGGTGGAGATTGTGGGAAAGACGAATCTCAGTGAGTTCGCTGTTTATCCATCGGGGATCAATGACTATTACGGCACACCGAGGAGTCCGCTGAGTCGTTGGAAAAAGCTCATCCCTGGTGGTTCTTCTTCTGGTTGTGCTTATGTGGTGGCCACGGGGAAAGCGGATGTGGCTTTTGGGACGGATACGGCGGGATCGGTTCGGGTTCCCGCTGCGTGTTGTGGGGTGGTGGGTTTAAAAACGACCTTTGGGCTTGTCTCGCTGAAAGGCTTGCATCCCGTCGAGCCTGAGCACCTCGATACGGTGGGGCCGATTGCTCGGGATATTGCAGGAGTCGCCATGGGAATGGACCTTTTAGAGGATGGATTTGCGGCTCGTTATGCTGCGGCGGTGGTGGCAACACCTTCTGCGCAAGCGATTAAAATTGGTCGATTGAATCTCCGGGGGACGGATCAGCGGATTGATCGGGCGGTGGATGAGGCGTTGGAGCGGGCGGGATTTCAGGTTATTTCCCTTGGAGACAGCTTTCGGGCGAAGTGGGAACAGGCGCAGCGGGATGGGAACACTCTGGCGGCGTCTGGGGCCTATAAAAGTAACCGGGCCTATGTCCGCAAGTTGGGGGTATCAGCCCGAACAAAGTCCGTGCTTACCGTTGGTGCGGTGGCTTTATCCACCCAATATCAGGCGGCGTTGGGACGGAGGAGCGAGTGGAAGCGGACCTTGGAGAGAGTTTTAGAATCGGTGGATTTTATCGCCCTTCCCACGATGCAGAAATTGCCAGCGCTCGTACCACCGAGTTTGACATTGGACATCCTTCAAGCGCGGTTTGGATTTTCTAACTTGATCAACTCAGACCTACTCAATCTGAACCATCCGCGGAAAATTCTTTCCTATGTTCCTACGGCGAGTCTCCGACTGGTCGGGGTGGATCTTCTTGAGGCAGATTTAGCTAATTTGCAAAATACTGCGGCGGTGAACTTTGCGGGGAATCCCGCCTTGGCGTTACCGATTCCTTTGAAGCATGGGCCAGTTTCGGTGACGAGTCTTCAATTAATCGGTCCGCGGTTTAGCGAGTCGAAGCTTTTAGCCACGGGACTTCTGCTCGGGGAAAAGACTCAGCAGAAAGTCGGCAATTAGGTTGGAAGAAGCGCTCGATACGCTGTGTGCGCGGATACTTCCGAAATCAGGGGCGTTGAGCCTTGGGTTTGGTGTTCAGCCCAGGAACCGTCTTCCCCATGAGGAGTGGGGCAACGTGGTCGCGAATGAATTCCATTTTGATGTTGTCGAAGTGCCGACCGTAATCGCCATCGGTTTCTAGCTCTTTGGTCCATGGAATGGTCACGATTTTTTCGGCGTAGAGTTTCTTGGTTAGGTTGTTCGCTCCTTTAGGGAGGATGAACCCAGTAATTCCTGCACCTGGGTCATGATATTTTCGGTCAGCGGTGCCGGTGAATGGCATGAGAAATCCGAGCATGCGATCTTTGGTGGAGGTGTAGAGATAGAGGTGCCCGTGAACTCGTTGGAGCGCTTGAGTGAGGTCGTAATCTTTACTGATTGAGGTGCCAAGGAGGACGACATTTTCTACGGAAACGCCTCTGGGTAATTTTTCGAGCGCAAAGATCGCTTCGGCGGTTCCTGCGGAGAATCCGAGGATATTAATGGGAGCATGAGGGAAGGCGGCAGCCTGTTTGGTGATTTCCTGAGCGAGAGCCGAGGCCTTGGTTCGCTTGTAAATGACGCTGGCATCTTGATCGGCGATTAGCCCCTTCCCCGTTTCCCAGGAGAACATCTCGCCCGCTCCGGGATAGCCGGCGGCGAGGAGTCCGTTGCGGACGCCAATTCCCCAATTTTTCTCCATGGTCCCACCGCCGGCTCCATCAAGATAGTAAAGGTACCCGCGTTGCATTCTGGCTTGGCGGTCCGGCAAGTGTTTGGGGGTGGTGGTTTTTGGGGTGGTGGTACAGCCTGAGGTGAGGATGACAAGGCCGATGGTCGGGATCGCTAGAAGTCGGTAGGTTCGTTGGAGCAGAGGATTCATTGGATTAAAATCATGGAGATGGGTCGCGGGGATGGTGGAGATTTTCTCGGGCAAGGGAAGAGGAATTGCCGATCACCTTCGGTCGGTGGAGGTTGTAAGAGCGTCACATTGAAATGACTTGAGAAGTGCATTCTATGGAGCGGAGATGCGGACGGATGGTTGGTTGAGAAAGTCGCAGGCGGAGGCGCGGGCGTGGGTAATTTGGGTGGGGGTGAGCAATGGGGAAAGTGCTTTTGCAAGACGAGCGGATTCTTCGTGGGCTTGCTCGCTGGCGAGAATGAAGCATCCGAGGGCGGCTTGTAAATTTCGCTCTACGCCTTGGGCGGTGAGGAAAAGGCGTCCGAGGCAATGGAGAGAAAGGACACTTCCTTGGGAGGCTGCACGGGAGTACCAAAATACCGCGGAGTCAAAGTCTTGGGCGACGCCGCGGGCGTTAGCAAAGCGGGCACCGAGGTTGTGCTGTGCGAGAGGCAGGCCGGCTTCGGCGGATATTTTGTAGTGATGAAAGGCTTGGAGGTCATCGATGGCAACGCCTCGTCCAAATTCATAAGCGACCCCGAGGTTGTAATGTGCCTTGGGATTGCCGAGTTTGGCGGCGCGTTGGTTGAGTTCAAAGGCTTTGTCGAATGATTGTTCCAGTTCGGTGCCATTAAAATAAAGGCCAGCGAGACTGACGATCGTTTCCGTTTCGCCGAGATCCGCGGCGCGCTGCATATAGGAGAGTGAGCGAGCGAAGTCGGGGAGGATGGGGGGGAGTCCGAGGCGGTAGATTTCGCCCAAAGTGGCGAGGGCAATCGGAAGATTTTGGGCGGCGGCTTTTTCGATGAGGGCGATGCCGATGGGAATGTTTTTTTGAAGATATTCGCCTCGGAGATAAAACTCCCCGAGAAGATTTTGTGTCCAAGCACTTCCTGAATCGGCGAGGCGATTCCAGATTTCGAAGGCGGCATCTGGTTGTT
>Ga0114970_10004612_pt1 | contig 10016 bp, 16 predicted proteins | sample M_140205_XF_Meta_FD_87030 | JGI IMG/M metagenome (GOLD analysis project Ga0114970, IMG submission 87030) | Freshwater microbial communities from Lake Montjoie, Canada to study carbon cycling - M_140205_XF_MetaG | ecosystem: Environmental > Aquatic > Freshwater > Lake | place: Lake Montjoie... | reverse complement strand
ATTTTTCAGTATTATTATTCATTTTTTATTGTAAATGATTATTCTTTTAATCTTCTTTTTCAGTAAAAGAATACATGTAATATCCAAGTGATAAATATTTCACTAAATCTTTTTCGGTATGATGATTTTCTTTTGAGAATTTGAATTTGTAATAAAATTCGCATAACAGAAGAATTTCCTCTTTATTGATTTTACCATCCTTGATCGAGTCTGATAAATCTGACAAAAATTTTAGAAGACTTTCTTTTTCTTTTTCTTGAACGGTGTTCATTTTTAGTTATATATTATTTTATTTTTAAATATAGATATATATCCTAATATGAAATAATTTTCTTTTCCATTTAAAAAAAATAATATTTAAATAAAAATGAATATTTTCGTAATACTTTTATTCTTGATATTTTTATTTTTATTGGGGTATTTCTTTAATTTTTACAGATATTTTAAAATAAGATACTATCCGAATTTACCAGATTACATTATGAAATATACTCAAAAAAAAAAAATAACCAGTTTTAGTTCAAAAATCATTGTGTCTATTTCTTGCAGACCTCAAAATTCTCATAAATTGGAACCTTTACTCGCATCCTTATTGGATCAGACAATTAGAATTGATCAAATTGCACTGAATATACCATATAAAACAAAAGATGGACGAGATTACCAAATTAAAAAGGTTTGTGAAGACGTTGCAAGTGTTTATAGATGTGGAAATGATTATGGTAAGGAAAATAATATAATACCCACTTTATTACGTGAAGGTGAATATGGAACAATTGTTATTTCTTTGGATGAAAATATTATATATGGGAAAAATTTTCTAGAACTTTTAATTCAAACATCTGTTCAAAATAATAATTGTGCCATAATGTTCGACGAAGGAATGCTTGTTAAACCAGAATTTTTTACTAGAGATATATTATATGCAGAAAATATTATAAGTGTCAAAAAATATATAAAATCTCGTAAAATAAATTTTGAATATTATGAAAATTATAAGATATAATTTCATAATAGTTTAGATCGACATTTCTGAGTTTAATGATAAAATCGTTTTTTAATAATTGAACCTATACAAAATATGATTTAGATTTTCTTTTGTTTACAGATTTAGACTTTTTTCTTTTGTTTACGGATGATTTAGACTTTTTTCTTTTGTTTACAGATTTAGACTTTTTTCTTTTGTTTACGGATGATTTAGACTTTTTTCTTTTGTTTACGGATGATTTAGACTTTTTTCTTTTGACAGATTTAGACTTTTTTCTTCCATCATATTCAGAATTTTCTAAAAGACTTGGTATTAAGCTATCATTAGCTCCATGTTCTTTTAATATATCCTCTACAATGGGTTTATTATTTTGATGAGCAATCATGTAAGCAGTAAACCCCGTAAAATTTTTTTCATTAATTTCAGTTTTATCCTTATTTAAAAGTATTTCAACAATACCTGATTTACCTTCTCTACATGCATACATCAATGCGTTTTCTCCTCTATTTTCTTTTAAATTAATATCAGCTCCGCCATTAATTAGTTTTGTAACTATATCAGTATTACCTGCTGAACATGCATTCATCAAAGCTGTTGTGTCATCATAACTGTTTTTACGATTTATTAGATCACTCCCCCCCTTTTCTATTAGCTTATCAACTAAATTTGGATTTGGATTTAGTTGTGAACATTCTTGCATCAATAAAGTTCCGAATATAACATCTTCTTTATAAAGATTTGCTCCAGCTTCAATTAATTTAATCACAATATTATTATATGAAGCTTTTTCTTCCAAAGTTAATTCATCTTTATTTTGATATCCATAGGAATATGCAGCCATCAATGCTGAATAACCACAATTATCAATATCAAGATTTGCTCCTTTAGAAATCAGGAATTCAACTATATTTTCTTTTCCATTCAGTGCTGCTATTATTAATGCAGTTTTATATTCAGCGTTTTCTATATCAATATTCCCAGGTTCTTGATTAATATAATTTTGAACACTTTCTAAATTACCATTTTTAGCTGAAATAAAGAAATCTAAACTCATTTATTTTATTTTTATTTATATAAAAGAAAAATTATGAAAAATTTTAAAATATGAAAGATATATAAGATAAATGATTATTCAAAATGAAATAAAAATCTTGCTTATATTAAGTCTGATAAGTTTTATCATGGATGTTTCTTCGGGTGCAGAAGCTTATTACAAAAAGTGTTTGAAAAATCCAAAATTTTACTCCGTATTATTCTTGCATCATATTATATCTGTATTTAGTTTTATAGGATGGATAAGTTCTAATGTTTATGTTCTAATATACTATATAATATCAAATATAATGATTTTTGTTCATTGGAATTGTTATTATAAATGTGTAATATCTGAGTACATTCGAAAAGAATGTGATTCACCTAAAGTTCCATTTAGAGACCTTTATTATTTTCTTGGTTTAAAAGAATATATGAAACATATTTGTGGATTTTTCATGATTATAACTATAATAAAACTTTATAAAAAATATAAAAATAGTGTTTAGAAATAAAATAATGATATTAAAAATGTTATTTTTAGGTGATTCAAATGTTGGTAAATCTTGTTTAATCAAACGATTTTTAGACGACGAATTCGATAGTCACTTATCATCAACAATATGCATAGATTTTAAAATTAAAAAAATTAAAGAAGATTTGAAACTTTATATGTGGGAAATAACTTCTGTAAAGGATTGTAAGTCATTTTTTAAAGATGCAAATGGAATTTTTATTTTTTTTGATATCACTAATGAAAAATCTTTTTTAAATATACGATACTACATAGATGCTGTTAAAAATAATAATAAAAATAATAATATACCAATCATATTATTAGGTTCTAAATCAGATCAAAATGATAACCGCAAGATTTTGTATCAAGACGCCAAAAATTTTGCTGATTCAATGAATATGAATTATTTTGAAATTTCTTCAAAAGAAGGAAAAAAAGAGGATGTTCAACAAATATTTAATATAATGCTTTCAGAAATCGATGAATGGAAAGAAAAAGAAGAACTAAACGAAAAACACGAAGTGAAGAAGAAGAAAAAAAAATGTCTTATAATGTAGTCATTTTTTATAATAAACCCTTATTATAAAAAAAATATGAAAAATTATATTTATGTCAGATATATGTTATATATATAAAGTCAAGTCATAGTCAAGTCATGCATTAATTCTTGAATTCCTGAATGACTTTTTACAGATATTTTATACGCTTTTGAATTCAATTCATCACCATCCATTCTATCAATTTTGTTCTGAACAACCATCACTCTTTTAGGTGAATATTTCTCTATTATTTTAAGAGCTAATTCTTTTCCTCTTTTATACGACTTAACATCATCAAACATCAACAATAACACATCTAGATCAATGAATAGATCATTATTGGTGTTATTATAATACGAAGTTCCCGCAAAATCACGAAATTCAATATCTTTGTCTCCATATCGAAGTTTTCTAATATCGTATTGACTTGTTACTTTGTAGCAGGAATTGAATCTATTTCCTTGTAATCTGTCAATAAATTGAGTTTTTCCAACTCCAGTAGTTCCGACAATTCCGATTTTAAACGACATCAAAGTTGATTTTTTTTAATTGTGAACCTAAAAAAAATCAATTTTTCTGTATTTTAGAATCCAGACGTCAATAAAGCATCTTTTCTAAATGATATAAAATTTTTATTTTTATCATAAATAGAATATTGTTTGAATTGTCTCATGCATTTATTGAATAAACATTTAGACTTCAGCTCGCTGATGGAATAATCATAAAATATTTTATAAGGGTTATAAAATGTGAAAATATTTTCAGTTATAATATGGTCAGGTAAACATAAAATATCTTTCAATATGCATTTTTTCATACTTAAATATAAAACTAAAAAATCAAAATATAAAATCATTTTTTGATTTTATTTTTAAAGTTTTCATTGAAATAAAAATGGATGAATGCAAAACATCTGCTGAATCGAAATATAATTATCATGATGAAATAATTTGTTCTCATAAAAAAACAACCAGTTCTTCTATATTATACGTTATTGCTGTTATATCAAATCCTGCTAGATTTGCAAGAAGATATGAACTATTTATTGAATTTTGTGAAAGAATGAAGGATGAAAAGCATGTTAGATTGATAACAGTTGAACTTCAACAGGGATGTAGAGATTTCGTAACCAATTCTACTATAAAATTACGAACTGATGATGAAATTTGGTACAAAGAAAATCTAATCAATATCGCTGTAACTCATTTACCTGATGACTGGGAATATATGGCTTGGATAGATGCGGATATAGAATTTCAAAACAAACAATGGGCGTCTGAAACAATTGAATTACTACAAACATATAAAGTTTTACAATTATTTAGTCATGCAATAGATCTAGGACCAAAACACGAAACTCTTCAAGTGCATGTGGGATTTGCTTATCAACATTGTAATGGTGAGATTTGGGCTCTTCCTAACAAATATAATAAACTTTGGCATCCTGGATATGCTTGGGCGATGACAAGAGATACTTTTGATAGAGTTGGCGGATTAATTGATTTTGGAATTTTAGGTGCAGGTGACCATCACATGAGTTTAAGTTTCATTGGTCTAGTAAACAAAACTCTAAATAAAAATTTACATGAAAATTACAAATTGTTGTGTAATATTTACCAAGAAAGATGTGAAAAAGTTATTAAAAAAAATATTGGATTTTTACATGGTACAATCCTTCATCATTTTCATGGATGTAAAACTGATAGAAAATATGTTGATCGATGGGAAATTTTGGTAAGTAATAATTACGATCCTTTAAGAGACGTTATTAAAAATAGTCGAGGATTATATGAATTGACCAATAATAAAATTAAATTAAGAGATGATATTATAACCTACTTTAGACAAAGAAATGAAGATTATAAAAGATTGGCATGCGATTACAAATATGTGAAAAAAGATTACATGTAAAAAAATAGTTTTTAAAAATTTTTTTCATCTAGCTTTTCTACCCCAAAAAAATTGATTTATTTTAATTTTTTTAACTTAAAAAAACAAAGTGATATTTTAAAGATGACTAAAATTTGTCAAAAAGAATATTGTGAAAAGGAAGCTATTAAGCGCGGTAAATATTGCATTGATCATTGCACTAGAAAAAGATCAGAAAATCAGTATGATGATTCTAAAACTGATGAAGAAATTCTTGTTCAAGTTAGACGAACTATAGAAAGGCAAAGAATAGAAGAAGATATGCAACGAATAGAAAATGAACGTCGGGTGGAAATGAGAAGAATGGAGATGATTAGAAAAGACGAAGAACGACAAATAAATGAAATCCGATACGTCGAAGAACGATTACTCCGAGAAGAGCAAGAAAAAGAATACCATGAGGCTTGTAGACAAGATTTAGAAAAAATGCATCGAGAAAAGGAACTAGAACAAATAAATCGAGAAAAGGAATTGGAACAAAGGAATCTTAAAAAGGAGTCAGAAAGACAACAAATAGAAGATGAACACAAGTTTGAAATTTGCATGAGAGAAAAAGTTCGTCTAAATAATGAAAGGGTGAATGACGAATATTACAAAATAAAGTTTGTGTTTAAGAATCTTGGAAATTTATCAATGATATCAACATTTTCTAAAGATGATTGTTTTGAAAGCGTCTTTAATTTTGTTGATTCATTTTTTTATGAGTCGAGTATAAATTTCCCGTCTGAAGGGTATGAACTAATTTCATATCCAAATATTACACTTATCGAGATAGATCATTCCAAAATAAAAATTTCAGAAAAATTTGATCATAGAAACATACAGCTAACTTTTAAAGAAATAGAAAAAATGATTTTGTAAAATTAAAATTTTTATTTTTTTAATAAAATGAAAATGAAGTGTCAAACTTGTTATAGAAAGATTAAAAATTTCACATGTAATCAGTGTAAGTGTGATGGATTTTTTTGCACAGATTGTCTACCCTTTTTTAAACATGGGTGTTCTTATGATTATAAAAAGGATAAGAAAGAAAAATTGACAGTTGAAAATGTTTTAGTAGCATCTGATAAGATAATCCATATATGAAATACAAACAATTTTATAATATTTTTTTATAATTTAAAATTTAAATATAAAATAAAAATGAATAAATTTCAATATATACTTTCTTTCTTTATACTTATTTTCTTTATACTTATATGCAAATTTGATATAAAATATATACTTTCTTTTTTTAAATGCGAATTTAATATAACAAAAGATATACTTTCTTTATTTACAGCTGTATTTATTGTAGATTTTATTTTTGCTATAATCATTAGGTATTTTTTAGGAAACCCGATAAATGATTGGTATGATAATTTCGGAATTTCTGCTGTTTTTGCAGATGTTTTTTCGATCGTTATTGGAATTGTTCTCGCTTATATTATTTATACTACTTTTATAAAAAAGGAAAATGAAGAGTTCAATATATGGATGTTTATTGGAGTAACCATATGCGTACAGCTTCTCCACGACCTATTTTTTTATTTTGCTGTTGTAAAACAGATGCCAAAAGGTCATAATAAAATGATTGATGTTTTTAGGGAATACGGAGAATATGGTGGTGCTGGAATTCTTGCGATAGATGCTTTAATGATGGTTTTGTCTATTTTAATATTTTGTGTTATATCAAACTATTTTAATGATGTTTCAAAGTTATTTTGTTTTGCGTTTATATTGTACGCATTTCAATACATTATCTATACTCCTAGACAAAATATTAAATTATTTAAAGAATAAGATATAATGATCAATAAAAACATGTTTTCAGACATTGAATTACGACGAATATCAGAAAGACCTGTCACGACATTATGCGAAATTATGAATCGTAATCTAAGTGATAAAGGAAGCGGTCATCATAATTATACGAAATTATATGATCATATGTTCTCTTATTTTAGACATGAGAAATTGAATATTCTTGAAATAGGAGTAGGTAGCGTGAATCCAAATATTCCTAGTAACATGTCTGGTGGAGAGTTAGGAAAAATATATAAACCTGGTGCAAGTATTAGAGGATGGACAGAATATTTCCCGAATTCTCAAGTATATTGTTGTGATATAGATCTAGAGATATTAAATTTTAATAATGAAAGAATTCATTCTTTTTTCTTTGATCAAACAAATGATTATATAATGAAATCAGTCACAAGTACTGGAATTTTAAAAGATGTGAAATTTGATATAATAATCGATGATGGATTGCATGTGTTTTCAGTGAATTGTAATGTTATGAAATATTTGCTTCCGAAATTAAATCCTGGTGGATATTATATTGTAGAAGACGTAATACAAGATCAATATGATTATAAAAATATTGATTTTGATTTAATAAATAGTAGAAATTACCAATATGTAAGATTACCAAATAAAAATAATTCATGTGATAATAACTTGTTTATAGTTAAAAGCTAAGAAATTTTTATAACTACTTATAAGTTATAAAAAATTTACCGTATTCATTTTCGAGAACGCTTTCTTTTACTTTTTCTTTTAGTTTTCCTTTTAGTTTTCCTTTTAGTTTTACTTTTTTTTGACCTACGATTTTTACTTCTTCTTTTTGAACGACGCTTTTTCTTGATTTTTCCCGCATCTGTTCTTTTTGTTCGGCACAATTCACACATATCTCTATCATAACTATTTGTTAAAGTACAATCTTTACAAGCCCAGGTTTTTGATTTAGGAGGGTGGGTGGGGGGGTCTTCCAGAGATTTTTTTCTTCTGAGTGATGACAATGTTGGGGCTTCTGATGATTTATATGGTGCTGCTTCTGATGATTTATATGTTTTTCCATATACTTTTGGTGCTGCCACTGATTCTGAGGTTTTTCTTCTGATTGACAATGATAGGGCTTCTGGTTCTGCCGAGAATCTTCTTGCGGATTGTACTTTTGGGGCTGCTACTGATATAGGTTTTAGAGCTCCACAAGTTTCACAATTATTACCAGTATTTTCCATTACAGTACATAAATCACAAGTCCATGGATGAATTTCAAATATTCTTCCATTCGCATTTTTAAATTCTTCAACAAGAGTTGTAGTTTTTTCATCAAGTGTGTTATGCAATCTAAAAAAAATGCATTGTACGTTTTAAAATTAACCACATTTTCTTTCAAATAATTTAAATTATGTATATGTTCTTCTATAGTATCGTCAATAAAGAAAACATTATCGAAATTTAATGGGTTTCCTCCTTCTGAAACAAACCATAATTTTGATCTTGGAGTATTATCTTCACATTTCACATCTTTATCGGCAAATACAAAAGAACCTTTAATAATATTATCAATTACATCCTTTCTTACCATGTCTTTTGACGTATTTTTACCACGGGAACATATTATGAAATTATTTTGAAATGTTAAAAATAATTCATTTGCATTTTTAATTAAGATTTTTTTATTTTTTTCTCCTGGGAAGTTTTCATTTAAAAACTCGAGATTTATTAGTTTTTTTACTTCGCTTTCTTGAGCAAAACTGAAAACTAGAACATCGTACCATAATGTGTTGTCTAAATCAGATATTAAAAATTTGTTCCTTCTTGAATCTGACTAATTATTTGCTCAATTACAGGTCCGCTTTTTAAAATATGTGTTCTAATTTCTACCATTTCATTTATTTATTGATGATTTAAAAATTAAATTATAAATATTAAACTAAATAAATGATCGAAATTGTTGCAGGTAAATATGATTTAAAATATTTCGAAAATATGACAATTTCGGAACTTAAAACATATTTCAAAAATTTTTCTTCCTATGAAGATTTTTTGAAAAAAGAAGAAATGCATTTCATTCCACCTGAAAAATTTAATAATTGGTTATACACAATTCATTTTATGGATTTTGATCTTTTAAAAATACCATTTTATAATTTGTTTAAACAAACCGGAATAGTTGTTGATAAAATAAAATATGACCATGAAACAATGAAAGTTTTGATTGATAATTATAAATACTATCAAACAGATGAATATTCAAGAATTTTAAATGAGTTTAGACAAATCGTTTTGACATATAACAATACTTAATCAAACTTGAAATTGAAATTTAAAGAAAAAAACCTATTTGTATAGTAAAAATGTTCGCAAAAGCAATGAATAGTAATACCTATACTTCCACATGGAATGGAGCGACTAGTTTGTCGACCCCAGATTTATCTGGACAGTATACAGGTAGATTATCACTTTTTTTTAAAGCCATTAGAGGTGTCTCTGATGACAAATTATATGAATATTTTGAAAAGTCTATAACCGAGAATGTAATCGATACCTTCGTTATGGCTTTTAATATTCGTGATGTTAGAGGCGGGAAAGGAGAACGATCAATTGGAAATACAATGATGACTTTTCTTGCTATCCATCATCAAGAAAAGTTTTTAAAGGTTCTGCATTTAATCCCAGAGTATGGTAGATGGGAAGATTTACTTTGTTTTTTTCCAAGAGTTAATCCAGGAATAAATTCAGAAGTGTCTGAACATGTTGTTGATATTGTTTGTAAACAGATTCTTAGTGATTTGTCTGATATGAAGGAAGGAAAACCAATATCTCTAGCAGCTAAATGGATGCCGACAGAAAATGATTCAATGGATAGAAAATTTCATTTAGTGAATATCATTTGTAAGAAACTTAACATAACTCCAAAGCAATATAGAACTGAATATATTGGACCATTGAGAAAATATTTGAATATCCTCGAACGATTAATGTCTCAAAAACGATGGGGTGACATAGACTTTTCTAAAGTACCTTCTTGTGCAATGAAGAAACTAAAAAAAGCTTTCGAAAAGAATACACCTGAATTTTTCAATGATTGGAAACTAAGATTATCAAGAGGTGAAGTAAAGATTAATGCAAAAGTTCTATTTCCACATGATATCATTCGAGAGATTCGAACAAAGGGTGTAACCGACGAAGATCAAATATTAATTTCACAATGGGAAGTAATGGAAGACGAAGTTAGAAAATT
>Ga0114970_10004611_pt1 | contig 10017 bp, 11 predicted proteins | sample M_140205_XF_Meta_FD_87030 | JGI IMG/M metagenome (GOLD analysis project Ga0114970, IMG submission 87030) | Freshwater microbial communities from Lake Montjoie, Canada to study carbon cycling - M_140205_XF_MetaG | ecosystem: Environmental > Aquatic > Freshwater > Lake | place: Lake Montjoie... | reverse complement strand
TCAACGCAGGTGGCTTGATCAGCGCGTGTTGAACGTGCCATATGGTCTGAAAGCCCAAGCTTTTACCGGAGGGGTCGGTGGCGCGCGCCATGGACCTGCCGGGCGGCCCGAGGCCGTTGCCGGCTGGATCGGGGTTGGGCTTGACGTCACTCACGGCCTGACCTCGGTAAGCAATGAGGGCGAACAGCGCATAGGCTACCCTATCGGCAGTTCGGTGCGTTTGGTGTACAAGGTTTGCACAAGATGACGAATGTCGTCGTCCGATTTACCCGCGATACGTGCAGTATTGATTGCCTTGACCTCGTAGTCTGGCCAGCCCTTTGCACGCTGTCCAATTGGTACACCTACTGGGAACAATCCAGCCCGGATGGCGTTGTAGATGCTCGCGTCTGAGCGGTGGCCCATTTCCGCTTTGACGGATGGGAGTCTGAGTATCTTCATTGGTCTCTCCTGTGACTCGCTGGCAGTTAGTGCCAAACACAGGATTGAGATTAACTCCCCTTGGATGCGATGTCACCCAAGGGGGTGCCGGGGGCTACGGTTTGCGCGCAGAGCGGTCTTTTTTTGGTTACAAATCCTTCAGCCAATCCTCTGAAATTGTGCGCAATGTAATTTTTTTGACCTGAGGGAAGGCTTCGATCACAAGTGTTGCATATGTTCGCGCGAAATCTCGTTTGCTTCGGTATTCTGAAGCCTTTCTACCCCACTCTGCTCGAACCCAATTAATCGCAGGCACGAGTCTGGCGTGTCGCTCGCGAGCAATCCGTGTCATTTCAATAGCGCGAGTATTTTTAACCACTAGATCAACAAAACAAGAGATCGAATCATGGTCAAGATTTTTGGCAATTACCGCATCCATGCGGTCACCCCATTCGTCAATGGCCTTACAAGCGTCAGTGATGGGGCCGTCGGGATCAAAACTCAAATCTGTCAGCAGAACTTCCAGCACACTCCGTGATTTCTTTTCATTCTGAGACTTGGCCAGTAACTCCGACGACCTCAACTTGGCAAAGTCATCATCTTCACTCATAACGCTGCTTTCAAGGGAATAACTTCTGCGCCTCGTGCCAGTTTGTCCAAGTAATCGGCCCACACCTGTAACATGTCTGTTCTGTCCTCCACATGGGTTGCCCGGTCGTACGCGCCACCGTGGGTAATCTGGCCTTTGTGGGCTAACTGCGCCTCGATAACGTCCTTGTCGTACTTCAGGACTTGCCTCAGGATGGTGCGCCCGGTAGCCCTGAAACCATGCCACGACTGAATGCCTTTGTAGCCCATCGCGTGCAGCGCCGCAGTTACGCCCGCTTCCGACATCGGCTTCGTGTGGTCGCGCAAACCGGGGAAAACATACACCCCTTGTCCGGTCAGCATTTGGAGGTCGCGCAGGACTTCTACCGCCTGCCGGGGTAGTGGGCTGGTATGGGCCTGCCCGTTGATCTTTTGGGCCTTGGTGCGCTTCATATCCTCGCTGGGGATCGTCCATAGCCCCGCCTCTATATTCAGGTCCGCCCAGCGCATCGTGCGCAGGTTGCCCGGCCTTTGAAACAGGATCGGTGCCAGCTTCAACGCTGCCCGGACAACTGGCCCGCCACTGTACCCCGCCATCGCCCGTAACAGCCCGGCCAATTGCGCCGGATCAATGATGGCTGGCAGGTTTTTTTTGATGTGGGGCTTGAGTGCTTTCTTGATGTCCGGCGTGATATCGCGTTCGGCCCGGCCCGTTGCAACCGCATGACACCACACCCCGTGCGCTGTGATATGGACCCGATGGGCAACGTCTAGCGATCCGCGCGACTCCACCCGCTGGATCACCGCCAATAGCTCGATTGGCTTGATGCTGCCGATAGCCCGTTTCCCTAAATACGGGACGAGGTCTTTTGTGATGTTGCGCCGCTCCCGGACATAGTGGGTGTCGCTCCAGTTCGGTTTGCCCCGTTCGAGCCAGTCATTGGCCGCAGCCTCCAACGTGTCGCCGCTGCCAACCGATGCCTTCAGCTTTTCAACCTGCCGGGCATTTACCGGGTCGATACCCTGTGACTTTTGCAGCTTTGCCGCGTCACGGGCCTTACGAGCCGCAGTCAGGGTTACCGCTGGATAGCTGCCAAACGCCATGCGGCCCTCTTTCCCGTCAAGGTAGGTTTTCCAGAACCAACGCTTTGAGCCCGCCGGGCTGACTTCTAGATACAGCCCCCCGGCGTCGGTGAATCGCGCCCGTTTCTTGTCCGGGGAACAAATAGCGTTTCGACATTTGGCATCGGTCAGCATCGGGATTTCTCCAGCCAAAACGGGGAACAACTGTGAAAAATCGCTGTTTACCCCGGCCTGTTCCCCGATATGTTCCCCGGTATCTGTTTGGCTGTCAATAGCCCTTGTTAGCCCTAGGTACTTTATAAGCCATTGATTTACCAATGAAAAAGGCCTCTAAGTGGTTGTCCTTAGAGGCCTTTAAATGATGCAATGGTGCCGATTAACGGATTCGAACTGTTGACCTACCGCTTACAAGGCGGTTGCTCTACCAACTGAGCTAAATCGGCGCGTTTTTAATTTTACAGGAGCCATTGCAGCGCGGACTCCGATCAGGCCTGCCGGGCCGAAGGAATCACTTCACCCGCGTCAAAGTTGGCCTTCCCGCAGCTGGCGGGCCTGGCGGCGCGGGCGGGTTGTCGCTGCCCGCCGGCCTGACCGGGCCGGATGTCACCAGTTTGACCTCGGCCTCACCGACACGCACCGGCGCTGGACCTGGTAGCGCTGCCGCTGGCGACCTCTTATCCAAAACGGTTGTCGGTTGGGGCGTTCTGAGCGCCTTGCCCCGTGGTGCGCCCTTTGCCGCGCCGGGCGCCAGTGGAAAAGCCATTCCCTGGCCGTTTTCACGCGCGTAGATGGCGATCACCCGGTCCATCGGTACCATGATGTCGCGCGCGGTTCCGGCGAAGCGGGCGCTGAATGCGATGAACGCATTGTCGAGCTTGAGCGAACTGGTCGCGTCATAGCTGATGTTCAGGACTATCTCGCCGTCCTTCACGTATTCGCGCGGGACCTGCACGCTGTCGTCCACCTTAACCGCGACGTAGGGCGTCAGGCCGTTGTCGGTGCACCACTCGTAAAGCGCCCTGATCAGATAGGGGCGCGTCGAACTGGCGTTTTTTTCATCTGGCATCGGCAACTCCGCTGCGTGCCTACTTGCGCATCACTTTCTCGGATGGCGTGAGCGCCTCAATGTAGGCGGGCCGCGAAAATATCCGCTCGGCGTATTTCAGCAGGGGCGCCGCATTCTTGCTCAGCTCGATGCCGTAATAGTCGAGCCGCCACAGCAGCGGCGCTATCGCCACGTCGAGCATCGAAAAACCGTCGCCAAGCATGTACTTGTTCTTCAGGAAAATCGGCGCGAGTTGGGTCAGGCGGTCGCGGATATGCGCACGCGATTTTTCCATCAACTTCTCGTTGTTCTTGGCGGCGCGCGACTCGAGCGTCGACACATGGACGAACAGTTCTTTCTCGAAATTGAGCAGGAACAGACGCACCCTGGCCCGGTCGACCGGGTCGCCGGGCATCAGCTGCGGGTGGGGGAAGCGCTCATCGATGTATTCGTTGATGATGTTCGATTCGTACAGGATCAGGTCGCGCTCCACCAGTATCGGAACCTGTCCGTAGGGGTTCATCACGCTGATGTCCTCGGGCTTGTTGTACAGGTCGACATCCCGGATCTCGAAGTCCATTCCTTTTTCGAACAGCACAAAACGGCAACGGTGCGAATAAGGGCAGGTCGTTCCTGAATACAACACCATCATGGCGGGGCTCCTAAAAGTCAAAAAGAGTGGGCTGCATGATCGCAAACCCACTCTGAAAATTCAAGCCGTGCCGCCTGGGCAGGGCCTGGACGGATGGCTTACTTCACGTCTTTCCAGTACGCGGCGTTCAAGCGCCAGGTAAAGACCGTCAACACCAATAGAAACAGCATCACGCCGACGCCCACCTTGGTGCGCGTATTTTGCGACGGCTCGCCCATCCACTGCAGGTAGCTAACAAGGTCGCCTACCGCGTTGTCGTACTGCAATGGCGTCATGCTGCCCGGCGTGATCTGCTCCCATCCCTTGAATACCTTCAGTTCGTGGCCATTCTCGGACAGCAGTTCGTAGGTCGGCGACCGGCTGCCCTGCAACTGCCACAGCACATGCGGCATTCCGACATTGGGGAATGCCAGATTGTTCCAGCCAGTCGCCTTGCTGTCGTCCGGATAGTAGGTGCGCAAGTAGGTGTACAAGTAGTCGGCGCCGCTTCCCTGTCCGGCTGCCGATCGCGAACGGGCCACCACACTCAGGTCGGGCGGGTTGCCGCCGAACCATTGTTTGGCCTGCTTGGGATCGATGGCCGCCTGCATCGTTTCGCCCACCTTATCGGTCGCGAACAGCAGATTGTCCTTGATTTGTTGCTCAGTCAAACCGATATCGGTGAGCCGGTTGTATCGCATGTAGGCGGCAGAATGGCAATTGAGGCAATAGTTGACGAACAGCTTGGCGCCGTTTTGTAGCGCCACCAAATCGTTGGTCTTGTTCGGCGCCTTGTCCCAGGCAATGGCGCCTGAGCCCGACGCGTACGCGCCCGCCATCAGGGCGAAGGACATGATCAGAACGCCCGCGACTCGCGCGCCAAATCCTGTATTTTTCATCTGCTTTTCCTGGTCAATGCGCGACAAAATTCACGCGTAGCGGAACCGGCTTGGTTTCGCCCAAGGCACTCCACCATGGCATGAGCAGGAAGAACCCGAAGTAGAACAGCGTTCCCACCTGCGACACGCGCTCGCCTATCGGCGACGGCGGCTGCGTTCCGAGATAGGCAAGCACCACAAAGTCGACGACAAAGACCGCGTAGACCAGTTTGTGCCAATCTGGCCGGTAGCGCATCGACTTGACCGCGCAGTTGTCGAGCCATGGCAGGAAAAACAGGATGATGACCGCCGCTCCCATCACGACAACGCCCCAGAATTTGGCGTCGATCGACAGCATCATGGCGCTCAGACCGATGGCGGCGATCACAATCAGCGCCTTGAAAAAACCGGCCAGTTTGAACTTCAGCGCCGCCAGCAGGGCGCCGCCAAGAACACAGGCGATCAAAACGAACATCATCTCGCCGGTGATGGCGCGCAGCATGGAATAGTAGGGGGTGAAATACCAGACTGGCGCTATGTGCAGCGGCGTCTTCAGCGGATCCGCCGGTATGAAATTGTTGTACTCAAGGAAATAGCCGCCGAACTCGGGCGCGAAGAAGATGATCGCGCTAAACACCATCAGGAACATGCTCACCGCAAAGATGTCGTGCACCGTGTAGTAAGGGTGAAAGGGTATTCCGTCGAGCGGATGCCCGTTCGCTCCCTTGCTAGCCTTGATTTCGACACCGTCGGGGTTGTTCGAGCCGACTTCGTGCAATGCAATGATGTGGGCGGCCACCAGTCCGAGCAGCACCAGCGGAACCGCGATCACATGGAAGCTGAAAAAACGGTTGAGGGTGGCGTCGCCGACCACATAATCGCCACGGATCAACAGCGCCAGGTCGGGGCCGATGAACGGGATCGCCGCGAACAGATTGACGATCACCTGCGCGCCCCAGTAGCTCATCTGGCCCCAGGGAAGCAGGTAGCCCATGAAGGCCTCGGCCATCAGGCACAGGAAGATCGCGCAACCGAAGAGCCAGACCAGCTCGCGCGGCTTGCGGTAGCTGCCGTAGAGCAGACCCCGGAACATATGCAAGTAGACGACGATGAAGAAGGCCGACGCGCCGGTCGAGTGCATATAGCGCACCAGCCAGCCCCAGGGCACATCGCGCATGATGTATTCAACCGAGCCGAAGGCCAGCGCAGCATCGGGCTTGTAGTGCATCGTCAGGAAAATGCCGGTCACGATCTGGATCACCAGTATCAGCGTCGCCAAGCCGCCGAATATGTACCAGAAATTGAAGTTCTTCGGCGCGTAGTAGTTGCCCAGATGGTCGTCGTAGAGCTTGCTCAGCGGAAACCGGTTGTCGATCCAGTTCAGCAACTTTTGGGCCGCCGGCGCGTTGGGGGAAATCTCTTTCATCTCAGCCACGATGTACTCCGGTACTGGGTGTCTTCATGATTCAGGCCTTCTTGTCTTCGCCGATCAGCAGGCGACTGTCCGACAGGAACATGTGTGGAGGAACTTCTAGGTTGTCGGGCGCGGGCTTGTTCTTGAAGACTCGGCCCGCCAAGTCGAAGGTCGATCCATGGCAGGGGCAAAAGAAGCCGCCCTGCCAGTCATCCGGCAGCGAGGGCTGTGGGCCGCGCTGGAACTTTTCCGAGGGCGAACATCCCAGATGCGTGCAGATGCCCACCACCACCAGCAATTCGGGCTTGATCGAGCGCGCTTCATTGCGCGCGTAGGCCGGTGTGAACTCGTCGGGCTTTCGCTTGGACATCGGGTCCGCAAGTTGCGCGTCCTGGGTCTTGAGCGCGGCCACCTGCTCGGGCGTGCGGCGAACGATCCAGACCGGCTTGCCACGCCATTCGACCGTCATCTTTTCCCCGGGCTTGAGGGCGGACACGTCGGCCTCCACAGCGGCTCCAGCGGCTTTGGCCCTTTCAGAGGGCTGAAAGCTGCTGACGAACGGGACGGCAGTGAAAGCGCCGCCGACTGCGCCAGCGCATCCGGAGGCTATCAGCCAGGTCCGTTTGCTGGTGTCGACTTGGGGGTCACTCATGGAAATCCTCAGTGAAAATCGCTATCGGGGTCAGCAGAAGATTGTAGCCCACGTCCCCTGCAGTCCAGGCCACTGCGCCGTTGCGGGCGACCCCGTAAAGCGCAGTCGGTCAGCCCGTGCGCGCCATGCGACGGGCCATGTCCACCGCCTGCAGCAGACTGGCCGGATTCGCCCGGCCGGTTCCGGCGATATCAAATGCGGTCCCATGGTCCGGGCTGGTGCGGATGAAGGGCAGGCCCAGCGTGATATTGACGCCCTGGTCGAGCCCCAGATACTTCACCGGTATCAGCCCCTGATCGTGGTACATCGCGACGACCCCATCGAACTCGCCACCACTGCCGGCGCGCGCGCGCGCGCGCATGAACACGGTATCGGGTGCCAGCGGCCCGTGCACATCGAGCCCGCGCGCGCGCGCGCTGGCAATAGCAGGCGCAATCTGTTCGATCTCTTCCCTGCCAAAAAGACCGCCCTCACCGGCATGCGGGTTCAGGCCCGCCACCGCAATGCGCGGCGTGCGGCCAAGCAGGGCACGCAGGGCGGTATCGGCCATCTGCAGCGTCTGCAGCAAGTTGTCGTGGGTGACCGCGTCTATCGCGTCGCGCAGCGACACATGGATGCTCAGCAACACCGTGCAAAGCTCGTCGTTGGCGAGCATCATGCGCACCGGCAGCTCGGCGAGTGGCTTGCCCAGGAATGCCGCCGCCCGTGCTTGCAGCATTTCGGTATGGCCGGGGAAGGCGCTGTGCGGCGCACCGGCTGCACACAAGGCTTCCTTGTTCAGCGGCGCGGTCACCATGGCGGCCACCTCGGCGCGCAAGGCAGCGTCTGCCGCCCACAAGACGCTTTGTGCCGCCATGGCCCCCGCGGTGGCGCTTACCCGCCCGATGGCCACGCAAGGCGCCGGCGGGCCAATCTGCAACACCGGTATGCAACGCGGCGCCATATCGAGCGCGTCCGAGGGCCGGTCCAATACCACCACCGGCAGGTCGGTCTGGCCCGCACCCAGCAAGAACTGCGCGGCGCGGCGCATCACGCCGACATCGCCTGCGACAAAGCAGCCACGGGTGCGCTCAGGCGCGTCGCGAAAGGCCTTGGCAATAATTTCCGGACCGATGCCGGCCGGGTCGCCGGGCGTGATCGCGATCGGTTTGTCCATGCGCGCTCAGGCCGGATTGTCGATGTCGATGAACAGGTGCTCCAAGCCCAGCTGCCGTGCCACCTCGGCGGCGACAGCCGGCGCGCCGTAGCGCTCGGTTGCATGGTGGCCGCAGGCCAGGTAAGCGACCCCGCATTCGCGCGCAAGGTGCGCCTGCGGCTCTGAGATTTCACCGGTCAGGAAGGCCTGCGCTCCAGCGGCTATCGCCGCCTCGAAATACCCCTGCGCTCCGCCGCTGCACCAGGCCAGCCTGCGCAGCGGCTCGTCGCTGCCGGCGACGACGGTCACTGGCCGCCGGAGCACCGCCTGCACATGGGCCGCCAGCGTGTCGGCGTTCGCAAAAGCGCCACCGTCCGATCGTGCGCCAAGAAAACCGAGGTCCTGCTCGCCGAAACGCGAAGAAGCGCGCAGGCCAAGCTGCAGCCCGAGTTGCGCGTTGTTGCCGAACTCTGGGTGTGCGTCCAGCGGTAGGTGGTAGGCGAACAGGTTGATGTCGTGGGCCAGCAGCAGCGCCAGACGCTGCTTCATCCACCCGGTGATGCGTCCATCGTATCCGCGCCAAAACAGTCCGTGGTGGACCAGTATGGCGTCGGCGCCGGCGTCCACCGCTGCCTCGATCAACGCCCGACTGGCGGTGACGCCAGAAACAATTTTGCGAACGACCAGCCGGCCCTCTACCTGAAGGCCGTTGGGCCCGTAGTCGCGAAACCGCGCAGGCTCCAGCATGGCGTCGAGCGCATGCCCAAGTTGGGTGTGGTCTGTCATGGCAAGACGGATCGATGGTGCGGCATGAAGCCCCATTGTCCCGGAAATCATCGGCCTACAATTTGGGCATGAAACGGACTTGGCTGCTTTTTTCCCAGACCGCCACGGTGTTGCTGGCGGCGTATTTTGTTGTCGCCACCCTCAAGCCCGACTGGCTCGGTAGGAGCCACGCGCCCGGGGTCATTTCGGTGATCGAGGCGCCGGCGGGTGACCCGACCCGGGCTGCGGGCGAAGGCTTCAGGCGCGCGGTGCAGAAGTCTTCTTCGGCAGTCGTCAGCATCAATACCAGCAAAGCCGCGCGAAAGGGCTCCGCCAACGGCGACCCCTGGTTCCGGTTTTTTAACGGCGACCCAGGCGGCGAGGCGCAGGCGGGACTCGGCAGTGGCGTTATCGTCAGTCCGGCAGGCTATGTGCTGACCAACAACCATGTCATTGAAGGCGCTGACGAGATCGAAGTGACGCTCAACGACGGCCGGCACGCGGTGGCCAGGGTGATCGGGACCGACCCCGACACCGACCTGGCGGTTCTGAAAATCGAGATGGACCGGTTGCCGGTCATCGTCATCGGCAACTCGGAATCGCTGCAGGTGGGCGACCAGGTGCTGGCCATAGGGAACCCTTTTGGCGTGGGGCAAACCGTCACCAGTGGGATCGTCAGCGCGCTGGGGCGCAACCAACTCGGCATCAACACCTTCGAGAACTTCATCCAGACCGATGCCGCCATCAACCCGGGCAATTCCGGCGGCGCGCTGGTCGACATTAACGGGGACCTGCTTGGCATCAACACCGCGATCTACTCGCGTTCGGGTGGCAGCATGGGCATCGGCTTCGCGATTCCGGTGTCGACGGCGCGCATGGTGATGGAGGGCCTGGTCAAAGATGGTCAAGTCACACGGGGCTGGATCGGCGTCGAACCCAACGACCTGACGCCGGAACTGGCGCAAACCTTTGGCGTGAAGGCGATCAAGGGTGTGGTCATCACCGGGGTGCTACAAAACGGGCCAGCTGCGCAGGCCGGTATCCGTCCCGGCGACCTGATCACCGCAGTGGCGGACCGGGACGTGGCGAGCGTCGCGGAGCTTCTGGCGGTCGTCGCCGGACTCAAGCCCGGCGTGGCGTCGAAGTTCACGCTGCAACGCAGGGGCGATCCACTCGTCGTCGAGGTCAGCCCCGGACTCAGACCCAAGCCGCCCAGGCCAGCGCGCCAACCCTGATCGAGAGCGCCGCCGCAGCCAAGCTACCCCGGTTCAGGGCTTGGCGGACTGCTCCTGGTCCTCGGGGGCGCCGGTGTGCTTGATAAACATCTGCGCGGCCCAGATGCCGACCTCGTATAAGAGGCACATGGGCACCGCCAGTGCAAGCTGGGACACCACGTCCGGCGGGGT
>Ga0114970_10004606_pt1 | contig 10027 bp, 10 predicted proteins | sample M_140205_XF_Meta_FD_87030 | JGI IMG/M metagenome (GOLD analysis project Ga0114970, IMG submission 87030) | Freshwater microbial communities from Lake Montjoie, Canada to study carbon cycling - M_140205_XF_MetaG | ecosystem: Environmental > Aquatic > Freshwater > Lake | place: Lake Montjoie... | reverse complement strand
TGAAAAACGTGTCAGTCATGCATCCCCCGCTAGCTTCCCCGGTATCACAGGCGGATCATGCACGCGCTGCAACAAATGAATTTCGAGGGAACGTAGCAGGAATCCCAGAAATATTCACGGTTTCAGCATTCCCGAAAGAACATCGGCATTGCCCTGCCCCGATGATCGGTCTAGGTGCCCATACACCGAAACTGTGGTCACGATGGACTCGTGGCCGAGCTGCGCCTGTATGGCGGGCAGCGGGCGGCCAGCGGTAATAAGCCACGACGCGCAGGTATGCCGCAGGTCGTGAATCCTTGGCCGTTTCTCCAAACCCTTGTCCTGGGCGCGGGCCACGGCGGGATGCCACACGTTCGGGGCGAACGACGCATTACGCACCACGCCGTCCGGGTTGTGCCGGCCCCGCCCAGAATTGGTGAACAGAAACTCACCCGAGTAGTCGAGCTGGGCGATGACTTGCGGCGGCAGGTTCACGGTCCGAACAGACTTCTTTGTCTTTGTCGGACCTAGCTCGTAGCCGCCGCCTTCCTTCTTTTTCCAGGCCCGAGAAATCCTGACCGTGCCCGCGGCCTTGTCGACGTCCCGCGGGCGCAGTGCGGTGGCCTCAGACCAGCGGGCGCCCGACGTCACAAGGAAATCGACCAGCGGTATCCAATGCTCGGGGATTTCGGCCCGCAAAATCTGGTATTCGGCTGGCTCGAGGAACACGTTTTCTTCGGCGTTGGTGCGCGGTAGGCGGACGTGTTCGCACGGATTGGACTTGATGTGTCCGCGTTCCACGGCGGCGTTCATCGCGCCGGCCAGATAGCCGTGCTTGTTGGCGACGGTCTTGCCTGCCGGCATCGCCCCGTTAGAGTTTTTCAGTCCTTGCATCCACGCCCGCACATCATCGGGGGTTAGTGCCGTTAACGGCATATCGACGAGGCCGGGAAAGTCTTTCGCGGCGTAGCGTCGATAGTTTTTAAGCGTTTCAGCGGTGACACCGGTCAGGTGATCGTTGTGGTGTTTGAGCCACTGTCCGACGGTCAGTCCACGGTCCTGGGCCACAACTATCTTCGTGATTTCCAAAGCCTTGAGCGCACCCACCTTGCCGACGAGGGCGTCGAACTGTAGGGCTTCGGCATGATCATCGAAGCTGACCGAAGTTTCTCTACCTGCGATGCGGTAGCGAACCTGCGTGTATGCACTGCCATCGTTGCGGGTGCGGATTCTGACGCTCACAACGCCTATCCTAGGCGCAATGTGGACCGGGTGTGTGGACGGGAAGTTTCTGTTTTCTGTTTTCGCAGGTCAGACTATGTAAATTGGGTGGAGCTAAGGGGATTCGAACCTGACTGAAAAAGGGCAAAAACATAGCGTGATCTGCGGTATGTTGTTTTGGCATGTACGACTGAGTACGACCGGTTACCTGCGGAAACGTGTTGGCATGTGGACCACGTCCACACCCCTAAACACGAAAAAAGACCCCACCCAAGGGTGGGAGTCTAAATCCAGCAAACTAGTGGAGCCGGTGCGATTCGAACGCACGTCCATCCCGGTTCCGCCGTGCGGATTTCGACGAGATGTAGAACCAGTCACGGCCCCTAGACAAAAAGTTCAGTCGGTGTCGACGTCAGCGTCTTCGCGTAGCTCGGTGGCTGTGCGAAGTAGGCCGTCGGTAATCCAGTCTGGTTGGTCGGCCGGCGCCCACACCCAGGCGGTCGATTCCACTTGACCTTCTGAGTTCATCTTTTCAAGTCCAAGGGCTAAAACGAATTGGCCAAGAACCCAGTTGTCGCCCTCGTCGTTGAGTAGGCGTTGGATGGCTGCTCGGAGCCGGTCAACGGGATTGGTCATTTGTTGAGCCTGACTGCAAGCCGGTGCAGGGGATCTATGCGGCGAGGCCACTGCCGAAGCAGATGTAACGCTATGTAGGCGATGGCACCGTTGGTAATGAATGGGTGCCGGATTCGGTACCGGTCGACGGCTTCACTCAACAGTTGCCCGGGTGGGCACGCTGCTTCGTAAGCGACGATTCCGGCCACCAGGGCGGCCCAGGCGTAGTCGGCGTGCTTCATGGTGTCCCCTCACACTGATCTAACGATGCTGAGGCGTTCGGGTTCAACAGAGATGCGTGAATAGCCCGAACAGACGGTGCATCGACGCATCGAATAGGTGAGGACGTTGGCGACGTAGCGGCGCGGGATGGGTTCGGTGTCGTTTCCGCAGCGGTGACACACGGTCATGGAGTCTTTGCCGTCAACAAACAGGGCGGGATGGTTGGTGATGAACGGCCGTAAATAGTCGTACAAACCTTGGGTGGCGAGGACGTCTCCGGTGCAGTAGGCGGTGAGGCGTTGTTGGTCGTCAACGGATTTGTTGACCGCCCGTTCCATTGCGTTGCGGTCGTAGCGGTCGGTTTTGGCGTCGATGCCGGCTATTTGGCAGAACGCATCCAATGACTTGAAGGGCGCCCCCGATTTGAACTGCTTGCGCAGGACCTTGAGGGTGTCGACGGTTTTGAATGGTGGCAGTGGGGGTAGGCCGCCCTCGATGAACAGATCACCGGCAAGCCACGGTACGTCGGCTGCGTCGAGGTTATGGCCAACGATGATGTCGGCCTGGGACATCAACTGGTGAACGTTTTTGAGGAACTTTTTGCGCCCACCTTTGTCCCATTCGGCCAGTTCGATCACGTCGGCCTGGTCGTACCATTTGGCGCACACGATGGTGGTGCGGGGATGGCGGTCGGTCGTTTCGTAGTGGATGTACCGGTTTTTTAGGTCGCCGCGGTCCCACCAATACTGGGTCGTGATACCGGGTAGGCGTTCCACATCCAAGATCAGGATTTTGTTGCGGACACCTTCACGCATCACCGTCAACCGGCTTGTTAACGTCATAGCGTCTGGTGATGCCGGATGTGGTTTCGTAAACCGCTAATGCTGACTTTTAGCGGCGGATTTTCTAAGGCACACGCATCCCACAACTGAACTAAGCTCAGCTTTTTGGTCACCCAATCATCGAAGGCGCTGCGGTCCTCTTTCGACAATCCTTCAAGCCATAAACAGGTGACGCAACCCCAGTTCCCGCGAGATGCGACCAAGTTGGACAAATTTTCGGATAGAGACACACTCTCTCCTTATTGGTGGCGGCGACTCACTTGTGTGATTCGTCGTTCCAGTTCCGCCACCTCTGAGCGGCGGCGGTTTTCCTCTGCTGCAAGGTCTTGCCTCATGCCACGGAAGTCTTGGCCAAGTTTTTCTATCGCGTTGATGGCGCGGTCCACGTCGTCACGAAGGTTCGTGTCATGCTGATTTTTTGTTTGATAAACGACTTCCTTCAAATCTTTGTGGTTTCGGTGGGCAAACCAACTGGGGATTGCAACCATTGCCGTGGCCGCCAGGATGGTAAACACGTCCATCCAGTTGTCTGGGTTCGGGATGGAATTCACCGAACGTCACCCTCATATCCGGCCTGCAACTTTTGCACAGGGGCTTCAACGACTGTCACGTTTGTGCCGGCGGTAGTGCGGTCCAGGCTCATCAGGATCGACAGGATTGCCGCCGAGCTGGCCAGCGCGAGCACGTTCTTGATGTCCGCCGAGAACAGGTTGGTCGTCCCGACGCCGATCGCGGCGACAGCGGTCTGCGCCCAGGTGCGGACGGCCCGGACTAGGACGCCGCCCTCGCCGAACCAGAAGGATCTAGTGAGCATGTCGGTCTCCTATGCGGCGAGGTAGTCGATGGCGGGGCGAGGGTCGTAGTTGATGTGCGGGCCGGTTTGCTTGGCAAAGAAGAGACCGGCATCCATGACAGCCTTGAACATGCCGATTAGCTCGGCCGGGGATCCGGTGCCGAGCTCGAGCACCTGGGCGAGCAGGTTGTCCGGTCCTTGGAGCATCCGGGCGCCCATGATGATCTTGTAGATGGCGGTCTTGTTCTCGCCGCTCTCGCCCTCGACGTCGCTGTAAAGGTCGGACTTATGGGCGTAGTCGCGCCACCATGACGGCGTGCCGGTGAGCAGTTGGTCGGCGATGCCGTGTGAGCTCATCGGTGCGGGAGCGGCACCAGGATCGGCCCAGACGTGGCCCTGCTCACGCATCGGGTTGCCGAAGGTGACGGCTTTGAGGATGCTCCCCCGCGCCCAGTGCAGTCGGCCATTGTCTGGCGCGATGTCCTGCATCCAGGTCTCCGACGTCACGATCGCGCCCTGGCTGTAGCCGATCATCGCGGCGCCGTACTTGACGATCCGGTCGCGGTGCAGCTCGAACTGGCGGCGCAGCTCGGCGCGGCCGTCCTGGACTGACGGGTTCATCGGTACGACGGCGGCCGGGTAGCCGATCGGCTGCCACTTGTAGCGCCACTCCAGCGCCCTTGCGGTGTCGGCGTCCGGGCCGACCCACCACGGGACGCCCGTGCCGCAAACAGTGAACAGGACCGGGCGGTTATCGGCGACCGGCGGCTTGACAAGATACCCACTGGCAAGCTTGGTGGCGTAGTCGATGATGCCGTTGGGCTTCTTGAGCTTGCCCTGCGCGGTATAGGCGGTCTGCATCTGATAGACAGCCGTGAAGGTTGCGTCGTCGAATGCCGGGGTGTCGGCGAGGCTTCGCGCGTAGGAAAACTTCGCGCGCATGAAAGCCTTAAACTTCTGAATCTCGTCGGATGAATCGCCGAGTCCCCAGCCGACCCACGCGCCAGCAATCTTCATCGGCTCTTTACCTTCTGTAGGTCGTACCAGATCGCCTCGAGGAGTTGGCGGTCGGTCCAATCGCGCGGATATTGCGGCACGGCCACCTTCGGCTCGGCCTTCTTGAAGTCGCCGCGCTGCGCCTTGGCGACCTCGCGCCTGAACCAGTCCATATCAAGATTGCCCGGATCCCATTTGCCCTGGCGGGCGCCGGCGTATTCCTTGTGCGCGATCACGCGGTCGCTACCGACGCCGAGCTTGGTGAGAATCGCGGCGACGGTGTCGCGCATCGAGATGATCTCGGCGTCAGGCCATCGCTCGCGGGTCTGGGTGGCGGCGGTGATTGAGGTGTCGCGGGGCCAGGCGCACTCGATGCCGATGAGTACCTGATTGCCGCCATCGGTCGGGATGCCGGGGTACGAGCCAGCGCCGGCGTGCCAGCAGACGCCCGCAGCGACGATCGTAACGGTGCCGTCCTGGGCGATGTGCAGATTGGAGAGCGGACCTTCGAGATCCGGGCGGCCGTTGCGGATGCTCATCGCGTCGGCGCGGGCGTTGCCGGTGTGGTGCACCATCACGCCCCAGATTGGACCGTAGTCGCCGTGGCCGTAGGACTGCCAATCAGGCAGCGCTTTGAGCTTGCCGCCGAGTACCGGCCGCAGCACATCCTCAAGCCAGACGGGATCTCCGGTCCATCCCACGGCGGTCTCCTTGGGTACTTGGGTACTGAGGTACTTGGGTAGCGGTATCGGTTCCGACTGGCGCGTGTGGACGTGGTCGGTGTGCCCTGCGTAGTCGCCTTGGTAGTAGGCGGTCCTGCTGACGTCGTCGCCGCCGGCCACTCCGACTCGCTCTCCGGTGGTCGGGTTCTGCCAGATGACTTGCTCGAGAAAGGTGCGATAGTTCAGCAAGTAGTCGGCGAACGCCTGCATCTTGTTGACGGGTCCGGTCCAGTCGATTCCGCGGTTCTGCCGGCGCGGATTAGGTGCGAAGCCGACCTCGGCGCGCTCCGATTCCTGGTGGCCGGGATAGGTGCTGGCTTGTAGGCCGAAAACCTGCGCGAGCTCGTAGACCCATTCGGGAAATCCGGGGGCGCCGTAGGTGATGCTGGTCCCGGCCGGAAGTCCGTAGGTCACCAAATGTCCGTTAATGCGGCAGCAGTAAGTACCACCACGGTTGTATAAATTCCGATGGCGGTGAGGGTGTCGGCAATCATGCCCAGTCGGGCCAATAGTTTTCGTCGCACATCGTGTTGACGGCGGCGTAAATAAATCCAAAACAGAACATCGCGCAAACGACCACGGCCAGCGCTAATTGCTTCACGGCAAGATAGCGAAGTAGGGTGCAGTGATAGCAGTGCTTGACGTTACCGTCGCGGAACTATAAGAAGTTGCGGGAGTTCCGCTACTCATTGCAAGAAGTAGAGCTACAGGCGGCAATTGAGCGCATTCCCCCTGCGGTACACCATTAGTTGCGGTAACCGCGGGAACTGTTGTGCTGTCAAAGGTGGCGCCGATACCGACCGCTAAGAGCGTCCCGGCAACGATGGCGTAGCTTGATGACCAGGAGACGGTCTTAGCTCCAGTTGACGTTAACGATGTTTTGATATCTCCAGTCACTGCTACGCGAGTCATTGCGCCATCTGAGGCTACGGTGTATAGCCCGACATAAGCGCTACTGACTCCGGTCGAACCACCAGCAGCGGCCTGGCCAACGATGAATCGGACTTGAGTTGTCGTTTCGGTTTTTCGCGCCCTGAATAACGCTGTTCGCATGTTTCCAGAACTCAATAATTGTGATGAAACTGGGTACAGGCGCGGGAAACTCTCCTGGCCGACATCCAGGCCTGTGCCGACGATGTTAATGGTGGGGCTGTAGGTCATTAGATGATCACCCAGTTCGCGTTGTCGGATACCAGCGTGAAAGATTCACCGGGTTTGATCGTCAGTGAGGTTCCTTCGATGGTTTGGCTTGATGTCGTTGCCAACGAAATAGAATCCGTGTGTGTGTTTTTTACCTGATAAATTGAGGTGTTGCTGACTGCCGTTGGTAATGTCGGCACGGCCCCGGACTTCAATAAAACGATGTACTCGCGGCCGTCAACGGCTGACAGTGTTTGCGTTCCGGTCACCGAGACGACGACTTTAGTCATAACTGTAAAGCCTTCGACTGCAATCACGCCGGCCGCACTTCGCGTGACAGTGCAGTCGGTGGCGTGTCCCAGCTCGATGGAACCGAGTCCTAGTGCCGTCGATGTTGATGATGTGATCCCAGATACCGGAAGTCCAGAGCAACTTGAGAGCGTCCCACTGGATGGCGTTCCCAACGCGCCACCGGAATACAAAGCGGCAGACCCGTTAATGTTGACGACGCCGGAACCCTTACCACTCAGGTTGAGGTTGTGGTTAGTGTCGGACCCTGCTGCGCTGAGTGTCGCAGTTTGTCCAGTTTCGACAGTGATGAACACTGAACCGGTACCTTTAGTGCCAAGGTTTAACCCGGTGTTTGTTGATCCAACGGCATAGATTCCGGGCGTCCCGTTGGAGCTGATGATATTGACGTAGTTTGATCCGAGAGGATTAAATTGCGCGACATTATTGATGTTGACAACGCCGGTTCCCTTGGCTGTCACATTGAGGTCAAGGTTGGTGTCAACGCCAGCGGCTTGCAGCGTTGGAGTCTGTCCGGTCTCAACACTCATAAAGATTTTGCCGGTGCCCTTGGTGCCTAAGTTCAGGCCGGTATTTGTGCCGCCCGAGGCATAGATGCCGGGGGTTCCGTAGGGGTTTGCCGTCAGGATGTTGAGGTAGTTGGCTCCAGTGATAGTGCCGTCAAATACCGAACAGCCGTGGAAGTGGACATTGACCTGCTCGTATCCGCCCGTCGCAACACTTTCAATCTGGGCTGGTGCCGACGAACCGGAGATTAGACATCCGTTGAATAGGACACGTTGGCAAACGCGGTGGTCTGCTCCGTTGGTGATTACTTCTATGTTGATGGTGTTTTCTGAAATCACCGAGCCATTGACCACCAGGTCGCTGCAACCTTGAATTTTGAAACCAGTGACGTTGCCTAGATCGGTTTGGCCGCCGGGGAAGAATTGGTTGGCAGTAGCGCCGGCGTTTAATGTTGGCGAACCGCCGCCAGCCACGCATCCCGTGTAGGTGACATATTGGCTTCGCTCAATGTTGAAACCGACCACGTTGGAATATGAGCGGCAGTTGGCGTACTGCATTTCAGCGGACTGCCACGCCGTGAAACCCATGCCGAAGCCCATACCGAGCGCGGTGCAGCCGGTCCACGCAACACCGAACGCATTGTTCGCACTGAAGCCGGTCGCAGTATTGGCGCTGCCCGACCCATCAGCCACGCAATTGATGAACGCGACGTCCGCGCAATAGTTGGCGTCAAAATGGAAGGTTTCACCTGGCGGGCCGGATGCGCTGCCCCAGACGTTTTTGACGACGACATCTTTCACCCACGAATTGCGGCAGGCACCCAAGAACACGGCAACGCCGAGCACCAGCGAGCTTTGATTGGCGGCGTTTCCGTCGATGACTCCGCCCTCAATAGACCAGTTGGTTTTTGTTCCACCTGAGGTTGAGGCATACGGATAGTTCACAGAAATGAATTGGCAGCTTGTAGCCGCGGCGGGATACGCAATGTTGTTTTTCAGCTTCAACACCACACCAGGTTTCATGGTCAGCTTGAGGTTGGAATAACCCCACAACGCTGCATAGACTTGCCCGTTGACTTGGCCGGCCACCCGGTACAGAGCGCCGATGGTGTAGGTGCCCGGTTTACTGATGACAACTTCGGGGATGCCATTGGCTGCGGCGTAGTCCAATGCTTGCTGGATCGCCACTTCAGGATTTGTTGTGGACGGTGTGACGTTGTACGGGGCTGAATTGACGTCGATTCGTAGCGGAAGATTTGTCGCGTTGATGGCGTCTGCCATGTCGTTAGCGGCGGCTGGCGTGAACGTGTCGCCGTTGACCCAATTATTTTTTAACGCCACAACAGTTACCTCAGGCTTCCGTTAATCGGCTGGCACGCCGCACACTATGGATTCGTTCACCGAACATGACGTGGGTTCTTTCTTCGTGACGTAACACGGCGGTGTGTTGTGGGTCTGGGGCTGGCGCGTAGTAGACGGCGACGGTGATGGTGGTGGCCGAGCCGGTGATGGTGATGGCTGCGGCTGCTGGTTGCAAGGTGATGGGGTTGATGACGACGGGTGTTCCGCCGGTCATGGTTGCCGCCGCGGCCGCAGGACTTAGGACGGTAATCGAGATTAAAGTCGGGGTTCCACCCGTTACCGGCAGGGTTTGCGATCCGGGGAGTAGTGACGCCAGGAGTGTCGGCGCGGTGCCGGTGACGGTGACGGTTGCTGAGGCCGGGGTGAGGACTGACGTGCCGGCGGTAGAAGGCGTACCGCCCGTGATCGTGATCGTGTCGCCGGTCGTGACCAGTGACATGGTGAGCGTCGGCGCGGAGCCGCTAACGGTGATCAGTGCACCGGTGAGGCTTCCACCGGGCGGGGTGACGATTAGGTCGAGCGTCGGTGCGGTGCCGGTGACGGTGGCGCTGGCGGCGGCCGGGGTCAGGACTGATTCGGTGACGAGTGTCGGTGCGGTGCCGGTGACCGAAATGGTAGCGGCAGCAGGGGTCAGCGTTGTTGTTGTTGCTGAACTTAAAATGACGCTGCCTGACGCCCACGCATTAGCAACGCTTAGCGTTGCTCCAAAGGTAGCCGTGGACGTTGAATCGCTGATGGCTAAGCATCCGCAGTTTGCGTTTGGGTTATTCAGTATTGGCGTTCGGTTAGTTCCGCCCGTCGCAGAACTCATTACCGCTATTGTGTTGCCGTTGAAGTAACCCTGGACATCACCGGCGCCTAACCCACACACGATCATCTGATCTGTGGATGCGGTAATCGAACCCGACGACAGTGATGTCGATGATCCAGAGGCAACCTGCAAAGTGCCGACGCTGGTCACTCCAGTATAGGAAACTGTGTTTGCCGCCCACCAACACGAACCGATTGTTGCAGTTACTGCGGTTGCCGAGGTTGAGGTGACGCCTGACTTACGGTAGACGAACAGTATGCCTTTAGTCGCATTGTTGTTGCAGTTACGACTTCCGACTAAAGTCATCGCCGATCCGCCATAGTTCACGCTTGACGGAGTGACTTGACGGTCTACGACAATAAATAGGAATACATCGACGCCTGATGTGGCTGGCGTGTGATTAAACGAGAGGTTTCCGGGAGCGACGGTGTTGTACTGCCCTGGCCCCTTCGCATCGTATGCGACTGGCATCAGTCACCCACTCCCATCATCGGCGTAAACCTGGACTT
>Ga0114970_10004603_pt1 | contig 10030 bp, 6 predicted proteins | sample M_140205_XF_Meta_FD_87030 | JGI IMG/M metagenome (GOLD analysis project Ga0114970, IMG submission 87030) | Freshwater microbial communities from Lake Montjoie, Canada to study carbon cycling - M_140205_XF_MetaG | ecosystem: Environmental > Aquatic > Freshwater > Lake | place: Lake Montjoie... | reverse complement strand
TTCATTCGGCGACGACGCTGTTTTTATCGAGAAATTTGTTACCAAACCACGTCATATAGAAATTCAAGTTTTCGCTGATAGAGCTGGGAATACGGTTTATTTATTTGAAAGAGAATGTAGTATTCAACGTAGACATCAAAAAGTCGTTGAAGAAGCTCCAAGTGCATTGTTAACGCCCCAATTGCGCAAAGAAATGGGGGAAGCTGCGGTGGCAGTTTGCAAAGCTTGTAATTACGAAGGAGCAGGAACGGTTGAATTCTTGGTGGATGCAGATATGAAATTCTATTTCTTAGAAATGAATACACGTTTGCAAGTTGAACATCCTGTAACGGAAGAAATTACCGGGTTGGATTTAGTAGAATGGCAAATTCGTGTTGCTCGAGGTGAAAATTTACCTAAAAAACAAGAAGAATTATCTATTCATGGTCACGCTATTGAAGTGCGTGTGTATGCGGAGGACACGTTAAATGGATTTACTCCAGATATTGGAAAACTCGACCGTTATCGCATACCTACTGGAAGAAGTGTACGTGTTGATGATGCTTTTCTGGAAGGAATGGAAATTCCTATTTACTATGACCCAATGATTGCAAAATTAGTGGTGTGGGGAAAAACGCGCGAAGAAGCGATAAAAAGAACGCTTATTGCAATTGATCAATATCAAATTTCTGGACTAAAAACAACGCTTGATTTCGGTAAATATGTTTTAAAACATCCTGCTTTCAGAAGTGGGAATTTTGACACGAACTTCGTAAAACATTATTTCGAAGACCCAAGAATTATGTATACTGCCATGGAAGAAGAGAAAGAAGCTTTGTCGCATGGAATTAATGAAATTTGGGATTCGATTAAAGAAAGAAATAAAAAAGAATTCGCTTCGAGAGAGGTGACTAGTTCTTGGATTAATTCACGCGCATAATTTTTTTTGTTTTTTTGCAAAAAATATTCACAATCAAGCATTAATTGCCCATGTACATAATTTTTGATACCGAAACAACTGGATTACCTCGGAATTGGCAAGCGCCGATAACGGATACGGATAATTGGCCTCGAGCGGTTCAAATTGCTTGGCAGCTTCATGATGATATGGGTGTTCTTCTAGAACAGAAAGATTATCTTATTAAACCTGAAGGCTACGATATTCCGTATGATGCAGAACGTATTCATGGAATTTCCACAGCATTGGCCGAAGAGCAGGGTGCTGACCTTGAAATGGTTTTAAAAGAATTCAACATTGCTCTTACCAAAGCGAAATTTGTTGTCGGACAAAATGTTGGATTTGATGTAAACATTTTAGGGTGTGAATTTATCCGAAAAGGATTAGATTCTCCCATGGCTTCGATGTCTGTTTTAGATACGTGCACAGAGGTTACTGCTACGATGTGTCAACTTCCTGGTGGTCGTTTTGGTAAATTCAAACTCCCTACCTTAACAGAATTACATCAACATTTATTCGGTGAACCGTTCGGTGAAGCACATAATGCGACTGCCGATGTGGAAGCTACGACTCGCTGTTTCTTCGAATTAATTCGAATTGAATCATTTAGTCTGACAAAACTAGAGCAAGACAGCCAATACATTGAAGACTTTAAAGCTTTCAATCCAGTTCCTTTTACAACGATTGGTCTAGTTCATACGAATCTAAAAGAAGCAAGTGAAAAATTAAAAGTAAAAGAGACTGCTCAACCAGAAATAACAACGGCAGATATTAATAAATCTCGATCTCGCTTGGATTCTGTCACTTTTTCTCACTTGCATAATCACACCTCTTTTTCAATTTTACAATCGACTATTAATGTCGCTAGCTTAGTTGAAAAAGCAGCCAGTATGGGAATGCCGGCGGTTGCTTTAACGGATACAGGAAATATGTACGCCGCATTTCATTTTGAGAAAATGGTCACGTCGTACAATAATGATTTAAAAAAAGAACGTGAAAAAGCAGAAGCTGCGGGAGAAATATTTACAAAAAAAGAGCTTTTGCCTATCATTGGGTGCGAATTTAATGTATGCAGAGATTTAACAGATAAAACTCAGAAAGACAACGGGTATCAAGTTGTGTTATTAGCAAAAAATAAAGTAGGGTATCACAATTTGGTAAAACTTTCTTCATTGGCTTTTACCGATGGTTTTTACTATGTACCTCGAATTGATAAGTCAACAGTTGAAAAATATAAGTCTGATTTAATTTGTCTCTCTGGAAATTTATACGGTGAAATTCCGAATTTAATTTTAAATGTGGGAGAAAATCAGGCGGAAGATGCTTTGAAAGGTTGGAAGGCGCTGTTTGGTGAAGACTTTTACATTGAGGTAATGCGGCACGGGCAAGAAGATGAAGATCGTGTGAACGAAACGTTGGTCAAATTAGCTGCGAAAAACGATGTTAAAATAGTCGCTTCAAATAATACGTACTACGCTGAAAAATCAGATTCTGAATCGCACGATATTCTCTTGTGCGTAAAAGACAATGAACTTGTTTCTACACCTAAAGGACGTGGGCGTGGATTTAGATATGGGTTAAGCAATCAAGAATATTACTTCAAATCAAGTGATGAAATGAAGGAGGTTTTTCTTGATCTTCCGGAGGCGATTGAAACCACACAAGAAATAATAAACAAATGTGAGCATTATCCTTTAGCACGCGAAGTACTTTTGCCTGCTTATGATATTCCAGAAGAATTTATTGAGCCAGAAGATGCTGAAGATGGCGGAAAAAGAGGTGAAAATAGTTATTTAAGACATTTAACATACGAGGGTGCAGCGAAACGATACCCTGAAATAACAGAAGAAATACGTGACAGAATTGAATTTGAATTAGCAACCGTTGTCAAAACTGGATATCCGGGGTACTTCTTAATTGTACAAGATTTTTGTCAAGCTGCTAGAGATATGGGCGTTTCTGTTGGGCCAGGAAGAGGTTCTGCAGCGGGTTCTGTCGTAGCATATTGTACAGGAATTACCAATGTTGATCCCATACGGTACGATTTACTTTTTGAGCGTTTCTTGAATCCCGACCGTGTTTCCATGCCAGATATCGATATCGATTTTGATGACGAGGGTCGTGGCCGTGTAATCGAATGGGTCATAAATAAATATGGGGCGAATCAGGTTGCTCAAATTATTACCTATGGCACAATGGCGGCAAAATCGGCAATTAGAGATGCTTCACGGGTGATGGATTTACCCTTATCTGAAGCTGATCGATTAGCGAAATTAGTGCCCGACATTTCATTGGCAAAAATGTTCAAATCTTCAGATCTCGAAATTGCAGAGCGCTTCAATAACAACCAAGAAGAAATTAATAAAGTCAATGAATTAAAAGCTATTTCGAAAGGAAATGACCTCGTAAGTAGAGTTTTAAATCAAGCTCGAAAAATTGAAGGAAGCGTCAGAAATACCGGTATTCATGCTTGTGGCGTCATCATTACTCCTGGAGATATAACCAATTATGTCCCTGTTGCTTTGGCAAAAGATTCAGATATGTATTGTACGCAATACGACAATTCTGTTGCTGAATCTGCCGGTTTACTCAAAATGGATTTCTTGGGGTTGAAAACGTTGACCTTGATAAAACATGCTGTTAATAACGTAAGAGAAAGAGTTGGAATCGAATTAGATCCTGACAATTTCCCGGTTGACGATGAAAAAACCTATGAACTTTTCCAAAAAGGTGAAACAGTTGGTATCTTCCAATATGAATCTCCTGGGATGCAAAAATACTTACGTGAATTAAAGCCGACCGTATTTGCCGATTTAATTGCCATGAATGCATTGTATCGTCCAGGTCCAATTGCTTACATCCCCTCTTTCATAAAACGTAAACATGGAACCGAACCAATTATTTACGATTTAGATGATTGCGAGGTATACTTGAAAGAAACCTACGGTATTACTGTGTATCAAGAGCAAGTAATGTTATTGTCTCAAAAACTAGCAGGATTTTCAAAAGGTGATGCTGATACCTTGCGGAAAGCAATGGGGAAAAAGCAGATCGACATTCTTGATAAAATGAAACCTGCTTTTATTCTAAAAGGAGGTGAAAAAGGTCATTCTGCTGAAAAATTAGAAAAAATTTGGAAAGATTGGGAAGCATTTGCTTCGTATGCCTTTAACAAATCTCATTCGACTTGCTATGCTTGGATTGCCTATCAAACAGCCTACCTAAAAGCAAATCATCCAGCTGAATATATGGCTTCTGTGTTAAGTAACAACATGAATGACATCAAGCAAGTTTCGTTTTTCATGGAAGAATGTAAACGCATGGGAGTTCCCGTTCTTGGTCCAGATGTGAACGAGTCAAACTACCAATTCACTGTAAATAAGGAAGGAGCGATTCGTTTTGGATTGGGCGCTATAAAAGGGATGGGAAGCGCGCCTGTTGATGCTGTAATTAATGAAAGAAAAGAAAATGGACAATACACCTCAGTTTTTGATTTTGCAAAAAGAAGTAATCTTCGTCTCTGTACAAAAAAAACGTTTGAGAGTTTAGCGCATAGTGGCGGATTTGATTCATTCAATACTATTCACCGTGCTCAATATTTTAAAGAAGATAACAACGGCCGACTTTTCCTTGAAAATGTGATCAAATTTGGAGCTAGTTTCCAAGAAAGTGAAAATTCATCCCAAGGGATTCTTTTTGGGGATTCAACAGGCACTAAAATGCCTGAACCAGAAATTCCAAAAGCGGAAGAATGGGGAAGTGTATATAAACTCAATCGTGAAAAAGAGGTCATCGGAATTTTTATTTCTGGTCATCCATTAGATGATTTTAGAGTGGAAATAGATTCCTTTTGTAATGGAAATGTAGCAATGCTTGCGGACCTTGAGGCACATAAAAATAAAGATTTATTGATCGCTGCAACTGTATCAGATGCCGAACATAAATTCACCAAAAAAGGAGAAGCATACGGGACGCTTACGATCGAAGATTATACGGATTCATACAAAATTTTTCTTTGGAGGGAAAATTATTTAAAATATAAACACTTTCTAACGCCAGGTGCTTTCATCGCTATAAAAGGTCGCATAGAAATACCTCATAAAAGATATGAATTAGAGTTTAATATAGGCGCAATCGACATGTTGCAAAACCTGAGAGAACAAAGAGCTAAAAGTATTCACATTAAAATAAATACCAAGGTCATTGACCAAATTTTAATTTCTGATTTAAACAAATTGTTCTTAGAGCATGAAGGAAAATGTTCTTTGCATTTCACTGTTTTCGATGGTTTGAATGATTTGGAAATAAAAATGCCTTCAAAAACCATCTATGTAGATCCAAGCGATCAATTATTTAAGGAATTAAAGAAATTTGATTTGGAATTTGAGATTAAGTGATTTTTTTTCTTAACCACAGAGTACACAGAGTTTTTGTCACAAAGTGCCACAGAGTTTTTTTATAGTACAAATAAAGAACTCTGTGAAACTCCCTATTTTGAACTCTGTATACTCTGTGGTTAAACCCTCAAAACAATCCCCGTAATTCAATTAATTCATTGACTTTTTCAGAATTCCCTACTTCTTGAAAAGAAGATATTAAATTCGTTATCATTCTGTTGATAATTGCTGTGTTCGAGCAAGGTTCAAAATAATCTCTTAAATAAGGTTGATTTATCCCATCTAAAAATTCTTTTATTTCATCTTGGTCAAAGATACTACCTTTTGAAAATGCATTAATATAAAATAAAACCCCGTGCGTATTTGAATCAGGAATGTATTGATTCACAGCAAATTCATCCATATAGGCTAATATGAAATGATTGGGTAGATTAATTCCATAAATAGGCATCCCTAAATTTTGAGCGATAATACTATAGATAATACTCAAACTCAACGGATTTCCTTTTTTCGTTTCAAGTACGGTATTGATATAAGAATTTAAAGGAGAATGAAATGTTTTGGCATTTCCTTGAAAATGATGAAGTCCAAAAAACACTTTATTAATGATACGTACTTTCTCTAAAGCGGTTTGTTTCTGGTTAATCTCTAGCCACACATCTTTTTGAATAGTTTCAATTTGGCCGCGGATAGCAGATTCATCCAAACCTGGATATTGATATTTTGCAATAATAATTGAACCTGTCAGTAAATCTTTATCAGAGGAAGCAATCCAATTGGTCAATTTTCGCTTAATTTCATCGAATTGAATTTCATGAATAATGGTTTCAATTCTGCTTTGAAACAATAAGCCAAAATCTTGATCTTCCCAAGAATTTTCTAAAAAAGGAATTGCATCAGCCCCATAACTCAACAAACGATCATGCACATGCGAATAAATATTCTCATCTGGATCATCCATCAAATTTATTAAAGCGCGTATGGATTCAAAGTTTACCATGAAGCAAAAATAAGACAGGATTGTTTTGGTTTTTTATTTATTAAAAATACTTTTTCAGATGAGATTGTTAATTAGAAAATTCATTACAAAATTCAATAAATTCAAACTGTTTATTATCTATTTATTTGGAAAAATGTTTTTTAACCTGAAAATCGGTGACTCCTTAAATTTTCTACAATTATTAGTACTTTTATAGCATTGACAATACCAACTAGCAAGTAAAGGATTTATAAGGACGTTATAAATTGTGAAAATGGAAGTTATATACTTAAAATTATTACTGACAATGAAACATATGAAAAGCAATTTATTATTTCAAAATAAAAAACAAAAAATTGCAATAAGAGGTAAGATTATTACTTACCTCCTATTCTTTTTATTTCCTGGATTTTCCTTTTCACAAAACGCAATTGGATTAAATATTGGTATAAACCAATCATTTTTTTATGATACACACAAAGCTTCTTACTATAAATTCACAAACAAAACTGGATATTCATTTAGCGCCTTTTATGAAAAAAAGTTAGATGAACGATCAAATCTAAAAATAGAAAGTCAATATAGTTATTTAAACTCTAGTATAAGCATTAAACGAGATGAACCTCTACTTCAAAAAGAGCAAAATATAAATTATTCTTTTCATCAATCAAGTTTGGGTTTATTATATAAATTGCGATTTTTTGAATTAAAATCAAAAAAACTTTATTTCATTATTGGACTTAATGGTTCTTATATTCTAAAAACAAATCTGACAGATATTGGTTGGGAAAACGCATATAATAAGGAGCTCGTAAATGGGGTTCCGACTTATGTATATTCATCAAATAGTTGCGCAATACATGACAAAAACTCAAAAGTATTATCACAATTAAATCTTGGTTTTGACTTCGGCTTAGAATTTGAATTTCCTATTAACAACAAACTAGATTTTGTAATCCAAAATAAATTTAATATTTGCCTAACTGATAAAATAGCTTCGGAAGAATTGAGAAATTTATCCTATTTTTCGAATTATTTAAATCTAGGAGTTAAGTATCATTTGTTAAAAAGTAAAATTTAAAAAATCTTTATTAATTATTGAATCCTAAAATAGACATTAGACCGCTATCGATCAAGACTCAAGACCTCATCCAGCTGGCGGATCAAAGACTAATGAGTTGTATTGTAGAGCATTCATCAGTCTTAAAATCTTGAATCTTTTAGTCTTGATTCCAAATTAGTAGATTAAATTGTTGTATCCGATTTTTCAGATATTAAACTAATAAGTTGGTGGTTAATATATACTGTTTCTCGACCAACTTGTTTTTTACTGAGCATATTTAATTCGACCAATTCCATTAACTTTTTATCAGCTGTTTGTCTACTTGTAATTTTACAGCTTGGTGTATTTACAATATTTATAGCTCTAATATAGGGTTGATAAAATAATAATTTGATTATTTCTTGATTGAATTTTGAATTTTCGCTCAGAATGAAATTTTTCATATTGTCAAATAATTCATTTATTTTTTCTATCAAACTGATTGTATAATAAGAAGTCTGTTCGACTCCTTCTAAAATAAATAAAATCCAATTTTTCCATGAAAACCGTTCCGTAACAGCTCCAAGTGTCGCGTAGTATTCATTTTTATTTCTTATAATATAACCAGATAAATAAAGCACTGGATATGTTAATAATTCTTTTTGTGATAGGAGTAAAAGATTTAATATTCTTCCTGTTCTTCCGTTTCCGTCAGAAAAAGGATGTATCGCTTCAAATTGATAATGCGTTATTGCCATTTTGATTAATCCATCATATTTATAAGTTGAATTGTCATTACAATAGTCCAACCAATTGTTTAACAAATCTTCAATGATTCCTTTTCCTCTTGGGGGCGTATATATAATTTGTCCACTTGTCATTGAACTTCCTCCTTTTTTAATAACAGTCGATAATGTTGGAGGACGAATTCCTTGTGTTGTATTTTCAATTTTCTGATAGATTGCCAAAATCGTTGACATTTCTATTTTATTGGTTGATTTAAGAGTTCTAAACCCAATCTCTAAAGCTTCTCTATACCTTAATACTTCTCTAGCATTTGCAGACATTTCTGTTGTTTCAACGGCCATCGCTTGATATAATTCATCGTGACTAGTGAAAATGTTTTCAATTTCAGATGAGTCTTTTGCTTCTCTCAATGTAATTGTATTGACCAACATTTCGGGATTTGGTAATGTTCTCACAATTCCATCTAATTTCCCTAACGCTCCTCTTGCATTTGCTAGTTTAGCCATTATTTCTAAATCCATTATTTTTTCTTCCAATGGTGGTAGTAAAGGAAGAGTATTGTATGGATTTATTCTATCATAAGGGATTTTTATACTCATTTTTATTATCGGTTAAATATTTTAAAAAAAAATAACGAATAGCAATAATAAGCATAAAAAATTCTATTTCAAATACTATTAGTTAAAAATATCTCATTTATTTAACTAATAGCGTTTTTAGGTTAAAAAATTACTGTTTTTTTATAATGTATTTAACTACTTTTACAAAATACAGTAAAGTAAAACAATGAAATACACGTATTCATACAAACACCTTCTTTTTTTCCTTTGTTGTGCACTAATTCTATTTCGATATACAAGTCCACCAACAAACATGCTTACTTGGGATGTTTTTGGATATTACCTATACCTTCCCTCCTACTTTATTCACCATGATATTGCACTGCAACAACAAGAATGGCTGACACATCTGTTAGACAAATACGAACCAACATCAACCTTGTATCAAGCAATACAAATTGAAAATGGAAATTGGGTCATGAAATATAGTATGGGAATGTGCTTTTGACAATGTCTCTTCTGAATTTGCTATTGGAGGTGAGTTTATAAAGCGCATTGACCTATGTGTGAAAGAGAACAAAAAACAGGTTGGAATAGAGGTTAAACTTACCCGTGAATTGGAAGGAGACTATTCCCAACATTTCAATGGATTGTTGGGGCAACTTTCCTACTACGAACTTATTTTTAAAAATAATCTCATTGTTACTTATGTCGGGGATTTATCGAATCGGACAAGAGCACACTTCGATAAAGTAAGTTCAGCTCTCAAGGATAGAGGGATAATTGTCGTGAATATTCCTGAAAACTGGGATGAACTCGAATGATTCTCAAGGTAACCCGAAGAGGACACAATAATCCCCGTGATGAACCGCTTTGCTTCGAAGATTCACGGGGATTATTATTTTATTAAATAATAGGATAATGTGTTGGTTTTATTTATTTTAGTGTTTTTAAATTATATAAACGGAAGATTTAATCGCTTAGCCAACTTATTTGTGCTGATAAGCGATAATTTGTTTCGCTTATAAATAAGTTATGCGGCATTTTAAAAGACGACAAAACAATGGACAGATATAAAGAAACATTTGAAACTTGGAACAAAGTTGCTTCACTATATCAAGACAAGTTTATGGACTTGGACTTGTATAATAACACTTATGATTTTATTTGCAATTCAATTACAAAAGACAAAGCAAAACTAATAGAAATAGGCTGTGGACCTGGAAATATTACAAAGTATCTTTTATCAAGACGACCAGACTTTAATATTTTCGGAATTGACATAGCACCGAATATGATTGAACTTGCTAAAAAGAATAACCCAACAGCAAGTTTTGCCATTATGGACAGCAGACAAATTTCCGACCT
>Ga0114970_10004602_pt1 | contig 10030 bp, 6 predicted proteins | sample M_140205_XF_Meta_FD_87030 | JGI IMG/M metagenome (GOLD analysis project Ga0114970, IMG submission 87030) | Freshwater microbial communities from Lake Montjoie, Canada to study carbon cycling - M_140205_XF_MetaG | ecosystem: Environmental > Aquatic > Freshwater > Lake | place: Lake Montjoie... | reverse complement strand
TTTTTATGATAAAAAAATAGATATTGCAGTTATTGAAACAGGATTGGGCGGGCGGTTGGACTCAACCAATGTAATAATACCCGATTTGAGTCTTATTACTAATATTGGTTTGGATCATACTGATTTGTTGGGAGATACTTTGGGGAAAATCGCGATTGAAAAAGCTGGGATTATTAAATCTGGAATACCTGTTGTTATTGGCGAGAGCGATGTAACTACTAAAAATATATTTATAGAAACAGCGTCTCAAAAAAATGCACCCATATATTTTGCTGATGACGTACTCCATCCTGAAAATATAATATATAGACAGGAGCATTTGCAATTCGAGTTGTATAATGAACAAAAATTTCTGTATCATATATCTTCACCGCTTGGTGGTTTTTATCAAACAAAAAATATAGCTGCGGTAGTGCAAGCTGTTCAAGTTTTAAAACAGAAAGACTATCATATATCTGATTTGAATTTATTGGATGGTGTTAGCAAGGTTATTATAAACACTGGGCTGATGGGTCGTTGGCAAATCATTGGGAATTATCCGTTAATAGTGTGCGATACCGCTCATAATGTGCATGGAATGGAGCAAATAATCGTTCAATTAAATGCCACACCGAAAAATCATTTACATGCAGTAATGGGCATGGTGGCCGATAAAAATATCGAGGGAGTTTTACAGATTTTGCCCAAAGAAAGTACAACTTATTATTTCTGTAAAGCACAAATACCTCGTGCATTGGATGAGCAATTATTATATGCCCAAGCAACAAAATATAATTTATTAGGAAATACTTATGGCACAGTTCCCTTAGCGTATGAAGCAGCAATAAAAAATGCTTCTCAGAATGATATGATTTATGTTGGCGGGAGCAATTTTGTAGTAGCTGATTTGTTAGCATATCTGCAGAAATAGGTTATCTCACCAATACAATATTTCCTTCAGTTGTAATTTTCCCTAACAAGGCAGCATCATAATAAAACTTCATACTTTATTGATAATTATTTCCAGCAGAACTACCAGATGTATCAATTTTGATATTACAATTCATATATTTTGCGGTAGAAGTATGTAGGCCATTTGTAATGTCGTTGGGCCACTTACCGGCATAATATATATAATTATTAAAATCTATAAATAGCAAATTCTCAAATACATTTGCACTCTTATTTCACAACAAGTCTTTATACTTGCTACTTTATACTAAATGAAAATAGACATCCACGCCCACATCCTCCCAGCCCAATGGCCCGACCTTAAACAGAAATATGGCTATGGCGGCTTTGTATATATGGACCATCACAAGCCTGGCTTCGCAAATATGATGAAGGACGATGGGAAGTTTTTCCGGGAAGTGGAACAAAATTGTTGGGACCCCAAAGAGATTTTGGTTGATATGGACAAGCACCAAGTAGATAAAATGGTATTATGTACGGTTCCTGTTTTATTCAATTATTGGGCGAAACCTGCTGATACACTAGATTGGAGCCGTTTTTTAAACGACCATTTGGTAGAAGTGCAAAGCAATTATCCCGATAGATTTATAGGATTGGGAACCTTGCCTATGCAGGATGTGAATTTGGCCATTCAAGAATTGGAACGCTGTAAGTCTATTGGCCTGCCTGGCGTTGAGATAGGTTCGCATATAGAAGATAAGAATTTAGACGACGCAGAATTTTTCCCATTTTGGCAAGCAGCTCAGGATTTGAATATGGCAATTTTTGTACATCCTTGGGATATGATGGGTCAAGAAAAAATGCCCAAATATTTTCTGCCTTGGTTGGTGGGCATGCCTGCTGAAACTTCATTGGCAATTTGTTCGATGATATTTGGTGGGGTTTTCGATAAGTTCCCGAAATTGAAAGTGATGTTTGCTCATGGGGGTGGTTCGTTTCCTTTCACGGTAGGGCGTGTAAGCCATGGCTGGCATTGCCGTCCCGATTTGTGCGATGTAAATAAAATATTAGATCCACGAGATTATATAGGTCGTTTTTGGATAGATGGAATCACGCATGATGCTGATGCTTTGAGATATTTAATTGATATGTTCGGTGCGGGCAAAATTGCGTATGGCACCGATTACCCTTTCCCACTGGGCGACTTAGAGCATGGCAAATTTATCAATGATATGAGTGATTTGAGTGCAGAAACTAAGGAGCAGCTCTTCAGCAAAACGGCGATGGAGTTTTTGGGACTTTGATAGGAGGGGCGTCATGCTGAATTTATTTCAGCATCTAATAACGGATGCCTAATTATTACGACTATTAAGAGCGAGCAGAGATGAGATGCTGAAATAAATTCAGCATGACGGCGTGAAAGATTATAACAATAAAAAAACCCAAGCAATTTTGCTCGGGTTTTCTATTATCCAAAGGATAAAAATTATTTCAATTTGTTAACGAATCTGCTCAATTTTGATTTTTGATTGGCAGCGTTATTCTTGTGTATTACGTTTTTCTTGGCCAAACGGTCTAGCATTTGGTAAACTGTTTTAAGTAATTCGCCAGCTTCTTTTTTGCCTTTTAGCTCACGTAGTTTTTTTACCATATTACGTGTAGTCTTAGCCTGGTAACGGTTACGAAGTCTTTTAACAGCGTTTGATCTGATGCGTTTTAGCGATGATTTATGATTTGCCATGTTCTGGTTTTTTCTTTTTAGGGCTGCAAAAATAAGACGATATCCTCTAAAAACAAAACCTTTTTCCAAAATTTCTCATAGAGGGTATAACTTTTGGAAAGTTTTTAGTCTTTCTAAAAGTTAAAAAAGGTTCAAATTTCTAAAGCACCTAATCACAAATTTGCGAGGAACAACCTTTTGGCCGTATTTTTGTCATGTTATTCTCAAAGCAATTTGGTATGAAAAAAATTATATATACACTGCTCCTTCTCTTCTTAATTACACCTATATTGAAGGCTAGCGATATGCCTGCATACGAAATTAAAGTACGCATACAAGGCTTGAAAGATACGCTAATGTACTTGGCAAATTACTATGGAGGTTACACAGTAAAAGCAGACAGTGCCATGATTGATAAAAAAGGGTGGGCGGTTTTTAAAGGTGCAAAACCACTTCCTTGCGGCGTATATATGACTGTGTTGGGCAGTACGAAAATTTTTGAATTTGCTGTCAATGAGCAATTTTTTAGCTTAGAAACGGACACTGGGTTCAATGTAAAAAAGATGAAAATAAAGAACTCACCTGAGAACGAAATATTCATTGGCTATCAAACAGGTTCCGCAGAGCTTACTTCAAATATTTATAAGTTTCAGTCACAAATTAAAGAGGCAGAAAGGGATCCTGCTAAAAAATCGCAAATTGCATCATTGCGTGATTCGATAAGAATATATAGTGACAAGGAATTGGGGTTACGTAACAATATAATTAAGAATCATCCTACTTCTATGACTGCAAAAATTATGAAATCGTTGGAAGATATTGTTCCACCTGCAACTCCATTGGGTAAAGATGGTAAACCCATTGATTCTAATTTTCAGTTCAACTATTACAGAGATCATTATTTCGACAATATCGATTTTACCTGCGATTGTTTAATTCGTTGCCCGATATATCATAACAAACTCAAATACTTTTTCGATAAGTTAGTCGTGATGCATCCGGATAGTCTCGTGTATTGGTCATATATTATTATAGATAAAACCAAGCCTTCAAAAGAGCTTTTTAAGTATACCTTGAATTATCTTATCAATACCTATGCAGCGTCTAACTATGTGTGCATGGATGCCATACCCGTGAATTTAATCTTAAAGTATTATAACTATAAAGATTGTTTTTGGGTAGATAGTGCAGAAATATATCGTTCGCGTACACGCATGGAATTATTATATCCTACTTTGTGTAATCATTTTGCTCCCAATATTATGATGCACGATTCCCTTTTGGAAAAAAAGATTGTTGAAGTGGTTAAATCAGATACTATCCCCGATTCTCGCTCAAATAAAATATATAGTTTGATGCAGAAACACGGTACTACTAATTTATATGATGTGAAATCGCCCTATACTATTCTCATGTTCTGGGATCCCGATTGCAGCCACTGTAAAGCCGAAATGCCCAAAATTAAAAGCCTGTATGATAAAATGAAGGGTAAGGGTGTAGAGGTATTTGCAGTATGTGTAGAAACAGACTATAATAAATGGGTTGACTATATAAATAAAGAGAATTTGAAATGGATTAATGTAATTGATATTTATAATATATCAGAGTTTAGAAAATATTACGATATCAATAGCACACCCGTAATTTTATTGCTTGATAAAGATAAAAAAATATTGGCCAAAAAACTTGATGGAACTACACTTGAAGAGTTTTTATCAATCGAATTAAAACTTAAACAATAAATATAATTGACAGCTCCTTCCATATTATCAGATAAAAACGATTGGTTCGCAAATTGGTTCGACACAACTTATTATCATCTATTATATAAAAATCGTTCGGTAGCTGAGGCAGAAGATTTTATTATTAAACTCGCAGATTTGTTGCAACTTCCCAAAGGTGCTAAGATTCTTGACAATGCCTGTGGAAAAGGGCGTCACGCTATTCATCTCAACAAAATAGGTTATGATGTAACAGGTTTGGATTTATCTGAACAAAGTATTATAGAAGCTAAAAAATCTGAGAATGATACTTTACATTTTGAAGTACATGATATGCGAAATGTATATAAAGAGAATGAGTTTGATGCAGTGTTTAATCTCTTTACTAGTTTTGGATATTTTGATGATGAGGCCGATGATCTTGAAATTTTAAATGCTGTTAAAATACAACTGAAAGAGAAAGGTGTTTTTGTTCTAGATTTTTTCAATACTGCACCTATCATTCAAAAGTTTTCTAACGGGTATATCTATGAAGATACACAAATAATAGAAGGAATTAAGTTTGGTATCAGTAAAAAATCCGAAGGTAATAAAGTCATTAAGTCCATTGATATTATTGATGGCAACAAGGTGTTGCACTATAAGGAGCAGGTACGATTATATACTTTAGAAGATTTTAAAACCATGTTTGCCCAAGCTGGTTTTATGGTAAAACAAGTTTTCGGGAATTATATGTTGGAAGCATATAATGAGGAGGAGAGTGATCGGATGATTTTTGTGGTGGGGAAAGTTGTTAGTCTGAGTTAACTTTCGCCTTGGCGAAAGTTACTGAAGCAAATTTAATATTTTACTCTACCAATTTCACCATCTTATAAGTAAACTTTTTATTATTGGTAGTGATATGTAATATATACATTGCCGAAGCTAAATCAGTTGTACTAACTGAGATTGTAGTAAATTGATTAACTGGTATATTATTATAACTAGCCACTTGCTTGCCTGATGTTTCATACAATTGAACATTGATATTTTGCGTTGTTCTTGAATAAACTGCTATCTTAAACTCATTGCCGAAAGGGTTGGGATAAACGGATATATTAAATTTACAGTGTTCATCATAGTCTTGCGTAATAACAGTACTATCTTCAACCGTACATCCGCCATAAGTTTCTTTTACCCAATAAGTACCTGCTTTGTTTATTATAATATTTTGTGTGGTATCGCCTGTATTCCATTTAAAGCGATAACCCGCAGTGGCCGCAAGTTGTAATACTTCATCACTACAAATAAAAGTGTCATTTAATAATTTTAAATAAGGGCGTGAGTTCAGTTGTATTGTAACACTATCCTGTGTTATGCAGCCTGTTGTGCCAGTTAATATTTGTTTTATAGTATATAATCCTGAATCTTTTTGGTTAAGGTTAAAACCTGTTGGTATTGATGGTAAATTAGGTTTGTTTATAAAACTGTCTTTTAAAAAGCCAAGGCTATTATATACATAATATTTCTCGGATACAATAGTATCTTGATATAAAGGTTTAATTTGAAATAGTTGAGGTACGCAGCCATTGGTTGGGTTTAGAATTAACCCTGGTTGGGGAGCAGGCTTTATAAATATTTGTTGCGTATCTGCAAAAGTATCTGTACAGTATCCATTAGAAAAAATTAACCTTGCAGTATAATTGCCAGTTTTATTATATATGTGAGTTACACTTCCATCACTTATAACTTTAGAATTTATTATTGTGTCTATGCTATCTCCAAAATTATAATACCATGTATACTTACTAGAGTTATATAAACTTTGACTATTATCAATAAAGTTATATTTATTCCATTGGCATCCAATACTGCTGCTAACTTTATAGCTTGCAATAGGGCTTATTATATTGCTATCTATTAACACACTATCGCTATACCATGCAGAATAACCTGATGTATTGGTGGCTTTCAGTTTAACAAAATATTTATTGGGGTTACCATACTTATGCTTAACAAAAGGTAAAAAAGTACTGTTATATAAACTATCCCCATCGCCAAAATACCAAGTGTAATTTGTAAATTTATTGGTGTCACTAAGATTATAGAAAGTAACATTACCACCACAACTTATATCGTAAATGTATTTTACTTTTAAATACTCAAATAATATTCTGGGCAATCCAGGAGCCAGATTGTTTTCCGTAGTATCATACATACTTACATTATTTTTTATAAGCAATTGTTTTTGTTGAAAATTACATTTACTCCCTTTATAATCAGGGTTTAAAATTGCACAATAAAAAAGTGTATGAATACCATATTTGAATGAAGTATCGTAATAATCTAAAAAGGATATATAAATTTTACCATTGGGAGCAAGTCTCATTTCGCTGGGAATGCCAAGGAGATTATAACAAATGCTAACCTTCGCTAATTCCTTCTGATTTGAATAACGCTCAAGCTGATATAAAAGAACTGAATCATTATTAGAATTTGCATAAATATTGAGTATATAAATTATAGAGTCATTTGGCGAAAATACAACATCGGAAAAAGTATAATTCATATTCACATCAGTAAGACCTGCTTCAGTAAGACCTGATGTACGTGCTAAAACAATTTTCTTATTAGAAAAGAGTCCAGTAATATTATCAAAATCATACGCAATTATTTCTGTTCTTTGATTATTTCCATTCGGATATTTGGGAAATGTCCACCTATCTCTTAAAGCCATTTTACCATCATTTGAAACACTGAATATAAAACCATTGGTATTATATTTAGCAGTGTCGGGGTCACTAGTTATAATTGGATCTTGAATAATTGTATCAACAATAGGGAAAGCATATATATCGAATCTTCCTCTCGTTATTAGCCAGTACCCGCCTCCTGTTCTAGGAGTATATGTTTTTATTCCATTAAATTCATCATGCTTTTTTTGCAACCATATATTTTTTTGAGTAACCTCACCATTCCCATTATCTCCTTCCATATTCACCAAGGTATATAACAATGTTGTTTGGTCTTTTATATTTGAATGAACTATTAGAAATTGTTTACCTCCATTTATAGGTATGCACAAAGGTCTATACATATTTACCCCAGTTCCATTTTTTATTATATTATGTTTATTGTTATATAATGTGTCACTACTATTATATATTGATAATCTTCCCATCGAGTCAGAACCAGTAAGAATGCTATTAACCGCCCATCCCCCCTGCAGTTGTGTCTTAGCTTCGCAAGTTTTGAGTGAAGGTGGTTCTGTATTAAAATCAATCCAGTTTTTCCATGGCGAAGTCCAATTATTTCCATACTGTGCGTGAACACAGATATTGCATAAAAATAAAATTATTAGAATAAACTTATTCATCTTTAACAAATAAATACAGCAAGAGGCACTATATACTAATGCCTCCTGCTGTATAAAATACCCAGATGTCGCAATTTTACGTCTATGTGTGTGAGTTGATTTTTTGGCAACGGCTGCTATTCCTATCACTGCTGCATGTTTTGTATTGTTTTTTGTCATAAGATTTTGTCCATAGAAATTAGTGCCATAGGCAGGACAAATATAACAAAAATATTTAGAAAAAAATTAATTAAAGATAGACCGTTTGATTTAGTCTTCAATGTAGTTAAGAAAAGGTATTTTCATTTGAATATCCTTCATATTCTGTTGTACAGAATTGAAATTTAAAGTTGCTCTTCTTTAGATACTAATTGATACTTGATGCCCAATCTATATATTTTCTACCTTTACAGCTTCTTCCCCTTCATCGCTTCAGCAATCGCTACATCCATTACGCGGTGGGCAAAAGGAGCAGTTGTTTCATTTAATTTTTCGGTGATTTGTTGTATTTGATTGCGTTCTGATATATTATATACATTTTTTAATTCGTCAATTACATTTTGTGTCTGTAATATCTCTTCGGGATTTAAAAACGTTCCATGTTTTTGTAGAAATACTTCGGTAGTATACACCAATTGTTTGGCCGATGTTTGAGCTTCTATGAGCAATCGTGTTTCTATATCTTCTTTGGCATGGGTGAAACTATCCAATAGCATTTGTTCAACTTGTGCATCTGTTAAACCATACTGCGGCGTCATTTCCACTTCTTGTTTTATACCACTTCTTAATTCACTTGCAGTTACTTTTAATATACCATCAGCATTTAGTGTAAATACCACTTCAACCTTAGGTAAACCTGCTGGCATAGGCGGTATGCCTTTCAGTTCTACCTGCCCCAGTTTTCTATTTTGTTCCACCAAATCTCGTTCACCTTGGTATACATTTATGATAATACCTGATTGGCCATCTACCGAAGTTGTATATTGTCTGCCTATACGATTTGGTATTTTCGAATTTCTTGGAATCAAGGTGTCCATCAATCCGCCTAGGGTTTCAAGACCTAGTGACAGTGGAGTTACATCAATCAATAATAAATCTTTGCGATTTCCAGAAAGTATATCTGCTTGCACTGCGGCACCTAATGCAACTACTTCATCAGGATTAATACTGTCCATCATTTTAGAATTGGTATAATACTTCTGTACCATTTGTTTTACCAAAGGTACACGTGTACTGCCGCCCACCATCACTACTTCAGCGATATCAGAAATTTGTATACCCGAATCTGCCACCGCATTTTTGCAACATGCTGCAGTTTTTTCTATAATAGGTAAAATAAGTTCTTCAAATTTTTGGCGGGTGATTTCTAATTCGATTTTTTTGTTTTGTATATTATAATGAAATGATGCATGCTCGTTTGATGAAAGTTGTTTCTTGGCTTCTTCGGCCAATAATCTCAACTCTTGAAATTCATAAGCATTTTCGGTTTGTATATCATATAGTTCGCTCCAATAATTTACCAATGCTTTATCCAAATCATCACCGCCCAAATACGTATCACCATTGGTAGATAAAACCTCGAAAATTCCATTTTGTAAACTCAGAATTGATATATCAAAAGTGCCCCCACCCAAATCATATACTGCTATATTTTTACCATCAGCTTTCGATGCATCATTATCATATGCGAGTGCGGCGGCGGTGGGCTCACTTACGATGCGTAATACATCCAAGCCAGCCAGCTTTCCCGCGTCACGCGTGGCTTGGCGTTGGGTATCATTAAAATAAGCAGGTACCGTTATCACCGCTTTTTTTACTTCCGTTTTCAAATAATGTTCTGCCCGCGATTTTAATTCTTTTAATATTTCGGCACTTAATTCAATTGGTGAATAAAATTTTTCCCCTATCTGAATTTTTACCAAACTTTCAGTTCGCCCCGGCGAATCATCTATAATTTTATAGGCAAATTTGTGGTTGTCTAAATCTTGATAGCTTCTACCTAGCAATCGTTTTACTGAATATATGGTATTGGCAGGGTCGGTTATTAAGTATCCTTTGGCAGTATTGCCTACAACCCAGCCACCTTGGGGTATATGATGTAAAATTGAGGGAACGATGGTATGTCCTTCCGTATCTGCAAGTGCCCTTGGAAGTCCAGTACTTTTGTCCATGAAAGCTACCAATGAGTTGGTAGTGCCTAAGTCTATACCGATAATGATATCGTCTTGTTTGATGCCGCCTGTTACAATGTTTATGGGGATTCGAGCCATTGGGGAGTATTATATATTTTGGTGCAAAGTTAAGGCAAACAACTTATAGAAATATTTTATGTTGTCGCCGTTTTGCAAACGGTGACTATATATA
>Ga0114970_10004601_pt1 | contig 10031 bp, 7 predicted proteins | sample M_140205_XF_Meta_FD_87030 | JGI IMG/M metagenome (GOLD analysis project Ga0114970, IMG submission 87030) | Freshwater microbial communities from Lake Montjoie, Canada to study carbon cycling - M_140205_XF_MetaG | ecosystem: Environmental > Aquatic > Freshwater > Lake | place: Lake Montjoie... | reverse complement strand
TACAGGTGCAACTGGACAAACTGGTGCAACAGGACAGACTGGTACAAGTTCTACAGGTGCAACTGGACAAACTGGTGCAACAGGACAGACTGGTACAAGTTCTACAGGTGCAACTGGACAAACAGGTGCAACAGGTCAGACTGGTACAAGTTCTACAGGTGCAACTGGACAAACTGGTGCAACTGGAACAAGTGCAAGTGGTTCATTGACAACATATCAACTGGCAGATTATCTTTCCACAAGCACAAGATTGTGGGTTTGGGGCAATAATGCTATTGGTCAGCTTGGCGACAACACAGCAGCAAGCAAATCATCGCCAGTACAAACAGTCGCATTTGGCACAAACTGGAAACAGATTGCAACTGCGATTGGTGCTAGCGGATCTACAAATTCTGCTGGCATTAAAACTGATGGCACTTTATGGACTTGGGGTAGCAATGCTTATGGTCCATTAGGCGACAATACAAGTACACCAAGAAGCTCGCCTGTTCAGACTGTTACTTTTGGAACAAATTGGAAACAGGTTTCTTGCGGATACAGAAATACAGCAGCAGTAAAACAAGATGGAACTTTGTGGACTTGGGGAAGCAATAATAATGGACAGTTGGGAACCAACGGAGCTTCAAATGGACATGTTTCATCACCAGTACAGACGATTGCTGGAGGAACAACTTGGAAAATGGTTTCTGTCGGTAATGGATATGCTAATGCACCTGCTACTCATTGTGCAGCGACAAAGACAGATGGAACCTTGTGGATGTGGGGATATAACGGAAATGGACAATTAGGAGATAACACAAGAACATCAAGAAGTTCACCTGTTCAAACAATTACCTTTGGCACAAATTGGCAGCAGGTTTCTGCTGGTTATTATCATACAGCAGCCGTAAAAAATGATGGAACATTGTGGACTTGGGGATTAGGAACAAGTGGTCAGCTTGGCGACAACACAATTTTAAGCAGATCCTCACCTGTTCAGACTGTTGCTGGCGGAACGAATTGGCTTCAAGCTGCTGCTGGCAAGTTTTTTACGGCATGTATAAAAACAGATGGAACTTTATGGACTTGGGGATTAGGAACAAGTGGTCAGCTTGGCGACAACACAACAGCAAGCAAATCATCGCCAGTTCAAACTGTTTCCTTTGGCACAAACTGGAAACAAGTTTCTTGTGGTGATACTCATACAACAGCAACCAAAACAGATGGAACTTTATGGACTTGGGGAAATGGTGGCAACGGACAGTTTGGCGATAATACAATTGTTGCTAAATCATCACCAGTACAGACAGTTGCATATGGATACAGTTGGAAACAGACTGTTGCTGGATTGAATTTTACCATGGCTATCCAAAATGAAGCTGATGTTTCTTTGATTGATCAAACGCTTCCGAGTGGTGCTACTGGACAGACTGGTGCTACTGGTTTTACAGGACAGACAGGTGCAACAGGACAGACAGGTGCAACAGGGTCTGCTGGTACTGCAAGTGGAGCATTAACTGCAAGTCAGCTTGGCGATTACCTTTCTACAAGCACAAGATTGTGGGCTTTTGGTCTTGGAACAAGCGGTCAATTGGGTGACAACACAATATTAAGCAAGTCTTCTCCAATCCAGACAACTGCGTTTGGCACAAACTGGAAGCAGATTTCTGTTTCTAATCACAACTTGACAACAACTGCTATAAAATCAGATGGATCTCTCTGGTCATGGGGAGTAGGAACAAGTGGTCAGCTTGGCGACAATACGATTTTAAGCAAATCCTCACCAGTTCAGACTGTTGCTGGCGGAACAACTTGGCTTCAGAGTGCTAGTGGATTTGCTCATACAGTAGCAGTCAAGAACGATGGCACACTTTGGACTTGGGGTGACAATGCGATTTATGGTCAGCTTGGCGATAATACAGTTGCACTTAAAAGCTCACCAGTGCAGACAACTGCATTCGGAACAAACTGGAAAAATGTGGCTTCTGGCTCATACCATTGTGCAGCTACAAAGACAGATGGCACTTTGTGGACTTGGGGAAGAAATACAAGTGGACAGCTTGGCGACAACACCATAGTTCACAGAAGTTCTCCTGTTCAGACAACAGCATTCGGCTCGAACTGGGTTCAGATATCGTGCGGTTATTATTACACAGCAGCAGTCAAGAACGATGGTACACTTTGGACTTGGGGCATAAACACCTCTGGTCAGCTTGGAGAAAACACAGTAAGCTCTAGAAGCTCACCTATACAGACGGTTGCTTATGGAACGAACTGGAGACAAGTTTCCGCTGGCAATAGCATGACAGCATGTATAAAGACAGATGGTACTTTGTGGACTTGGGGTCAAGGAACCAATGGAACTCTTGGCGACAACACAGCGGTTTCGAAATCATCTCCAGTTCAGACAGTAACATTTGACACAACTTGGAAACAAGTTTCTGCTGGCAACGGACATATGATTGGCACCAAAACTGACAATACCATGTGGTCATGGGGATTGGGAACATCTGGTCAGTTAGGCGACAACACAATTGTTACGAAATCATCGCCAGTACAGACAGTTACTTATGGACTTAAGTGGAAACAAGGAATAGCTGGTTCGCAAGTTACTTACGCAATCCAAAATGAAGCTGATGTTTCTTTACTTGATCAAACGCTTGCTGCGAATAACATTTTAGGTGGTGACGCAGGGCAAATTCCTTACAATACTGGATCTGGATCAACTAGTTTCTTAGCTGCTGGAACAGCTGGTCAAGTTTTACAATCGAATGGAACGGCAGCACCTAGTTGGTCTTCTGCACCATTAGCAGCAAGTAGTATTTTCTTATCTAACAATTTTGGAGGTTTATAACTATGGCAGTAACAGCAACACCGATTTTCGTTCAATCGCCTTTGATTGGATATTTAGACATGTCAGCACAAACAGCTTGTACAACAAGAGGAAAGACTGCAACCGCATCTCTTGCTGGAGCTAATATTATACAGCTTTTAAATACAACCACTAATGGTTGTAGAGTTGACAGCATTCAAGTAAATGCTTGTTCTACTTCTATGACAGCAACTACAGCAGCTAACTTGGTTGGTATATGGATATGGGATGGTACTAATGCACAGCTTTATAATGAAATTGCAGTTACAGCAGTAGTTCCATCTACTACAACAGCAGGATTTACAACTACAATAACATTTACTAATCCTCTTGTGTTACCTTCTACATACAAACTTTATGCATCAGTATCAGTAACTACTACTGCTAGTACGACTGCTTTGCAAGTATTTACATTTGGAGGCAGTTACTAATGGCTGGAGCGTTTAGCTATGGAATGATACCAGCTAATTCTCCAAAAGGTTCTGCGTTTCAAGCAGTTCAAGATACTTTTATATCATCTGGTAGCATACAAATGTTTGCTGGTTCTACCGCACCAAACGGATGGTTGATATGTAATGGCGATGCTGTAAGCAGAAGTGCTTATAGTGACTTGTTTAAGATTTTAGGCACGACTTATGGTGCTGGCAATTCAAACACCACATTTACTTTGCCAGATATGCGTGGAAGATGTCCTATCGGTGTTGGAACTGGAACTGGATTAACAGCTAGGACTTTAGGATCAAATGTAGGTGCGGAAACAGCTACATTAGCAGAAGCTAATCTCCCATCTCACACTCATACAGCAACAGTTGGAACACAAAGTGCCACCCATACACACACAGGCACAAGCGGTGGTGTGTCTGCTAATCACTATCACAGTTATGGAACACCTATAGGAACAACTGGAGCTACTAGCGGTATTATAGACTCAGTTACTGCAAGTAGTTCTGGAACACCAATAACTGGCGGTTCATCTGCCGATCATACACATGCAACTACATTCGGAACTGGAAGTGCCACACATACACATTCGGTTGCGAATTCTAATACTGGAAGTGGAACAGCGTTTGGAATTATGTCGCCATCAATAGTTGTAAACTTCATTATAAAAACATAGGAGAATAATTGGCTGGATCTTTTTCTTACAACACGATACCGACCAACCTTCCGAAAGGCAGTTCGTTTGAATCTGTAAAACCTCCAATTATTCCGACTGGGATAATAGAAATGTTTGCTGGTTCTACCGCACCAAACGGATGGTTGATTTGTAATGGCGATGCTGTAAGCAGAAGTGCTTATAGTGATTTGTTTAAGATTATCGGAACTACTTATGGTGTTGGTAATTCTAACTCCACATTTACTTTGCCAGATATGCGTGGAAGATGCCCTATCGGTGTTGGAACAGGTGCTTCTTTAACCGCTAGAACTTTAGGATCAAATGTGGGAGCAGAAACAGCAACATTAGCGGAAACTAATCTCCCATCTCATACTCACACAGCAACAGTAGGAACACAAAGTGCCAATCATACACACACAGGCACAAGCGGTGGACAAAGTGCAGACCACACACACTATTTTTCTCATACTGCTGGTACATCGGGTTCTTATGGTTTAATGGACTCAGCCACAGCTAGTAGTTCGGGGCAACCTAGTACTGGAGGTATTAGTGCTGATCATACCCATTCAACTACCACAGGAAATGAAAGTGCTAACCATACACATTCGGTTACAAATTCTAATACTGGAAGTGGAACAGCGTTTGGAATTATGTCGCCATCAATAGTTGTAAACTTCATTATAAAAACATAGGAGAATAATTGGCTGGATCTTTTTCTTATAATTCGATACCGACTAACTCCCCAAAAGGTAGTTCTTTTCAAGGCTTGCAATCATCTATTACTCCTATTGGAGTTATAAGATTGTTTGCTGGTTCTACCGCACCAAACGGATGGTTGATATGTAATGGCGATGCTGTAAGCAGAAGTGCTTATGGTGACTTGTTTAAGATTATTGGTACAACCTATGGTGTTGGTAATTCCAACACCACATTCACCTTGCCAGATATGCGTGGAAGATGCCCTATCGGTGTTGGAACAGGTGCTTCTTTAACAGCTAGAACTTTAGGATCAAATGTGGGAGCAGAAACAGCAACATTAGCGGAAACTAATCTCCCATCTCATACTCACACAGCAACAGTAGGAACACAAAGTGCCAATCATACACATACAGGCACTAGTGGCGGTGCATCTGCTAACCATACACATGGTTGGGGGAGAAATGTTGGATCAAGTGGTAGCTATGGTTTAAGGGATGGTGCTAATAGAAGTGCCAATGGAACTCCGAATACTGGATATGTTAGTGCTGATCACAGCCATTCAACTACCACAGGAACTGAAAGTGCTAACCATACGCATTCGGTGACGAATTCTAGCACAGGAAGTGGAACTCCAGTTGGAATTATGTTACCATCAATAGTTGTTAACTTCATTATAAAAGTATAGGAGAAAAAAATGTTAAGTTTAAGTATTATTTTGACAAATAGAATAGATGCCTCTGGAATAGCAACAGAGGATATCTTTAACATAAATCTGATAAAAACAGATTCAGATGGTGTTTCAAGAAATATAACCATGCCAGTTTTACTTGACTCAGAAATCGGAAAATTTATATCTAATCTTTCTGATCAAGCATGGAATTATAATCCAACTGCTGCACCAGATCCTCTTTCTCAAGCAAAAGCATGGTCATTCCAAAATATAGATAATGAATGGGCAGCTTTAGAAAAAATTGGTTGGGATTCTGGTCGTGGATACCATTTAGGTATTTCATCCTCTGATGTAGCACTTCTTGTAGGTGTATTTTCTCTTGCAAAAGAAGCAGCAGCGTTAGGTCTTCCTTTGCCAAATTTAATTAGCATGGAAAATACGGCTGTTGTTTTCTCTTCTATAGAGGAAATGACAACTGTTCTTTTAGAATATGGACAAGCTCGTTCAATTCTAGCTGGTACATTTGCAGATAAAAGAAAAGCGGTAGAAAATGCTACGGAGGTTGGAGTTGTAGGTGTTATAATTTAAACACTAAGTATTGTCTTTTTTATTTGAAAATTATGCATAATAATCTTTATAAAAAAAGATATTGTTTTTAATTATTTTAAAGTCAATCTCCTGATACAATTTTAAAATTTAATTACAATGATTATAATAATAAATAATAAATAATAAATAAATAAAGATTAAATTTAATACATAGATATAAATAGTTTACTTAAAGTGGAGTACTTATATGCCTCTTATATTTCAGACAGTTTCTTATAATATATCACTTAATCAATTTTATAGTTTTAAATTTTTTTCCACTGATGCTATTCGTCCGCTATCTTGGACTCAAGCTAGTGGAGTTTTACCAACTGGCATGACATTATCTACTAATGGAATTTTATCAGGAACGCCAACTGTAGCTGGTACTTTTGAATTTAACATTAAAATAATCGATGCTACAGGTAACAAGGCCATTAATAAGGTTATAGTAACAGTAACAGATCCTACTCTTTTTGCAGGTACTACTGGTGCTACTGGTGTTACTGGTAAAACTGGTACTACTGGTGCAACTGGTGCCACTGTTGGTTCTACTGGTGCTACTGGTGCTACTGGTAAAACTGGTGTTACAGGACAAACTGGTGCTACTGGTGCTACTGTTGGTGCTACTGGTGCTACTGGTGTTACTGGTGCTACTGGACAAACTGGCACAGCCTTAACTGGTGCTACAGGACAAACTGGAAGAAAAGGAGAAACTGGTAATACTGGTGTAACTGGTGCAACTGGCACTACTGGTGTAACTGGTGCAACTGGTGCTACTGTTGGTTCAACTGGTTCAACTGGTGCTACTGGTGTTACTGGTGCAACTGGTGCAACTGGTGCAACTGGTGTAACTGGTGCTACTGGTGCTACTGTTGGTTCAACTGGTGCTACTGGTTTTACTGGCCAAACTGGTGCAACTGGTGCAACTGGTGCAACTGTTGGTTCAACTGGTGCAACTGGTGCAACTGGTGCAAGTGGTGAAACTGGTGCAACTGGTGCTGGTACTACTGGTGCTACTGGTGCTACTGGTAAAACTGGTGCTACTGGTGCTACTGTTGGTTCAACTGGTGCAACTGGTGCAACTGGAAGAAGAGGAGAAGCTGGTGCAACTGGTATAACTGGTGCTACTGGTGCTACTGTTGGTTCTACTGGTGTTACTGGTGCAACTGGTGTTACTGGTGCAACTGGTGTTACTGGTGCAACTGGTGCAGGAACAACTGGTGCTACTGGTGCAGGAACAACTGGTACAACTGGTACTACTGGTACTACTGGTACTACTGGTGCAACTGGTGCAGGTACTACTGGTGCAACTGGTGCAACTGGTGCAACTGGTGCAACTGGTGCAACTGGTGCAACTGGTGCAACTGGTGCAGGTACAACTGGTGCAACTGGTGCGACAGGTACAACTGGTGCAATTGGTACAACTGGTGCAACTGGTATTACTGGTGCAACTGGTGCAAGTGGAGCTACTGGCGTAGGTGCAACTGGTGCAACTGGAAAAACTGGTACTACAGGACAAACTGGTGCAACAGGTGCAACTGGAACCACAGGTGCAACTGGTGCAGGTACTACTGGTGCAACTGGTACTACAGGACAAACTGGTGCTACTGGTGCTACTGTTGGATCTACTGGTGCAACTGGTGTTACAGGACAAACTGGTGCAACAGGTACAACTGGTGCAACAGGTACAACTGGTGCAACTGGTTCAACTGGTGCAGGTACAACTGGTGCAACTGGTGCGACAGGTACAACTGGTACAACTGGTGTGGGTACAACTGGTGCAACTGGTGCAACTGGTGCAGGTACAACTGGTGCAACTGGTGCGACAGGCACAACTGGTACAACTGGTTCAACTGGTTCAACTGGTGCAACTGGTGCAGGTACTACTGGTACAACTGGTACAACTGGTGTGGGTACAACTGGTGCAACAGGAAGAACTGGTACTACAGGACAAACTGGTGCAACAGGACAAACTGGAACTACAGGACAGACTGGTACAACAGGACAAACTGGAACTACAGGACAGACTGGTTCTACAGGACAAACTGGTGCAACAGGACAAACTGGTGCAACTGGTGCAGGTACTACTGGTGCAACTGGTGCAACTGGTGCAACTGGTACAAATGGTACAACTGGTGCAATTGGTACTACTGGTGCAACTGGTACTACTGGGATTACTGGGATTACTGGTGCAACTGGTGCAGGTACTACTGGGATTACTGGTGCAACTGGTGCAACTGGTACTGGTGCAACTGGTGCAACTGGTACTGGTGGCGGTACTATTAGCAATGACATATCAACAAACTTAATTAGATATGTTACTTATGCAGATGCAACATCTGGTAGTCTAAGCACAATATATACTTCATCCACAAAGTTGACATTTAATCCTTCGACTGGCGACCTTACAGTTGGTGGAAATGTAACTGCAAATTCAGATTTAAATTTGAAAAAAGATATCGCTACGATTACAGACGCTTTGCAAAAGGTTCGTGACTTGCGAGGTGTTTCGTTTTCTTGGAAGGAAAATGGAAGAAAATCTATTGGTGTTATAGCACAAGAAGTGGAGAAAGTATTTCCAGAGCTTGTCAATGAAACTAATAGTATCAAGAGCGTTGCTTATGGAAATATTATTGGTCTTTTGATAGAGGCTATAAAACAACAAGACAAGAGAATTGATGACTTGGAAAGGAGGTTGTAATGGCTTTCATTTCTGGTCCTGATGGCGACCTTAAAAACGCTTTCGTTTCTGACGCTTGGCTTCTTGACCAATTCGTTGGTAATACACTTTTTACTTGGGGATATAATGGTGTGGGTCAGCTTGGTGACAATACAATTGCAAACAAGTCAAATCCAGTTCAGACAGTAGCTGGCGGAATAAATTGGAAGCAAATTTCTGGCAGTATTAATACTCATACAGTTGGAATTAAAACAGACGGTACTTTGTGGGCTTGGGGGCAAAATGCTAATGGACAGTTAGGCGACAGCACAATTATAAATAGATCATCACCTGTCCAGACAATTGCATTTGGCACAAATTGGAAGCAAGTTTCTAGCGGTTATTATACAGCAGCGATTAAGACAGATGGAACATTGTGGACTTGGGGGCCGAATGTCACCTTTGGTCAGCTTGGCGACAATACTGTTGCACCAAAAAGCTCACCAGTACAAACAGTTGCATTTGGCACAAACTGGAAACAAGTTTCTTCTGGATTTTACCATTGTGCAGCTATAAAAACAGATGGAACTTTGTGGACTTGGGGAAGAAATAATTATGCACAATTGGGCATAAATACAGTAGCAAATAAATCATCGCCAGTGCAAACTGTTGCCTATGGCACAAATTGGAAAAGTGTTTCTGCTGGTGGAAGAACCACAGCAGCAATAAAAAACGATGGAACATTATGGATTTGGGGTGATGGTGATAAAGGAGAACTTGGCGATAATCTAAGTTATGTATCAGGAAACAATAGAAAAAGTTCACCGATTCAGACAATAACATTTGGAACAAACTGGAAACAGGTTTCCGCTGGTTATTATCATACAACAGCAATAAAGACAGATGGAACATTATGGTGTTGGGGTTCTAATACAGATGGACAATTAGGCGACAATACTATTGTAAGCAAATCATCGCCAGTTCAAACAATTGCATTTGGTACAAGCTGGAAACAAGTTTCTGCTGGTTATAAATTTACAGCAGCAATAAAAACAGATGGCACTTTGTGGAATTGGGGAGCAAATACCAATAACGGTCAATTAGGCGACAATACAACAGCAAGTAGATCATCGCCAGTTCAAACAACAGCATATGGCACAAATTGGAAACAAGTTTCTTGTGGGGGTTATCACACAGTAGCAGTAACAAATGGAGATATATAAAATATGTACGCAATAATAAACAACGGAAATATAATTCAAACTTTATTGAAATGGAATCCAAGGATGATCAGTTCAATTCTCCAAGAGGAGCTTGAGCTAGACATCAAGGTTCATTTCCCAGACGAAGCAAATGTTCCATGGACTATAAACGAAGAAACAAAGATATTCCAAGTAAGGGAAATAAAACCAGAATACAACCCAAAGATAGAGGAATTGACTGG
>Ga0114970_10004600_pt1 | contig 10031 bp, 8 predicted proteins | sample M_140205_XF_Meta_FD_87030 | JGI IMG/M metagenome (GOLD analysis project Ga0114970, IMG submission 87030) | Freshwater microbial communities from Lake Montjoie, Canada to study carbon cycling - M_140205_XF_MetaG | ecosystem: Environmental > Aquatic > Freshwater > Lake | place: Lake Montjoie... | reverse complement strand
CGCAATACGCTCGCTGGGGCCGTTGCAGGCCAGCACCACCACCTCTTGGGGCTGCAAATCGTCGACCAAGGCAATTTCGATCTCGTAGGGGTTTTCCCCATCCCGCAGCGCATAGGCGGGCATGTAAAGACCCGTGCGTGCTCGCCCCACCATGACCTGGGCATCGTCGAGTGGGCGCACAAAGGGCCGCATGGCGCGCCGCTTCAAGCCCAAGCTGTCCACGATGTCAGAGAGGATGGCCGCACTCAATGGCTTGAGTTGCTCTGGGTTGACGTCTTTCATCGGAGCTCCTTTGAGGTTTTAGACTAAAGCCGGATTACGCATAGGGCTATCCTACAGACTGAGCAGGGTGGACAAAACCGGTACTCCAGCGTCACTGAGTGTTCAATCACTTGGACCGCCGTGTTGCTGCGACCATAAGAAGGATGGCGCGTCCTTCTCTTATAGATAAGGCTTTTTCGCACTTCAGCGACCTCAGCAGCCACCGCCGGTTTCCGTATAGCGAAGCCAAGCCTAAGCGAGACACCGGCTAACTCAGACTGCTGCAATTACCTTACATCGGCATTGACGCAAATGCAACCATGCTGAATCATGGTGGGCCGACCCTGAAATATTTTGAGCAGAACGAGCGTCCTCTTCAATCGTACTATCGCCCCCATAAGCCTACTTGGTGAATACGGGCCCATTACTAAAGTGAAAGCGTTCAAAACGCTTGAGTTCGGGCCGTAACCACACGATGTTTCGTCACACGAAATGATATATATATGCATCCAACTAGCCCAATCCTGTATAGTTCTCAGGCGACTGAGCACTTTCTTAAATTTCGGCGATAGCAAATTCTTAAACTAAGGAGATGATATGGGTAACTTTCCTTTGAGGGTTGCGACTGCAGCGGCCTTTATTGCCACGACGTTGATTACGTCGGTTGCAGCGCAAACCGTGCGATTTGTGCCTCATGCTGACCTGAAGATCTTAGACACCACCTGGACTAATGCGCTGATAACGCGCAATCACGGGCTCATGGTGTATGACACGCTTTTTGCACTCGACGCTAAACTGCAACCAAAACCGCAGATGGTAGAAAGTTTTACCCGCAGTCCTGATGGGTTGACGTGGAGTTTCACTCTGCGTAAGGGTATGAAGTTCCATGATGGAACAACGGTTTCAGCAAATGATGCTGTAGCGTCCCTTAAACGTTGGCATCAGCGCCGCGTCGATGGCACTGCAATGATGGCCGCGGCCAAGTCATTAACAGTAAAGGACGAACTAACTTTCGAATTAAAATTCAATCAAGTTTTTGGACCAGTGTTAGAGACACTGGCGAACCCCATTTTGCCGACATTTGTACTTCGAGCGAAAGATGTAGCGGGCGACGCCTTCCAGCAACAGAATTGGGATAAAGTGGTCGGATCAGGACCATTTACTTTCGATAAGAATGACTGGGTTCCTGGCTCAAAGGTCATATATCGTAAATTCAAGGATTACATACCGAGAGCAGAGCCTGCCTCTGGCTGGGCCGGCGGAAAAGTGGTCAATGTAGATGCCGTCGAGTGGGTGATACTGTCAGATCAGGCTACCGCCGTGCAAGCTTTGATGAGGGGTGAGATTGATGTAATTGAGCAAGCGCAACACGATTTATTGCCACTCGCGGCGCGTGATCCCAACGTTGTTATAACTGTAATGGACCCAATGGGTTGGCAGGGTTTAGTGCGACCTAATTCATTGCACCCACCTTTTGACAAGCCGCAAGGCAGGCAGGCCTTAGCTATGCTTGTTGATCAAAAATCTTATCTCATGGCAATGATTGGCGATGAAAAATATGCAAAACCCTGCCTTGCGATATTGATTTGTGGCTCTCCTTATGAGACTGATGCCGGGACGAGCCCTTTCAAGAACCGCGATGTAGCCAGAGCCAAAGAGCTGCTTAAGGAAGCCGGTTACAAAGGGGAGCCGGTCGTCTTGATGGCGCCGACGGATAATCCTTTGCTAAATGCGATTGGCATTGTTACCGCCCAAAACATGCGTGATGCGGGAATTAATGTAGATCTACACCTCATAGATTGGGGCACACTGTCCACACGTCAACAACGCAAAGATAAGCCAGGGCCAGGATCCCCCGGTTGGAACCTTTATGTAACCGCGGCTCCAGGACTGCTATTCTTCAACCCGCTGACAAACTTCGCGTTAGCGACCCCTTGCGATGGCAAGAATTGGAATGGATGGGCGTGCGATGAAGAGCTGGAAAAGCGCCGTGTTTCCTTCGGTTCCGTCAGCGACCCTGCAGCGCGCAAAAAGGTAATAGATTCGATTCAGACGCGGTACTATGAATCGATCCCGTTCGTGAACGTTGGCCAATATTTAGCACCTAAGATCTGGCGCAAGGCGATCACTAATGTTGCACCTGGGACAGACATTGTTTTTTGGAATCTGAAAAAGGGTTGATGTGTATGGGCGCAGACTAGCATCAATGGCTTTTGCTTGCACAATCTGTGTGAGCAAAATGAAAAATGGCGATTGATGCCCCCTCATTTGATCTTGCGGGTAAGGTTGCGCTTGTAACTGGTGGAACACGTGGCATCGGGGCCAGTATCGCGGAAGCCCTCGCTGGTGCTGGCGCTCACGTGATCATCGCCGCGCGTAATACGGAGGCGTTAAAAAAACAAGTTGACCGGTTTCGGGCGGAAGGCGTGCAAGCCTCGGCGCTCACCCTCGATGTCAACAGCCCCGAAGCGGTAATGCGCTCATTCGAAATTATTAAGTGTGATCATGGCCGACTTGATATTTTGATCAATAATGCTGGCGTTACTGTTCGCAAACCACTGCTAGAACAGACTGATGCTGACTGGCAGAGCGTCATCGACACTAATCTGACCGCCTGCTTCAGGCTGTCGCGGGAGGCGGCTCGAATCATGGTATCTCAGCGATTTGGCCGCATCATTATGATTTCTTCGATTAACGCGTCTATAGCCCGGCGGTCAACTGCGCCATACACAGCCGCTAAACATGGACTTCATGGCTTAATGCGTTCACTTGCAGTTGAGCTTGCGGAATTTGGAGTCACAGTAAATTCTATTGCACCTGGGTACTTTCCAACCAGTGCAAATAGTGAATTACGCGCCGATAAAGTGTTTTATGAAGCCGTATGCAAACGTACTCCAATCGGAAGGTGGGGCCACCTTGCCGAACTTGGCGCTGCCGCTGTCTTCCTTGCCTCGGATGCCGCGTCTTATTGCACCGGCTCAGTACTAACAATTGATGGCGGCTTGCTTGCGACATTCTGATAAGACGCCACTATCATGATTTGGCGACTCATTAAACGTGTTCTGAGCACTATACCGGTTATAGGTCTAGTGGGGATTCTTGTTTTCTCATTGCTTTACCTGAGTCCAGGAGATCCCGCTGCCATTATTGCGGGTGACAATGCCACAACTGAAGAGGTGGATCGCATTCGCGTGCACCTTGGACTAGATTTGCCGCTGCATAGTCAATTTGGTAAGTGGGTTTGGAGGCTCATGCATGGGGATTTAGGCCAGTCCATCTTCTCTAGTCTACCTGTGCAACGACTTATCTCGCAACGGCTTGAGCCAACGATAGTTCTTACAGTTACCACGACGGTCTGGGTTATCTTGACAGCAATACCAATGGGGTTATTAGCTGCATGGCGGGTGGGTACGTGGATCGATCGCTCAGTCATGGCGTTGACTGTCATAGGTTTTTCTTTCCCCAGTTTCGTGATTGGCTATATCCTGATTTTTGGAATATCGGTGAAGTTGGAGTGGCTGCCGGTTCAGGGCTATAAGCCGATTGCAGATGGATTTCTTCCGTTTCTTCGTTCAATTATTCTGCCTACGCTGACGCTAGGGCTTGTATACACTGCGCTTGTAGCGCGCATGACGCGAGCGAGTTTGCTCGAAATTTTGAATCAAGATTATATGCGAACTGCGCGCGCGAAAGGACTTTCAAAAACACGCATCGTCCTACGGCATGGTCTTAAAAACGCTGCAGTTCCCATAATAACCACCTTGGGCGCGGGTATAGCGCTCCTTATAGGCGGCGTCGTCGTTACGGAGAGTGTTTTTGGCATCCCCGGACTCGGTCGCCTTACTGTTGACGCGATTGTTCGTCGAGACTATCCCGTAATACAGGGCGTGACGCTTGTATTTGCCGTCACCTATGTTTTTATTAATCTTGCCGTGGACTTGATATATGTCATGGTAGATCCAAGAATTCAAGACTGACAATGAGCCGTTATCGTCAATTGAGTAGCTTATTTCGTACTCATCCAACGATGGTGATAGGCGGACTGATTCTTTTTGTGGCGTTTAGTGCTGCACTTTTAGCGCCTTGGCTTGGCACTGTGGATCCCCTGCAGATTGAGCCGATGAAGCGCTTGCGGCCGCCTTCGGTATCAAACTGGTTTGGGACAGATATTTTCGGGCGCGACGTATGGAGTCGCGTCATATATGGTGGTCGTGTGTCGTTGATTGTAGGCGCCGCTGTCGCGGTAATAAGCATGGGTGTTGGTCTCGCGATTGGTCTTGTCTCAGGCTATCTTCGGCGTGTCGATAGGATCGTAATGCGTCTGATGGATGCAATGATGGCTATCCCAGCGATTTTATTGGCTATCGCACTAATGGCGATCACCAAACCTAGCGTTGGCAATGTTATTATTGCCATCAGTATCGCAGAAATACCGCGTGTTGTTCGATTAGCGCGGAGTATGGTGTTAAGCCTACGCGAAGAGGTTTATGTACAGGCAGCAATTACTACCGGTGCGCGACTGCCCTCCATTCTCTTACGTCACATTCTTCCGAATATGACGGCGCCATTAATGGTGCAAGGCACTTATATTTTCGCGGCGGCAATAATCATTGAAGCAGCACTAAGCTTTCTGGGGGCTGGGACACCGGCAGAGGTACCAAGCTGGGGCAACATAATCGCCGAAGGGCGTAACCTCTTTCTCCTCGCAACGTGGATAGTATTGATTCCAGGACTATTTTTATCTATAACAGTGCTCTCAATTAACTTGGTAGGTGATGGTTTACGAGATCTCCTTGACCCTCGCTTCGCTAAGCGTATATGAAAACCAAAGCAGAATATGCCCTTGAGGTTGAGGACCTTTCTATACGGTTCCCTGTGCTGCAAAGTAGTGTTCATGCAGTGGACAGCCTATCCTTTAAAGTAGCACGTGGTGAAGTTCTGGGTGTGGTTGGCGAATCAGGATGTGGCAAGAGCGTAACTGCACTCGGCATAATGCGATTGCTCAAGAGTCCTCCGGCGCACATCGTGGCGCGCTCGGTCCGCGTAATGGGTCGCGAACTCTCGACACTCTCCGAAGACTCTATGCGACTAGTTCGTGGAAATGACGTCGCCATGATCTTCCAAGAGCCAATGTCGAGCTTGAACCCAGTACTAACGATTGGCGAGCAGATCGCCGAGACCTTAACCACGCACCGTGGCATGTCCTGGCGAATGAGCCTTGCTCGGGCGGTCGAGTTGCTGAGCCTGGTTCGCATTCCTGATGCGCGTCAACGTATCGATGAGTATCCTCACCAACTATCAGGTGGTATGCGTCAAAGGGTGATGATTGCGATGGCTTTGGCTTGTGAGCCGAAGCTACTTATCGCAGACGAGCCGACCACGGCGCTAGACGTAACCACGCAAGCGCAGATAATTAGGCTGCTGCAAGAACTACAGCAGCGATTTGGTATGGCTGTCGTTTTGATAACACACGATCTAGGGGTCGTTGGGCAGATGGCTCATAGGGTCGTTGTGATGTATGCCGGTTGCAAAGTTGAAGAGGGGCCGATACAGGAGATCTTTGCAGCACCCCGGCACCCTTATACCGTGGGGCTGATGCGATCACGCCCACGTCTCGGATCGTCTGTTAACGGTCTGCGGCGCGATAGATTGCTTGAGTTGCCAGGGCATGTACCAACATTGGCAGAACTATCTTCGCAAGGGTGTCTTTTCGCGCCGCGTTGCGTATTAGCGACCGACAAATGCCGTAACGAAACCCCACCGCTTCTGGGGCGCGATTCGAACCATGTTGCCGCCTGCTGGCGATCCGATGATTTGGGCAGCCTTCTGAAACCACTTTCAATATGAAACTGCTTGAGGTTATCAATCTAAAAAAAGCCTTCGCTGGCCGACAAAATAACTTGACTAGGAAACCCGGACTAGTAAAGGCAGTCGATGACATAAGCTTTGCGGTAGCCCCTGGTGAGACGTTGGGGCTTGTCGGGGAAAGCGGCTGCGGGAAATCAACTGTAGCTAAGCTTATTATGAGATTGCTGGCACCAGATTCAGGGGAAGTTCGACTTGATGGCGATAACCTTGCGACACTAAGTGCCAGTAAGATGCGGGAAAAACGTCGTGAAATCCAAATGATTTTTCAGGATCCTTACACCTCACTTAATCCACGGCTAAGGGCTGAAGAAATAGTGGGTGAGCCGCTTGTCAATTTTGGCTTGGTTCGTGGCACAGAACTAACGCAGCGCGTAGCCGAGTTATTCGCAAAGGTCGGTTTAGCCAGCGACCAGCGACAAAAATTTCCCCATGAATTTTCTGGTGGCCAACGACAGCGCCTTGGGATAGCCCGTGCAATCGCCTTGAATCCCAAAATAATTGTCTGTGATGAACCTGTCTCTGCTCTTGACGTTTCGATTCAAGCACAGATCATAAATCTCATGCGTGACCTCCAGCAAGAGTATGGCCTAGCCTATCTATTTATTTCTCATGATCTTGCGGTGATCGAGCATATAAGCCATCGTGTTGCTGTGATGTACCTCGGGCGCATCGTCGAGCTGACCGATACGCAGACACTTTTTTTAAATCCACGCCATCCCTACACTCAATCACTACTTGACTCCGTGCCAACGCTTGATCGACGTGACGCTGGCCAGATAGTTGATATTGAAGGTGAAGTCCCCAGCGCCAATAATCCACCGCCGGGATGCCACTTTCATCCGCGCTGTCGGCATGCCTTGGAAAAATGTCGTGTGGATGCACCAGCATTGGTAAAAGTCACTGAATGGCATTTGGTTGCATGCCATCTTCATTCAGCTGCAGCAGCCTAGTTTTCCGCTTGAATTTAGACTGCAAGGCATGGCTGATCCCAAAGCTATTGAGGTCCTCAAGCGAACAGCCAAGATGATGGGCTTGCAGCGCGTCTCGCCATCGCCTTCTCAGCCTCGCGATCGCATGCGTGGCCGCAGTCTTTAGTTTATTCATTACAAGGCAAGTGAAACTTATGTGGCCGTGGCGATGGAGGTTGAAGTGGACGTTACAAGCGATGTCATCCAAGTAACTCGGATGGCCTATACGCATGATTGCGGTTTGGTGGGCAACCAAGATGGCGTACGCTCCAAGACCGAGGATAACTTGCTGCACACCTTATCTTGGACCTTACATGAAGAAGTTAAGTTCGACCGCTCGCGCGTCAACGGTACTGATTGGGAAAATTATCGAATGTTGACCTTCCCAGAAGTGCCGACCTTGCTCATTGATGTCATTGACCGACCTGACCAGTCGCCATTGGGCGCTAGAGATGCCGGAGCTACCCCGTTCCTAGCGGCATTGGCCAATGCAGCATTTAACGTATGCGGCATTCGACTCAGCACGACTCCTGTCACGTCCGACAAGGTGAAGGCGTTGTTACTGGCATGAGACTTTTCGGATGGTCGTTTTTCAATCCGGGTCGAGTAGGCCGGAGGAGTTACTCCCTTTTTCTTCGACGAGCTGGCATCCAATTCGCCGCCATTCACAGGACAGTCATAATATGAAAGCGAACAAAATTACTACGCTGGATGATTGCGAAAATATTCACCACCTTCGGTCAGCGGCTATGCGTCGACTACCGCGTAGTATCTTTGAGTACATTGACCGCGGAAGTGAGGATGAGACTCTTCTGGTGGCTAACCGGGATTCATTAAACCGAATACGCATCATCCCCAGATACCCGGAGCATGTCAATAAACGTCGCTCCGACAGTGTCTTGTTCGGCAAGCCCCTAACAATGCCCTTGTCAATAGCCCCAACCGCAACAGCGGGGTTGGTCTCCTACGAAGGCGAGTTGGATCTTGCGCGTGCTGCTGCAAAGGCGGGTGTCCCATTCACACTTGCGACACCTTCTATGACATCGGTAGAGAAAATCGGCCGTCTTGTTCCAGAAGGCCGTAACTGGCTACAACTCTACCTGTGGCGGGACTTAGATTTATCTAGGGAGCTGATCAATCGTGCTGCTGCGGCAGGATTTGAGGCAATTATTTTTACAGTTGACACTCCAGTACCGCCGAACCGGGAGTATAACCGTTACAACGGATTTACCTTTCCATACAGGCCCAGTCTTCGCTCCATTATTGATATGTTGTCAGCGCCGCGCTGGCTTTTTGGAACTTTGGGCAAGTACCTGTTACAAGACGGCCACATGCCTCGATTTGAAAACTACCCTGAAGGATACCGTACCTCAATCACCGGTAACCCGGTCGGAAATCAAATAGAAACAGCAGATTATCTTTCATGGGACCATGTAACGTATCTTCGTAAGTACTGGAAAGGGATATTGATGGTGAAGGGCATCTTACACCCAGCAGATGCGATACAGGCTGTTGAACGCGGAGCGGATGCCGTGGTCGTCTCCAACCATGGCGGACGTAATCTCGATTGCGCAATCCCTGCCATTGATGCCCTGCCGGATATTGTCGAAGCAGTAGGGTCGAAGGCAACCGTGCTGTTCGATAGCGGAGTCCGGCGTGGCACAGATATTATTAAGGCAGTTGCCCTCGGGGCCGACGCTGTTATGGCGGGACGTGCGACTCTTTATGGCGCAGCTGTCGCAGGGGAAGAGGGGGCATCTAAAGCTTTAGCCATCCTCCGGCACGAATTATTGACGGCAATGGCTAATATTGGCGTAAATACTATCGCTGAGCTAGGATCGCTTACGATCGCAAAAGGTACATCCTTTAGATAAACTTCGGATTCGCTAGCAGACTTTCGGACTGTTCATCAAAAAATCTCTTTTCCATTTTTCTGAGCAAAATTGAAATCAACCGCGTTCTTGGGCTCTTAAGTCCGACAGACTGCTAGGTTTGAATGAATTTTTCCCCTTATAGAAAATACTGGCTTCACTACTGTTTTTATTAAATTCGGACAGAGAAAAGTTGCCATCTGCGCCAGTTATATTAGCCCAAATAGTCATGGTATCTGTAGACTCACCTCTCGGTCGTATAGTATTCGTCAATGGTTTAATCATCGTTGCATTTATCATTAAACAAGGTTCGAGCCTCAAAGGCCCGTATTAAAATACTCAATCTTTTCTTGCGACGCGAGCCAGCGACCATTTCAACTCAGAGGCTAGACCGTCTATATCCTGGTTGCCCGCCTTCAAACAGTTCCGGCAACCAGCGAGCGCCAAGGCCGGGCCGCTGGGAGATCGCAATGCGGCCGTCAACAACGCTTAGGTTTTCATCAATCAAGTCTGGATAGATGGTCGCGATGTGCGCGCGAACGGTTTCTTGGTATGCAACCCCTGTATTGGCTGCCGCCACGTTAATTCCAGCCAGCAGAGTGAACGGCCCCGTGCAATCGTGCATTAGAGCGGGCACGTTGTACAACTGAGCAAGTTCAGCAATACGCCGAGTCGCCGAGATGCCGCCAACCCATGTTGGATCGATCATCACATAGTCTGCTGCGCGAGCCTCAAGCACCTGACGATAGTGTTCTGCCGTGACCAGCATTTCACTCACGGCAATTGGTACGTTAATTTGCGCCCGAAAAGCGGCCATCGCAGCAATAGAGTCTGGACGCAGTATGTCCTCCATCCACAACGGCCTAACGGCCTGCATTCCCTCCGCAATTCGCCTCGCAGCGGCGAGCGAAAAAAACCCATGTCCATCGAGCATGAGTTCTATCTTGTCCCCAACTCGTTCACGGATTTTCTCAAACGGCCCCACGCCGGCACGAATATCCTCCCCAGATAACAAATGGCCGCCCTGGCGGCGGTAGATGGCGTCAAACGACCACAGTTTCAT
>Ga0114970_10004597_pt1 | contig 10033 bp, 4 predicted proteins | sample M_140205_XF_Meta_FD_87030 | JGI IMG/M metagenome (GOLD analysis project Ga0114970, IMG submission 87030) | Freshwater microbial communities from Lake Montjoie, Canada to study carbon cycling - M_140205_XF_MetaG | ecosystem: Environmental > Aquatic > Freshwater > Lake | place: Lake Montjoie... | reverse complement strand
TGTTTGAACTCTGCCCCGAGAGTCCATCTTCAAGATCCTTTGCTTCCCTTCGAGATGTGTCATGCAAGTGACTATCTCTCGTTCCTGCTATGTCTTGCCATTGGCGCCTGGTGTGACGCTTACAGTTAACCCCGAAACCCCTATTTTGTTGCGGCGAAGGTCCGACAGGCTGCTAGCCCAACAAGGCTCCTGAGTACCCCAAAACCCGCAACCTCTCCTAGGAAGCGAGGCAACATCCAACTGCGGCGCCCACGCCTTACAATCCTAAGGCCTTCGTCGCGGCTGTTGCTGCATCGGAGAAAAACACTGGGTCGACGCGTTCAGCGATTTCTCCAGACACCTCCAGGAAATTACGTTTGTTTCCAAGCGGAATCAGGGCCCGCTTGGCTCCATTTTCCATAGCCAACTGAAGCGGTTCAGCCAGCGACGCAACTGGCTTAATGTTCCCTTGGATACTCAAATCACCGAGAATTATCATTCCCGACTGTACCGGGGTCTTTTTAAGAGCAGAGATGATCGCGACAAGGACAGCTATTCCCGCATCGCAACTGATTCGATTGCTCAATAAATCGATTACCTCGACGTGAAAATCGGTCGTGTCAAAAGCACTGGCAATGCCCAACGGAATCTTGTTTCCGTGCAAGAAACCAAAAGCACGATTGATCGACTCTTTCATGGAGTAGTTGGCTCCGCCGGCATGTTTGAGCTTCCCGGTCCCGCCTGAAGTACCGACCTCAATTCTAAAAAGCCCAACCTTACCAGAATCATCAACCGAACCAGCATACACAGATCCTGGAGCCAGTGGATCCGTTGCAATGAGTGCACGTCCTCCTTCCTCAGGAACGCCAACATAGCGTTCCTCGGTCGTCTGATGATCCCGGTAGGAGAAAGACGTTTGATGATATTCGAATGAACCCATTTTCTTGAGCTGCTCCTTGACCCTCCTCCGCCCTTCCATTCCGACATCAAGCAACTCAGACAATTCTTCCTTAGTGTACTGTCCGTGTGGATAAACGAGTTTTAGAAGGCCTGATACCGTCTTCCTGACAGCCTTGACGTCACGCGCATTAAGGTGAGCTCCAAACGAAAAGTGACGGTCACAAACATCAGTAAAGGTGTGGCGACGCAGCTCCCGAAGTGCCTCGGCAAGATAGTCGACGACAAAGCCGTAATGATCGGTGAAAAATTCGATCCGCATCTTCGGAATCTCCCACCCAGGGATGTAGTAGTGAATCCTGTCCAGGAAAGCCATGTCCTCTCGGATTACTTCGGGCAAAGGCACGAAAAGGTGTGATGACCGCACCATGGTCTCAACGGGCTGATTTGTATTTCCAAAAAGCGCGATCGAAGCCTGGCCCGTTAGCGAATCTTTTCCGCGAGCGAACGTTCCTGATTCGCAGTACGTCTTGAGGGTCGTCACAACCTCCAATGGCATCTTTTCAAGATCTGCGACCTCGTCAAAAGCAACGGCATCCCACAGCCCTACGAGCCCAATTTTACCCGACGACATGTTGTAAAACAGGTTCGCAACGGTAGTCGGGCCTGTCATCAAAATCGCGTAGGGACTCAGTTCTTGAAATCCGTACGACTTGCCGGTTCCACGTGGCCCAAGCTCGATAAGATTGTAGTTCGACTCGCACAGCGGAATCAGTCGAATAAGGAACAGCAATTTTTGGCGACGCGAAAAATGTGAAGGCTCCATGCCGATGGAACGCATTAACACATCAAGCCATTCCTCAGTGGAAAACTCAGAACGACCTTGTTTGTAGCTGTCCAAATTGAAGGACGCCAGTTGCACGGGTGTAAACCGCTCAATCCAGAACGGGCTACGTCTCCCTTTGGCCTCATCGTCATACTGGTGACGAATCTCTATCTCGGCCCAAACGCCTCCGGTTAAAAGTCTCTCGTGATCACGAACGAACTTTTCGGGGACGTGAATGTACTTGCAGCCAAAGTGAAATGACTCGGCCCAATATTTATCTTCCTCGGCCAGATAGCGGACTTTGACCTTATCAATGAAGGTATGCCGTTCCTTTTCCTTAACTAAAGCCTGCGCTTTAGTGGATTCGTCTGACCGTATAAAGCTGTCCGCTAACGTATTACTAACGACCCGCATCCCTGCTTCAATGGCAGCGACGTCGTCCGTTGCGCAATACTTGCCCAGCAAATATTCGAGAACAAAGACCGGAACATTCGCTCCTACTTTAATTTTTCGAACGAGATCTTTTCGGACCACTCGACCCGAAAAGACATCCGACAACTTGAGATCGAGGGCATCGCTGTTCATTTAAAAATCAAAGGGCAAGATTGAGGGGCACATCAGCCAGTGTCGCTAGGACAGCTTCCGTTTTACTATCCGTGGCTCGAAGCGTTACTACTGAAGGGAAACTTCCACCCGTAAGCATTAGAGTTACCGAGTTTGGTTTATCTGGCTTGACCATAATTTCTTTGGTCCCTTCTTCAAAGCCATATGCAGCCATCGCAGGTTGCCCGATCACATCTTTCCCGCCCACGACTTCAAGTCGTAACTGCCTAGACTCGGGAACAAACATATCATCCCCATTAAGCGTAAGCGTGACCGAGAAAAAACGATTCGTGATAGCCTTCTTTGCAAAGCTAATGGTCAGCTTTGCCCCGCCACCTTGAGTGGGTGTTACTGCCTTTCGGGTCAAGTGAGCAACCGGTATCAACTGCTCTTGAGGAGTTGCGCCGCCATGAAAATATGAGCCTGCTCCGCCTTTAACCTTAAAAGTGCCTAGTCCTTTCGGGAATGCACACTCGACGGCCCCGCTCAGCTCTAAAGAACTGGCCGAAACTCTGAAATAACCGTCTGCGACAGTGCCTCCATTTCCAAGCCAACAACGCGGATGCAAATCGAATGTATCGCCACCCGGAGCGTCCATTTTTAATCCGGTCTCAAATCCCTCGGCAAAAATAAAGCCGTGGTCAGCGACAATCACAAAATCCGTCACGCCGGATGAGGCTAGGTTTCTGATGCCACGACGAAGCTTCTCCAACACATCATCCATGTAGATTCGTGCTTCATCATCCTCGGAACCGCTCTCTCCGATTCGATCAATCTCCTGTGACGTGACAACCAAGAGCTTCGCAGCGGAAAGTTCCTTTTTCTTCTTCGGTGTAAGACGAACCACATCCCCCAACTTGAGCACCAGCGTCCCTTCCCCCGTGCGTTCCTGCAGCCATGCCATACGCGCAGCACGATCGGTGATCCGTTTTCCTCCAACACAAACATGAAGTTTGCCTGCTTGCCGTTCTAGAGAAAGCCCATCTTCCGCTCCAGGCATCAGTGAAGCCATCCCCACTGGGGTGATACTCGGCAATTGAGCGAGGGCCGGCCGCAGTTGAACGGTGAAATCCCCACCCAGACCATCAAGCAGTTCAGTAGCCATTTCGTATCGAAGCGCATCTACCAGCAGATAGGCGGTTCGTTTCCCACTCGCGAGCAGCGGTGCCACAACCTCTTTAAAAACAGTGTTTTGAGGCTGGGCCAGCTTGCTCGAAAACTCCGCCTCTTGAATAGCGCGAGTCCAAGCCTCCGCTAACACGTCCAAAGCGGCCAGATAGTCCGTCCGACACCGAACCACGACCCGCTCCCAGTCCGGACCGTGGGACTCTTGTTCAAAATCAAACCGGGCATAACGGCTCTCAAGATGCCGAGCCACGGTATCCAACTTCATCCATGGAGCAGCGTGACTCGTATATGCCGCAATCAATTCATCAAGTGACCAACGACGCTTTTTCAGCGCCGAAGAAATGGCCTTAGCTTCCTCCTGTAACAAGGCGGCTACTTCCACCAAAGACCACTGCAACTGCAGCTGCGGGGAACGACGATTCCAAAACGTTTGTCGCCTTTGTTGCGCCCTTTCAGCCGCTAATTTCCCATTTCCGCTAAGCAAATCTTCAGCCGCTATCGCGAGTAAGTTTTGGTCGAGGATTGGAAACGTTTCCAAATCACCAATTGCCATCGAGGAAGGGATCGCATCCGAAATCCGCGCATTCTGTTCTAACGTCTCCGCTGCATTCGCATAGGCTTCCTGAAGATCCAAACGATTACGCCATGTTTGGCAAAGGTGCCGCAGCGTGTCTCTTTGTACCGGCTTATCCGGAAGCTGAACGGAAGCCACTGATCCTCTTCGTTCTGACTCCGGCAAAGCCAACGCCAACTCACCAAGCAATAGATACTTGATAAACGATTCCCTTAGCGTCTTTGTTGCCTCCAATTTGGATGTATCAAGGCCGGTCTCTTCCTTTACCAAGGTGGCTAACTCCATCAGTGCATTTTTCTCGATGATCTTCTCATCGAACTCCGCACTGGACGCAAACCGCAGCAAAACCTCCAGCGGTGACGCTTGCCCAAAGATCAGCTTAAGCGCGCCTGTTGCCGTAGAACCGGCATCTTCGGCCATCTGTTCAACCTCTTCAAAAGTGAGAAGACCATCTTCCACCTGCCGTGCTACGTGGCCTGCCTTTTCAGGGGACACCTTAGAAAAAACGCGTTCCACAAGTCCCGCTAGCCGTGTGTTCCGTTCGGTTACAGACGCTCCCGGTTCCACAACCACGCCAGCCGTTTCTACTTCAACAAGGGCAAAGTGACTTTCCTCGCGATCTTTTGGAACATAAACGAGCAACAGCGGTGGCACTTCCCGATCCGCTATTGGACGCCCCTGATCATCAATCCACTCCAAGTGGTCCTCCAACGCTTCTCGCAATCGGAAATAACCGTCCACGTATTTGAGAACCGTGACTCCATCAAACTCGAGTTCATCCACAACCCGGACGTACGCTTGTTCAGGGTCATACCAGACCACGATTCCTCGTTCATTGATCTGACGCTGGAGCAGCTGTCGTAATGTATGCTTGAGCTTCGCCATCGGAACTTAGGGAAGTGGACGGCCCTGCTTTAGCAATTCCTGCACAGCCGAGGCAATTAGGGGTGCGAAGTCCGCAAGATTCCGCAACGGCAATCCTTTGATCTTATAATCTTGGTACCAACGAATCCGATTTCGACGAATTTTCGAGCCGTTCAGGTTAAGCTTTTTAATCGTGAACGCCGCCATTTGCTCCAAGTTTTGAGGCAATGCCGGAGTTGGCACTAACAGCATCGATGGTAGTTGAACCTCAAACCAACCCGGCTGTATGTGGAAAGGATCGAGGATAGCGGCATCCCAATTCTTTTTCCCAGAATTCGCCGTCGGAGCAATGTACCTATAGTTACTCCATTCGTAGGCCAAATGGCGGTGGTGTAGCTTACTGAGGTGGTGATCGACAGCGCCGTCTCCAATTCGCATTGCCCACCAACCGCACCGCTCATGGAAGCCTGTGGCCAAATCGTCAAGGAACTTCCCCCAATGGGTGGGGAAGTTTGGGGATGTTGGATTGTTCTGCAACCACGTCTTACCGGGCTGTCTGCAACCAGCATCAAAGTCCGGTGGTTCCGGGATAGGATTCGCTACTGGAATCATTTCTGACTCCTCCGTTCATCGTAATACGGAAGCCAGTACGGCCAGTATTCGTCATCCCCTCCAAGGGTACGCCGCAGCTCTTGGTGGATTGCTTCAACCTCCTCCACTGGAGCGATCCGAGCATCTCGGTGGTTGCTCATAAATGCGTCCGCAGCACCCATAGCCTTCTGTGCTTCAATGGAATAAGCGCTTGGAAGATCGAATGAATCCGAACTGAGCCAGTTCTCAGCGCTCCCGTGTTTTGCAAATCCAAGTGTGTTGAAATGGACCTTCCCGTCCACCAACTCAAAATCAAATAGCCTATCAATGTCGTCATTCCAGAGGGTTTCGGCAGATCCGAGCACCAGAGGAGCATGAGTGGTTGCGATAATCTGAATGGATTCAGCTGCGTCGTCCTTCAAAAGAACCTGAGCAACCTTCAACAATGCGGGTAAGAACACCCGCTGCCACTTGGGGTGCAGGTGCGCTTCCACTTCGTCAAACAGTAACACTAACCGCTTCGTTGGCTCTTCATGCTTGAGGCTTGCCGCTCTCTTGTGTTCGTCCCATGCCCAGACAAGCAAGTACGCAAGTGCCAGAACTCGCCGGATACCTGCCGCAGCTTGCGTCACAGGAACCAACCCGTACGGCATCTTAATTGTGGGAATATCGCGCACGTCGTTCAGACGCACCCGAACACCTTCGCCGATTTCCAATTGTTCATCTTCTCCTGCAGAAAGAATCCGGAGTACGTCCTGCAGCAAACTAAACACCCCATTTCCTTTGAGGCGCCAGCTTTCAACATCTCGCAGAAGACCGTTACAAATCACTCGCCCGGTTCCTTCTCCCCCCTGAAGCATTCCGTTCCAAATCTGCTCGTGTGTGAAACGATACGCTATCGTCTGCTCTCCCAAACTTTCAATATCCTCAGAACTCACGAGGTTTACGGAATCATTCTCTCGCCAATAGTTTCGAGCTGGGTCCCACACGGAAAAACCACCATCGATCCGAGCATAGAGCACTAACCCTGGTTTCGATGGTCTTCCTGGCTTTCCCTTCCAAGACTGAGTCGAAAATTGAAACTCAGCCTGACTATCAGCTTCTTTTCCACCCTCTCCTTTAACGGTGTACTCAATCCGAGGCGCATCACTCTTGGTTGTCCCTGGGTTCGGATAAAACGGCTTATCGTCCGGCCAAGTCCGTTTCGTCAGCGCGAACCAACAGGCGTCGAGCAGGAACGTTTTACCCAAGCCGTTGTCTCCGGTGATCAGGTTCAATCGATCTCCGAACTCCGCCTCAAGTTTCGTTGCGGGACCAATGTTCTCAAGAGTAAGCCGCTTGATCATGGGAGTTACAGTAAAGGATTCTCCGTTTTAGCGCTCTTCTTTCTTCCACGGGCCTTTGCCTCCTTAGGTGGCTCCGGTGGACACAAGTGCTCCAGACCGTGTGCGATCGCTAAACTTCGATTCGTCCGGCAAGCGTCAGTCACTCGGTCAGGCCAGTAGCGCATTGCCTGATGTGCCCAGTCGTATTTTCCAGTTTCCAACTCCAACCAAGCTTTTTTCGTATCCGTCCAACTTGGGAACAGGTCATGCAGTGGTGCGGCATTCAGAACCACCCCATCGTCGATACAGGAGATGTAACCCGCCTCTATATGAGCCTGCAACCGTTTCGAAAACTCGCGAAGGTCGTCGCTCTTCGTTAAGAGTTTTTGGAGTTCTCGTTCCACTGCCTTACTGGTGGGGGCTAGACGGAGATCAGCGATTCGACGCTCTGTGAGATTCAATTGTTCCTCAGAAAGCTGCTTCACTGTGTGTAGCGTATTGGGACCCACTTTCTCCTGAAACACCCAGACCGTAAATTCCTGCTCAGGAGACTGAAACGGCCAGTAAATCGGACGTTTACGGTAAAGTTGATGGTGGTACTTCCAAAACGAGTTGTCCGGCGGTCCTGTAAACCGATCCAGCCATCCTCTTAGAGCTTTGACTGGTTCACCGTCTATTTCGAAAGCAGCGCGAACGGAGGCAATTGCTTCAGTCACTCCCAACATCTGCTCAAGACAGGCAAATACCCGAGATGCCAAGTCCTGTGGATGTCCTTCCTCGCAGGGCATGATGCCGTCAGGGTCAATGAGCTTACGAATCTCCTCTACCGCAGCTTCGGGGAAGTCTCCGCAACCTAGGCCCCCGGGTTTCCCTATCTCGAATCGCCCCAAAACAGTACCGATCGCATAAGAAATCCAACTCCGAGCCAAGTCGGCAGGACTCAGGTCGCTAATTTCTTCGGCTTCATCCTCAGCCTCAGGTGCCACCTCAGCCTCTTCCATATCCCCCTCGTCTTCGGGTTGGACAGTACCGTTCAACTCCCGATCAATCGTACTGAGATCTTCATCGCTCAGACCGTAGAGGTGTGAAACCTCAGCATCGATCTCACATCCGATGGCCGCCAACTTTTCCTTCCTTGCAGCCTTCTCAGACAGAGAACGAAGTGGTTTTGTGAAGTCATAGGTGGCTTCGTTTTCGCGGCTATCTTGTTTGGCGAACTCGACACATTGCGCTACTAAACCGTCAATCTTTGGACTGCGAGTGTTGGGAACCGGTAACCGTTCTATATCGCCAACCTGATAGTTGATGGTCGGGTTTAGCGCCGACAGAATAAATTTAGCTGGCCGAGAATTTAGAACTGCGACTGTCGTGCCAAGCAATTCATCAGCCGGAAAGCAGGTCATTCCTGCTACGTCGAAGATAAAGCCTGCTAAAGAACAACGTGCAGCAAAGCCCTTGGATGAAATAAGACTCCAGGTTACTCCCGGACGAAAATAGTAATCAGGATTACGAATAACAGAACGAGGTCGAAAGGCGGATATCTCCGCTCCATTCTTTTTCCAGTTAATGACATTTTGTTGTTTATTTTGTTGTTTTGAATGCCATGCGATTGGACTGCCTCCCTTATTGTAGGGAAACCAAGCGATATCGGAATCTATTGTTTCTGCCAAAGATACAACACAACGGTCAATTTTAGCGTGCCCAATTTCCCAAAAATACCGTAAAAACCGCTTATTATCGCCGGTTTGTAGACCAACACGGGGACGACCAGTTTTCACAAGAAGGTCACAGGATGAAAAAAGCCCCCTGATTCCATCCGTCATCAAATAAGTCCAAGGCTTCTCTTCTATCGCATCAAAATCCGACTGCTTATAGTGAAAAACGTGGTGATTAGCTACGCCGCCACGGAGCGACGCAATGGCACTTTCGAACGCAACGCGCTTAGCATCTGCGTCCCGCTCTTTAACCAAACGGAAGTACGTTCCAATATGGCTTTCTCGACGAGCGGCATCCGATTCACGACGGAGCACAAAAGCGGCGGTCTGAAGCGTGCCTGGATTTCCAACAGCAAAGAGCCCTCCGCCGTAATGTCCAACCGTTTCAATTGCCACCTCCTTACGTAACCTTGCCCGTAAGTCCTCGTAACTGCCAATGAACATGAAAGAGTGCATTGTTAGCATTCCCATCAAGCCGTCGTTTGCGAGAAACTCCTGACAACGGATAATAAATGCAGCGTACAAGTCGCCTTTGCCTTCTTTAAACTCCTGCTCCATCAGAGTGGCTAAGCGTTTGTTCATTTTCCGCCCGGATAGGTACGGGGGATTTGTAACAACCACGTCATACCGCTGTCGCGCCAAGCTTAAGAAGCGCAGTCCTTTTGCCGCCTCTGATGCAAACAAACTTACATTCGCGCCATCCCTTTGGCTGTCCTTTGTAAATTGATCCAAATGGGAAATAATCTGATCATTCAGATTGGAGAAGAACTCCTCCACACCTTCTTTTGTATGGAAATGCTCTGGGTGTACTCCCGGTAGTTCGGAAAGACGATTCGCTGACAACCCACGTTCTGAGTCAATCAACTGCTGAATTTCCCGTTCGATCCGCAATAGCGACCCCAAGTGTTCGGAATCTTTTAGCCGAGATGTCAGGCGACGAAGAACCCGTTCGTAGATTGGATGACTGAACTTCGCCTTTTCAACAAACTCATCCAACCGACCAGCCGTGAATTGTTCCACGTTCGCCGAGGCAAGGTTTAGGGAGGAAATTTGCGCCTTTGGATTAAGCGTTCTAGCTCGAAGAATAAGCGTTAGCGCAGATAGCTGGATAGCCCTCGTATCAATGTCGATACCGTGAAGGTTATGAGACAGAATCAACTCTGGGATTTCATCCTCGGTTGCAGCTGAAGGATGTGTAGGCCAACCGGGTTTTCCTGCATTAGCCCGCTCCTCCCGGTACATTTCCACGAATAAATCAAATGCCAGAAGACCGAAGTGCATTGACCCACAACAGGGATCCAGGAAGGTGATTTCTTTGACTTGTCGTAGCGGACGCTGTTGGGGATTTGCGACAGGGGCAAGGTATTCAAACACAGATGCTAAACGGCTATCCGGGTGCATCTCCAGCCACAGTCTTCCTAGCGTATTTTCAACGAGAAAACGAACAACCCACTTAATCGTAAATAATTGAGTTACCGCAGGAATATCCTGTGGCTCGAACTTCTTCTTGGACTCACGCGCTGCATCGAAT
>Ga0114970_10004593_pt1 | contig 10038 bp, 10 predicted proteins | sample M_140205_XF_Meta_FD_87030 | JGI IMG/M metagenome (GOLD analysis project Ga0114970, IMG submission 87030) | Freshwater microbial communities from Lake Montjoie, Canada to study carbon cycling - M_140205_XF_MetaG | ecosystem: Environmental > Aquatic > Freshwater > Lake | place: Lake Montjoie... | reverse complement strand
GGCTATTTCTTCTTCCCGCGGCCTTTGAAGGTCAATTCGGCGATGCCGCTCTTGTCGAGGCCGCCGAGGCCGAGCTGCGTGAGCTTGGTGAACTGGGCGAGGGTGGCGGTGGCGAGAGGTAGGTTGAGCTTCTGCTCTTTGGCCAGCTTGAGGGCGATGCCGCTGTCTTTGGCGGCGTGGGCGGCGCTAAAGAAACAGGAGTGGTCGCGGTTGACCATGTCCTCGCCGTCGGTCGCGAGCACGCGACTGTTCGCGCCGGTTTGCGAGAAGACTTCCATGAGGGTATTGAGGTCGAGCTTGAGCGCGGCGCCGAGGCCGAGGCCCTCGGCGAGGCCGGCAGTGTTGATGTTCATCACCATGTTGACGAGCGCCTTGACCTGCGCGGCTTGGCCGGCTTTGCCGATGTAACGCAGCAATTTCCCTTCGTCGGAGAGCTTGATGAGCAGCGGCTTGAGCTTGTCGAAGACGGCCTTTTCGCCGCCGCACATGAGGTAGAGGGTGCCGGCGAGGGCTTGGTTGATGGACGAGGCCATGCAGGCTTCGAGGCTGGCGGCCCCGGCTTTTTTGGCGAGCTTCTCGACCTGGACGTGGGTCTTCGGGGAAAGGGTGGCACAATTGATGAAGGTGCGGCCTTTCGCGCCGATGAGGAGGCTGTCCTTTTTGCCGGTGAAGATGGCGAGCTGGGCCTTGTCGTCGGTGACGACGGTGATGATGACGTCGCTTAACTCGGTAACGCGGGCGAGTTTGGTGCAGGCTTCCGCGCCGATTTCGGCGGCGACTTCAGCGGCGCCTTTGCGGTTCACGTCATAGACGGCGGTGACTTTATAGCCGCACTCTTTAAGGCGGCGGGCCATGTTTGCTCCCATGCGACCGACGCCGACGAATCCGATTTTTTTAGACATAATGGATGAGGTTTTGAAGTGGAATTTGAGTGTGAAAAATCAGGCGGTGAAGAAGGGATTGTGCGTATTTTCCTCGCCTACAGTCGTGAGCGGGCCGTGGCCGGGGCAGAGGACGGTGGCGGCGGGGAGGGTGAGGATTTCCTCGCGGTTGGTGCGGAGGGCGTCGGCGTAAGAGATGCCGCCACCGCCCATGGAGCTGGCGAAAACGGCGTCACCGACGATGGCGACGGGCTTTTCTAAGCCGGCGATCACGAAGGTGATCGCGCCGGGCGAGTGGCCCCAAGTGAGCCGCGAACCGATGCGGAGCGCGCCGCAGGTGAATTCGCGCCCGGCGGCAAATGGCTCTGCGCCGTCAAGCGGCTCGCGGTCGCTGACAAAGGCGGGTGCGCCGGTCTTTTCCTTGAGCCGGTCGAGTTCGAGGATGTGGTCGGTGTGGGTGTGGGTGATGAGGATGAGCTTGAGCGTGAGTTTTTCCCGCGCGAGCAGGTCGAGCATCTCGCTGCAATCCGCGCCGGTGTCGAACGCGACGGCCTCGCCGCTGGCGCGGTCGAAGGCGAGGTAGCTGTTCACTGTCATGTCCTTGTAAGGGGAGTTGAAGCAGGCGAGGCCGGTGACTTCGACGGGCTCGGGACGCCACGCTTCGTGCCCCATCGCGGAAAGTGCATCGGCCCCGACGTGCAGCACGGGCGCGACGGCGCGGGCGGTGGTCTCGTCCCAAGCGCCCTCACGCAGGCTGGCGACGGCGGCGGCGGTGACGCCGGCTTGCGCGGCGACCTGCTCGTCGGTGAGTTTCAGTCCGCGCATGGCTTTACCGACGATGTCGGCGGCAGTGTCTTCGAGTGGGATGAGGTTGGGCATGGGAAAGAGGTGAATGGTTATAGATAAGGTGGTAGGGCTGACCCTCTGCGGTCCGCCCATTTGTCGCCAACGGCGTGCTAACGGTGCTCACCGTTAATTACGACCGCTAAATTTACGACCGCTAAATCAAAAGTCTTTCTTCAAGTATTTTAGGGGTCGTTACAGGTTCCATCAAAATACAAAATTCATCACTCGGAAGGCTACCGTTTCCAGTTCTCCAATTGTAATTTGGTTAAGTTGGCGCTTATGGGGCCTTACCTGTGGGAATGGCGCGATTCAACATTCACCCTCGATCACCGCGCTGCGCGCCGTTTTCCACGACGCGCACCAGGGTATGGAATGAAAACCGCAAGACTTAGGAGAGGACTTCCTTATGGAAAGTCGCCCAGTCGTCGAGGTTGTTGAGTTCGACCGCGCCGCGGAACGAGCAGGTGCTGTCGGAGAGACCGGTGGCGGCGAAGATGCCGGCACGGACGTCGTCCCCGTGGTTGTAGCCGCGGATGTCGGCGTTGTTCTTGTCGATGGAAGCCTGGTCGAGCTTCACGCCCGGCTGGGTTTTGATCCACGCCTCGAACTGTGTGTAGCTGGGCTTGGTGGCGATGAAGGCGCGCACGGCGGTTTCGTCGAGACCGAGGGCGGCGAGGACCATGCTGTCATAGCCTTTGCCGATGCCGGGATAATCGGGGTGGAGTTTGCCGCAGGCCTCGAGGCAAGCCTTTTGCCAGAGGCGTGGCAGGTGGATGACGCCGAGAGGTCCGGCGACGCCGGACCCAATCAATGGGATGTAGTTGCTCATGTAGATGTCTGTCTATTGGTTTGCGTACCGCTAGTAAATTACTTTTTGGGTGAAGGCCTTCGAGAAAGCTCATGGGAGAGCAGGAGGGCGGGAAAATCGGGGGATTTGGGCAGAGCTGAAATTCTAAAAGGAAGAATACTCCGCAGAGACCGAGATTGAGCGGAATCAGGAGATTTCGGAGGGAAATTCATTGGCCGCGAGCGTAGTTTTCCAAACTGCTTTGCCAAGATTGAATCTGCTTGAGCAAGAATATTTTGATTATTTCTGTCTCTTATAATTTTTCATTAAGATGATCTAACAAGCTCGCGCACCTTGAGTGTATGGCAGGGCTCTGCCCAGCCTCAATGATCTCAACTCAAAAACGATTTGTCTCAAACCCTTCTCTGTCTCCAAAGTTATCCGTCAACGATGCCCAGTTTTGATTGTGGAGCGATGCGACTCAAGCGCGCGCGTCCGAGAAATTACCTCGACTATGCCATACCGATGGGCTTTTTTACCGCGCCACTACCGACTGTGCCGGTGGCTTGAATTGGTGCAATTGATTTATTCATGAAGCTACATCACTTTTTAAAAGCCGCAGGCAAAAGCCAGCGCAGGATTGCACTGTTCCTTGGAGCATTAATTTTTTGCCGGGTTATTCTGTTGATTTTCGCCCCGCTAGGTGACCCATCAGAGTCCCGCTACGCAGAAATTTCCCGAAAAATGGTCGAAACAAGCAATTGGGTGACTCCGCAGTTTGATTATGGCGTGCCGTTTTGGGCGAAGCCTCCTCTCTCGTTGTGGGTCTCGGCCTTGGGAATCGAGGTGTTTGGAGCGAACCACTTTGGCTCCCGAATCTTTATTTTTATCTCTGCCTTGTGCGTGCTGTTAGTCGTGGCGCGTGCGGCGCGCGAGGAATTTCAATCCATCAAGATGGGGTGGATCGCGGCAACGCTGCTGATGGCCTGTCCTCTGTTTTTTTTCTGTTCGGCTGCGGTGATGACAGACCTGATGCTAATGCTGGGAACCACCCTGACGATGGTGGGTTTTCGACTGGCGCTGGAAAAAAAATCACGGTGTTGGGGATATCTTTTTTTTATAGGACTGGTGATTGGTTTGCTGGCCAAAGGACCGCTGACACTGGTTGTTGCGGGGCCGCCGATTTTTGTTTATTGCCTGATCACGCGGCAATGGCGGCACGTGTGGCGACAGGTTCCTTGGATTTTCGGCACGGTTTTGGTGCTGGTGCTGACCTTACCATGGTATCTACTCGCCGAGCTGCGGACACCGGGATTTATCGATTATTTCATCGTCGGCGAACACATCCGGCGCTTTACCGTTAAGTCTTGGGCTGGAGATCGTTACGGGGGCGCGCATTCCAAGCCCTTGGGGATGATCTGGGCTTATGTGTTGTTGGCAACATTTCCGTGGTGTCTTGGCTTGTTAGCGGCACCGCTCCGCCGGTGGCGGAATTTCCAGTCGTGGGCTATGGCTGACAATGGGCGCGGACTTTACTGGCTGCTCTGGGCACTTTGGCCAGTGGCGTTTTTTACCCCGGCAAGAAATATCATTGCCACCTATCCGCTGCCCGCACTGCCAGCAATCGTTCTATTGTTAACGGATATCTGCAACCGGCACGAGCGCCAATCACAGCGTTTTCATCCCTTGCACCCTACGCTGGTGACCGTGAGCGCAGTTTTGATGGTCCTAGGTATGTGGTTTTTATACAGTTTACCCACCAATCCATCCATATCGTCCGAGATAAATACGGTAAAATACTATCTTTCTAACAAAGACAAAGGCGACCGACTGGTGTACTACCACATGCGGAAATTCTCGGCGGAGTTTTATACGGCGGGCAAGATCAAGAACACAGAATCAACCGAGGTATTACTCGAATGGATGAAGGCACCAGGAAGACTATTCGTCGCTGCCGATCCAAGATATGTTACTAAACTTCCCGCCGTGACTAAAGATAAGTTGAAATTACTTATTACATGGGACAAAAAATCAGCACTCTATGAGCATTGCGCCGCTGTGCCACCCCAGAAGGTCATCATACCATGAACTCTCCAGCACTTGTATGTTTAAACGATCCATGTCGGTCTGCCCGCCCATGGATCACCTGCGTGGTGCCAGCCTTCAACGAAGCAGAAGGCATTGCTGAATTCCTGAGGGAGCTCTGTCAACACCTCGAAAAACTTACAGAAAAATACGACGTCATCGTAGTCGACGATGGTAGCAGCGACCACACTGCTAAGGAAGTCATCGCGCTGTCATTTCCGGTTCAGTTGATCACCCTATCGCGGAACTTTGGAAAAGAAGCTGCGATCAGCGCCGGCTTGGAGGACGCCCATGGCGAAGTGGTGGTGATCATCGACGCAGATTTTCAGCATCCGTTTCCGGTGATCGACGAGTTTATCAGCCACTGGCGTCAAGGATATGAAATGGTTTACGCAGTGCGCACTGATCGCGGCACGGATTCGTCGTTGCGACGGAATCTGAGTCGACTTTTTTATCGGATTCTCAGTCATGGGACAAGTACCCAGATTCCTGAGAATGCCGGAGACTTTAGGTTGTTAGATCGTAAGGTGGTGCATGCTTTGCGCCAGCTTCCAGAGAGCAATCGATTCATGAAAGGTCTATACTCATGGGTGGGCTTTCACTCCATCGGCATTAAATTCACTCCGTCGGCACGCCGAGCCAGCACGACCAGGTTTAGTTTGATCAAACTTCTTGATCTCGCTCTGACAGGGCTGACTTCTTTCAGTAATTTTCCGCTTCGCCTATGGGTGGGAGTTGGTTCGATCATTTCCTTGTTATCCATCCTCTACGGCTGTTATATCGTCATCGAAACACTGCTGATAGGCAACCCAGTACCAGGCTGGGCCACGCTGGTGGTGGTAATCACTTTCCTCAGCGGCATCCAATTGCTTTCGATCGGCATTATTGGTGAATATCTGGCGCGGATTTTCAATGAAGTGAAACGACGACCCAATTATCTGATATCAGAAAAACACGGATTTCCTGAGGAATGATTTCCCAAATTATCAGATTTGGCTGTGTGGGAGCAGTGGCGACTGCAGTGCATCTGGCTACGGTCTGGCTGCTTGTCGGCATGTTGCTAATATCTCCACTGTGGGCGAACGTTGCGGGATTTGCTCTCGCGTTTCAAGTCACTTACTTCGGTCACCGTAGATGGACATTCCGTACCGCCAAACGCCGCGGAGACTATACCCGCATGTTGATGGTTTCCCTAGGGGGATTCGCTATAAACGAGGGCATGTATAGCGTACTTCTGCACATGACTTCACTGGACTATCGAATTTCGCTGGTATTCGTATTGTTAGCAGTTGCGGTCATCACATTTATCGGATCACGCCTGTGGGTTTTCACTCACCCAAGATGAAGCGCATCACTTTGTGTGCGGATGACTTTGGTCAATCAGTGGCGATCAGTAGCGGGATTTTGCAGCTGGTGGCAGCCGAGCGACTGCAGGCTGTTTCGTGTATGACGGAATCTAACATTTGGCCTAAAATGGCTTGCCGCCTCAAAGCACTGGATCCCAAGCAACAGATTGGTTTACATTTCAATTTGACCCATGGTTTTAACCGACCTAACAGACGTGTAACACTGCTGATATTGCGAGCGTTGCTGCGCCAGCTGGACCCATGCGAAATACGGCGGCAATTTGTCCAGCAGTGGCTGGCCTTTGAAGACCATTACGGACAAGCGCCCGAATTTGTAGATGGACACCAGCACGTCCATGCCTTGCCAATCATCCGCAGGATTGTCATCGAGGAAACTCATCAACGGAATCCTAGGGCATGGGTGAGAGTGCCGCACTCTGGTGGGCTGATGCCCAAAGAAGTGATGCTGCGAACCATGACCACCGGTTTTTCTGTTGATTTGAAAAATGCAGGTATTGTTAGCAATGCGCGATTCGCTGGATTTCGTCCCTATTGTCGGAATTTTGATTTCGCTCGATTTTTTCGACATCTTCTAGCGACGGTAGAGGATGACACGCTGGTCATGTGCCACCCGGGAGAATCGGCAGATGATCCAAGAGACCCCATCGGCGGTTGCCGCCAGAAGGAACTTGATTATCTATTATCTGAACAATTCACCAGTGACCTCGCGATTGCCGGTTTCAGACTCAATCATTAACATTTTTGTGATGGTGCTTTTTTCATTCTAACGAAATTAAGAGATAGCTAAATTTTTCGGCTTGGTTGAGGGCTTTGCACTTTCAGGGAAAGGCTTTGTCAGCGCCAAAATCACAAGAGACAGAAATAATCAAAATATTCTTGCTCTGGGAATTTGCTTGGCGAAATCAAGTCGTTGGCGAGCGCGGCGTGTGATTTTTTGAGTGGGAAATTCAAACACGTTCGAAAAATGCGCTCACGCCTTAAATGCGCTCAAACATTGAATCCCTCATGGAAGACTTTCAGTAGCCTTTGGGATTCCACGCTCACATGAATGACGCTGACATAGGTGTCACGCGGGGCATATTTCAGGGCGGCGAGCACGGAAAATCCGCGCTGGACTTCCTCTCGCCTTTCTTCCGAAAAGTCGTTCAGGGCTTCACGGCGCGATATCGATTCTACGTGCGTCTCAAATAGCATCGGTTCCCCGGTCGCCTCCGATAGGTAGCGGCGCAGGATCAAGGACGCCTGTGCTGCCGCATCCTGCACCACCTTGCATTGCATGTTTTCAAGCGCGGTGGCGGCTTTTGCGCGCGCGGCTTCTCTCCGGTCAATCAGCTTGCGCGCGTGTGCTTCATTTTTTTGCAAAATGAGCTTCGCGAGCGGCACAAGTGTGCACGCTACGACGGCAGCGACCATCCATGGCTCGATCAATCCAGGTATTAACACCTTGGGCGATGGGGCTTCTAGCAGTTGAAATGGGATGAGGTTCTCGTTCATCGAGTAGGTTTTATCCAGAGCGCTGTTGCCCCTCTTTTTTCACCTCCGGTCGGGTCAACGGCTTTTTCATCGGCTTTCACCTAAGAGCAAATTTCTAGCGGGCGGAGTTTTTCAGTCGAAGTAGCGTAGGTTCGTTGCAATACGGGCAGTGAAACTGTTTTTTGAAAATAATGAACAAGGACACGCGAGCGCGGTAGCTGCCGAATAAGGTTTTTGCCTTGTGGTGTCGGGAACAGGTTTTGGAAGCAAGTACGGGTGTGAGACAGAGCGGACATCTCGCCCTGTTCGCGACAATCAATTGGAGAATTGCCAGAAAAACACCCGAAATTGCCGCGCCTGCACCGATGTATACTAGATATGTATCATCGACACAGAATCCTACCAGTATGAGGACGAAGGCGGCGGATAGAAGGATAAATGTCATCCACCACAATACAGCAGCGAGGTAAAATCGGTAAATCAGGTTGAGTGATCGCGGACGGTGCATGTTTCTAACGAATGGGGTGCTGGGGACCTGAAATGTTGATGGTTAGGGTTCGATCGTTTGAGAAGTATGGATAGGAGCGCTCACTCGTCCCGAACCTTGCAAAGCAGAATTCGGTTAGTCTCGTTCAGCGACTGGAGGGTAGATTCTAGACATTGCGGTGAATCAAAAACTACGAAAACGGGTCACAAACGGGTGAAGGGGACGACGACAGTACACTTCCGGAAACGGCGGAGGGTTTCTGAAGGGCTCTCGCCAAACAAACCTCGATATTGCACGGAAAATCTGCCGAGCTCAGAGAACTCGAGTCGCATGGCGATGTCGCTGACGCTAAATTCTCTCGGATCGGCATTCGCCAACACCTGGTAGGCTTGGCTCAGCCTGCGCTTTTGAAAAAATGGGTGTGGAGGCATTCCCATGATTTTGATGAAGGCTTTATGGAGAGTCCGAGGGTTGACGTTGAGCACCGCACAGAAGTCGGAGATGCAAACAGGTCCGGTGATGCTGCGAGCCAATTCCAATGCGCGGTGCACCGTGATGGCATCCGGGCCCCGGTCCAAATCGTGTTCCCCTCCGTCCAGCAGCGGCAGAATGGAGTCAAAGATCACCTTCTCAAACTGCTCCGCGCTGATGTTCAGATTGCTCTGGCTTGCGGCATTCAGCATCGGAATAAATATCTCCCGGAGCCTCTGGATTTCATGATGGTTCGTTTGAAGGGTTTTTCTTCTCCTGCCCGGCAAGAATGCCTTAAGAGACGCCTCCGACAGTGATAGGCGCTCGGCCATTGGCAGTAATTTCTCATAATCTATCAGGACTAGCATCTGCTGGTAGCCGCTCTCCATCATGTGATCAAAGGATTCTCCTGTAATGCTCGACGAAATCTTGTTGTCATCGACGATCTCGCCTAAAAACCTCGCCTCGGCGGTGAGAAGTGGTATCGAAAATCCAAATCGGTTTCCCAGTAACTCGCCCTCCAGGTGGGTGCGAAGTGGATAATTCTCGCGGTAGAGCAGTAAGCCCTTCGTAGCGATGAAGTCGACTTGCCCTTGAAAGCAGCCCGACTCCAACTGGGTGGCATTGATCTGGAAATAATCCTTCATGCAGCCTGCCAGATCCTCGAATGACTCGCGTCGAACAACGCCGCTCATGACTGGTTCGCACGGTTTCTCGGGGGGTGTTTTTGTTTCTGAAGAATTCGCATGAGAGTGTGTCACTAACGGCATTCTATCACTAAATCTGACGACAACTTCAAATCCTAACTTTAAAATCGGAAGAATGTTCTGATTTTGCATAGCACGTAGGGTGTTTCGAAACTTTTCCTCATGTCATCGCATGGCATCGATGTGTTGGACACATAGATACAACGTAGATGTAGATGCTTCGGTGGAAATTATAGAAGCATGGAGGGTAAAAATCTAACAGATTTATTTCCCCACTGCTACGGAAGATAATGCGTGAGCTTCGGCGGACTAGATACCGGCCTGATCATCGTGCCAACCTAACACGAGGAAAGAACGTCTATCATCTAGCAACCTAGTCCTTGGTCAGGTCACTAGATTATAAGAGACAGATATAATCAGAATGTTCATGCTCTGCTGTATTTGCTCGGAAGTTCTCATCCAGTTGGATTTCCTCAGGTTTTCATGCAAGACTTTGATCAAATCAATCTGGGAATGGATGTTGGCGAGACGCCAACTCTCCTTGAGGTTGAATGATTTGACTGATCGATCGAGATCAGGTTCGTCATCATGGAACCGAGAAAAATTCCATTGCTAATCCTGACCTACTTAGCTAAATTCCACCGTAATGCAGGTCACCATCCATGAGGCAAAAACGCAACTTTCACGGTTGATCGCGGCGGCAGAGCGTGGGGAGGAAGTCATCATCGCCCGGCGCGACAAACCGGTGGTGAGGCTGAGCATGGTGGAGGAATTCTCCGGAAAAACTCGGATAGGTGGACTGAAAGGAAGGAAATTTAAAATGGGCGCGAACTTCGACGCTCCCGCGCTCAACGCGGAAATCGCCGAAACCTTCAACGCCCCGTGACCGCCACCACCGTGACAGGCTGGTTGCTGGACACCCACGCGCTGCTCT
>Ga0114970_10004592_pt1 | contig 10039 bp, 4 predicted proteins | sample M_140205_XF_Meta_FD_87030 | JGI IMG/M metagenome (GOLD analysis project Ga0114970, IMG submission 87030) | Freshwater microbial communities from Lake Montjoie, Canada to study carbon cycling - M_140205_XF_MetaG | ecosystem: Environmental > Aquatic > Freshwater > Lake | place: Lake Montjoie... | reverse complement strand
GATGTTCAACGGCCGTGATCTGACCGGTTGGACGAACATCAACTGCGCCCCCGAGACGTGGAGCGTGCGCGACGGGAAAATTTACTGCACCGGCAAACCGGTGGGCGGTCTGCGCACGGAGCGCCAGTACGAAAACTTCATCGTCGAGCTGGAGTGGCGCCATCTCCAGCGCAGTGGCAACTCCGGTTTTTTCGCGTGGGGTTCACCGATCAATGCGCCGGGTGTGCCTTTTTTACGCGGGATCGAGGTGCAGATCCTCGATCAAGGTTACGCGGAGGATTTTGAAAAGAAGACCGGCAAGAAGTCCGAGTCGTTCACGACGCACGGCGATGTGTTTGCGATCCATGGGGCGACGATGGCCTACGTGGGGAAGACAAATGGAAAACGAAGTTTTCCCACGGAAGATCGCAGCAAGCCCTCGCCCGAGTGGAACCACTACCGCATCGTCGCGAACAACGGTTCGCTCCGCCTGCACGTGAACGGTAAAGAAATCAGCGGCGGCGACGACGCCAACTACCGCAAGGGTTACCTCGCGCTCGAGTCGGAGGGTGCGCCGGTGGAGTTTCGCAATCTGCGGATCAAAGAACTTCCGTCCACGGGGGCGAATGCCAGCAACACGGCGCCGCTCGATCCGGGCTGGCGCGCGATATTTAATTCGGTCGATCTCCGCGGATGGCGCACGAGCGCAGCGACGGCCGCACGCTGGTCGGTCGTGGGTGAAAAGCTCGTATTGAAAGTGGAGCCAGCGGATCAGGGGACGGGTGGGGCCGCGCTCGTCACGGAGGCCGAGTTTGGTGACGCGGAATTTATCGTAGATTTTCAGCTCCCGAAAGCCGCGGTCGGTGCGAAGGGGGCAGACGCAGCGCTCACGTTTCGCGGCGCGACGATCGATCTCGCTGGAACCGAAGGCGGAAAATTCAGCCGTTTTACGATCACGGTGCGCGCTGGAAAAATCCGCGTGCAGCGCGATGCGCAGCCTGCCACGGAGCGTGCGCTTGCTGCCGGTGCGCCGGCGCGTGGTTCCCTCGGCCTCGTTCCCACGGCTGCCGGTGGGACGTTTATGAATCTGCACGCGCGCGGGTTGTAGTGGCGCGTTGGTTACGCGCGGATTGCCGGGCCGGTGTGGGTCGCTGCGGACGCACGCCCCCCTCCGTAAACATGCCCATCGCTTTCGCGTTTCGTTTGGCCCCTGCGACGTAGAAAAATTGCCGGCCGGTCGGAGCGGAGTGCGCTCTGGGGCGAAAAAGCGACGGGGAGGTGAGTGCTGATGACGCTCACTTCGCCACGCTCGCGAGCAGCTCGCGGAGGGTGGCGGTGACTTTTTCGGAGGCGGCGACCTCGAGGTAGCTGCTGCGGGCGCGCCACGTTTCGTAGCCGCCGAGGGCGTGGTGCTCAGGCGTGGGGAGGTAGCCGTTGTAGCCGTTGGCGAGGGAGATCGTGAAGTGTTCCGCGAGAGGTTTGGTGGCTTTCAGGGCGAGGCCGATTTCGACGAAGACCTCGCAGGGAATGGCGGCGACGGTGAGCGCGCCGATGCGGAGCACTTGGAGTTTCACGGGGGCGGTTGCGGGGAAATCGGCGAGCGCGAGGGACTCGAGGGCGTAGATCGCTTTGCGGTCGGCGAACTGGCCGTCGGCGTCGCGTGGGGTGGTGGCGACGATTTTTTGTGCGCGGGTGAGCTCGGCGGCGGTGGGCTTGCGCACGGCGAGGGTGAGGTCGCGTTCGGCGGTGGCGAGGGGTGCGGTCGCTTGCCAAGCGAGGCGGGCGTAGGCTTCGAGCGCGGTGGTGGCGACGCTCTCCGCGACGACGGTGATTTGCTCGCCGGGGGCGCGTTTGGGCGGGGCGGGAGCGGCGTAGTTGACGTTGTTGATGTTGCCGCTGGTGCCGTTGCTCATGATGCCGACGAAGGCGGGTTTTCCAGTGTAGCGGGCGTCGGTGGCGTTGAGGCGCGTGGTGAGTTCGCGGGCGAAGGCGGCGAAGTAGTCGGCGGAGATCGCGGGCAGGCCACCGACGTAGTGCAGGCTGTAGTTGGCGAGCACGGCGAGCGGGCGGCCGTCGGATTTGGCGCGGGCGGCGAGGAGCGAGACCTCGGGGTCCACGGGGCCGGCGGGCCCAGCGACCTTGGGGTTTTTGTATCCGGGATTCATCCACGCGCGGTCGGTGGTGACGTCGAAGGGATTTCCGTAGGATTCGCCCGCTTTGACGAGCCAGCGGCGATTGAAGACCTGATCGGAGTTGGCGGCGTGGCCGAAGGCGATCTCGGCGGGTTCGAGATTGGCGTGGGCGCGGATGATGCTTTCGGCGATGCGCGTGGGGAGATTGGCGAGGTAGACGGGGTCGGCGTTGCTTTGAAAAACGGGTGTGAGCGTCGCGCAAGAGTGCGAATGCGTGGCGCTGATGAGGAGATGCGAGGCGGGAATACCGGTGGCGCGGGAGGCGATCGACTTGGCGGCCTCGCAAATCTCACGAGGGATCATGCACGCATCGACGATACAGAAGACGAGGGTGGTGGCGCCGCTTTGCAGCGCGAAGCTGCGCGCGTGCATCGGATCGGTGACGGCGCGGGAGAACGAGCCCTTCATGCCGCCGTTGATCGGTGTGGGGAGTTGGGCCGGGGTGGGGGTGATGTCTTGCGCGAAGGCGCCGGCGCGGACGGGGGCGGATGAGGCAGCGCGGGCGGGTGCGAGTGAGGCAACGGCCGAGAGGATGATCGAGAGAAGGAGAGCGGGGGAGGTGGGGAGACGCATGGGGTAGGGTGGGGGAGTGTGTGGGGGAAGCTCTCCGGAAGACTGCACACGTTGCGCGCGAATGAGCGAGCCCGATAGCGCGGGGCCCGCGGGCTCGGGGGACGGAGAGGCGGACTGAAGTCCGCTCTACGGAGCGATCAAGGCGCGGGTTTCGCGGCGGGCGGGGTGTGCTTGAGAAGTGGATTCGCCCAGCGGATGAAGTGTTTCATGTTGGTGCGGTCTTCGTGGCCGCCGTCGTGTTGGCGCCAAGCGAGTGCGCCGTCGACGAGGCCGTGGTTCACGGCTGGTTTTTGCGCGGTGCGGTAGTCAGTGGTGTCGCCGAGGTCACGGGCGCCGAGGAGGCGAAACGCCGGGCCGGCGGCGACGGTGGCCATGTAGCTGCCCTGTTGGTCGAGCCAATGGGCGTCACCTTTTTCGGGGATGCCGTAGCTAATGAAGGTCGGGCGCGGGGCGCAGAGCGCGATGAGCTGGTGGGCGTCGACGGGGATGTCGTGGGCGTTTTTGCTACCGAACGAAGATTCGGCGGCGCCGTATTTGAGGAAGTTGCCGGCCATCCAGTGGTATTGGCCGGAGCCGGTGAGGTTCTCGACGGCTTCGCCAAAATTGCGACGGTGGAGTTTTGCGCCGCCTTCGCCGGAGGAGCCGACGAGGACGACGGCGAAACGCGGCTCGAAGGCCATCGTGACGAGCGCGGCTTTGCCGTAGCGAGAGACGCCTTCGATGCCGACGCGCTTGGCGTCGACGGTCGGATCGGTTTCGAGGTAGTCGAGTCCGCGGGCGGCACCCCACGCCCAAGCGCGGAGAGAACCCCAATCGTCGGGTTTGCGGGGCTGGCCGCGATTGGTGAGGCCGATGATGCCCTTGGTGAGACCGGCGCCGTTGTCGGCTTGGATGCTGGTGGTGCTGATCGAAACGTAACCCCAACCGGCGGCGATGAGCTGTTCGGTCGAGGGTGGATCGGCGAAGGCGGTCGCGGCGCGCGGGGCGGCTTTGGGCGGGGCGGCGGGGGCCGTGGCGGAGTCGGGGGCTTTTTTAGTAAAGCCGCCGCGGCCGGCGGGGGCCTCGCCGGGCAATCCGCCGAAGCCAAACATCATGAGCACGGGGACGCGTGAGGTCGCGACGGCGGGCGTGACGACAGCCATGCGGATATCGACGGTGATCCCGGGGTGCGCGGCGTTGTCGACGTGGCCGATGACTTGTTTCGCGATGACGGGAATACCGCCGACATCGGTGCGGACGGTCTTGGTTACTTCCCAAGTGACTTTGGGTACGTGGGCCGGCACGCGGCCGATGACCTCGCGTTCGAAGTCCGCGAGGATTTCGGGGTGGCGGGTTTTCCACCACTGTTCGGGTGTGGTGATCTTCGTGCCGTTTTTGGCGACGAGCAGTTCGGGGAGATCGGGAAACGGGTTCGCTTTGGCGGGATCGTAATTCGCGGCGTTGGGGGCATCGGCGCGGCCGCTCGGACCCGGGCGCAGCTGCGTGATGCCGAGCTGCGCAAGCATGTTGGCGTGATCCTGCGCAGTGGTCCAGGCGCTGGGATCGGCGGCGGGCGCGGACGGCGGTTGGGCGGATGCGAGACCCACGGAAGCAGCGAGCGTGAGCAGGAAGAGGGCGACACGGCGAGAGCGGGAGAACGGGAGACTCATGAGGTGAAACGGATTCGTGGGGACGTGTGGACGGCGGGACGAATGCGAGACGCGGGCAACCTCCGTCGGTTGTGAACAGACGCGACGATTATTTCGGGAATGGGAGTCCTCTGATCGGTCAACAACGAGTCCTTGCAGTGCGGTGCACGAGCGGATGAAAGGATTGAGCGGCGGGATCAACGCAGTGACTTCAGGTGCGCGAAGAGGTCGCCGACGTGTTCGGGCGGGAGGCTTTCGAGGAGGGCCTCGGGCATGAGGGAGCGGCGGGACTAGCTACGCGCAGCGAACGTTTGTTCGATAGTGAACCAGAGTGACCGGTCTTGGTCGAGGCTCCGGCCCGGAGTCATCCGAGGCACCGTAAGCGGGCCAAATCTTCTCTGCTGCCCCGGATCAGGCGTGCTCAAGCGGGTTGAACCACTTGACGCTTTTGAAGCGGGCGAAGTCGGCGTCGGTGGAGCAGAGGGTGCAGTTGTGTTCGACGGCGAGCGCGGCGAGGTGGGCGTCGGAGGCGAGGTTGGCGGTGGCGCGGCCTTCCTGCAGCAGGCGCTGGAAGATTTCCCAATGATTGTCGGTCGGCTCAACCATGCGCACGCAAGGCTGGTCTAGCCAACTCTGCACGCGGGCGGATGCCTCGCGGAGCGTCAATGGACGGCGGAGGATGCGCGGATTGGTGCTGATGCGGAGAAAGGCCGTCAGCACCGGCCAGCAAAGGGCGACCGGTTCGGAACCGCTCAGTTGGGCATCCCACCAAGTGCGGATGCCCTCGTGGTGTTCCGAGAGACTGTCCTCTGCGTAGAGTGGGATGTTGGCATCGACGAGAATCACCGGTGCTCCTCGCCTTCGCCCACGGTCAACAATCCAGCGATGTCGTCATAGTTAAGTCCGGCGCGCAGTCCCAGCGGGCGCGGTTGGGTGCGGTAACGTTTGGCCGTCGGAGGAGTCAGCACTTCGTCGAGCCCGATGCGGAGGGCGTGGTTGACAACGTCCTTGAACGGTTTGCCGAGCCGGGCCGCGCCTTTGCGTGCTTTGGCGGCGACATCGGGATCGAGCGTCAAGGTGGTTCTCATGCAAGCATCATGATGCGTTGAATGACCCCGTCAACAAACCGCTCAGCACTTCAGCTTTAAATTCGCGATTGGCCGCAGTATCAAGATCCCCCGTCGTCTGTTCACTAGGCCATTTTTAGTAAAATGAAGTCGCTCGGCTTCATAGATAACTCTGGTGATTCAACGCAGGGATTTTAAGTGGGCGAAGAGGTCGCTGACGTGCTCGGACGGGAGGTTTTCGAGGAGACCCTCGGGCATGAGGGAGCGGCGGAGATAGGACGTCGTGCGGATTTCGTTGCGCGGAATGCGGCGGTCTTCGGCACCGGGGGTGCGGAGGAGGAGGGAGTCGGCGGATTCTTCGACCAAGAAGCCGTCGCGGACGGAGCCGTCGGTGAGGACGACCCGGAAAGTCCGATACGCGCTCTCCATCGCGGCGCTCGGAGTGAGGAGGTTACGGAGGAGGGCTTCGACGCCGGTGTTGCCGACGCCGTCGAGGGCGGGGGCGATCGCGCCCCCCTTGCCGGCGAATTGGTGGCAGGCGAGGCAGACCGCGGTGAAGAGTTGCTTCCCGTTGTCCGGATTGCCGCGGGTGTTGGCGAGCACGCGGAAGCGGGCGAATTTTTCATCCTGCACGGTGGCTTCGGCGGCGGTGAGCAGCGCAGGAGCATCGTCGGTGAAGTCGAGGCGAGCCTTGCCTTGGAGCGGGCCCCAGGTGGCGCCGGAGAAAACGTGGGTGAGATTCAATGCGGGCGCGGGGACGTGCCCGTCCACCTCGGAGAGGGTGAGGCTGCGGTCGAAGTTCTCGCGAATTTCTTTGGCGGAGCGGGCAGTGCTCCACACGCGGAATTCGGCGAGCCAGCCGCCGGTGCCGCCGTTTTTGGGATTGGCGCGGCCGAGGTCGAGACCGGCCAGAGTGTCCGGGTTGGCGGTGGTGCTGGTGGCATCGAGTTCGCCGTTGATGAAAAGACTGAAGACGCCCTTCGCGTCGCGGGTGATGGCGTAGTGCGTCCACACGCGCGGGGTGGTTTTTTTCTTTGCGACGACGATGTCGGCGGGACTGTGGCCATTGAGCCAGACGCGGAGTTGGGCGGCATGGAAATTGATCGAGACCTTGCCGGGTGCGCTGAGGAGGGCGTCGAGGTTGTTGATGGTGGGATCGAGTTTGGCCCAGCACTCGACAGTGAAAGGTCCGGTGAGCGTGAGCTGCGTGGCGGAAAAATCAGCATTGGCGCCGTCGAGGCGCAGGGCGCGCTGGGCGTCGCCGCCGAGATCTTTCCAGAGGGCGGCGACCGCGGGATCGGCGGGGAGGAGCGTGCGAAGTTTGTCGGCGGTGTTCACGCCAAGATCGGTTTTGGAAACGGTCTTGGCGCGGAGGCCGGCGAGGATGGCGTTGGCGCCGGCGGTGGTGCCGGCGAGGCGGTCGAGCGCGGTGCCGCGCTGGGAAACCGTGAGCGACGGCAGCAGCGCGACGAGGAGGGCGGGAGCTTGCGGATCGCGGGAGGCGGCGAGGGCCGCGAGGGCTTCGTCGCGGACGGAGGCATCGGCCGAGGAGCGCGCGAGGCGTTCGAAGGTGGCGACGGGGCCGAGGGCGTTTTCGCGGAGAGCGCGGAGGGCGGCGAGAGCGGGGGACGGAGGAGTTGAGAGCTGAGACTTGAGCGTTGAGAGAACGGCGAGATCGCGGGTGAGCAGGGCGGTGAGGGCGGGCTCGGTGGCGGCGAGTTTGAACGCGCCGGCGACTTGGGCTCCGAGAGTGGTGTCGGCGGCATCGGAAGAAGTGAGGAGCGCGTTGGCGGCCGAGGTGAGCGGGGTGTTGAGCGGCGTGGTGTCGAGGCTGGTGCGGAGGGTGAGCAGGGCGCGGAGAACCGGCGCGCGGGTCGCAGCAGCGGTGAGAGATTGGGAGAGGGCGTCGCGAACGGCAGGCTCGGCAAAGTGGGCGGCGAGGGCGCGGACTTCTTCGTCGCCGAGCGGTCGCGTCAGCTCGGGGGTGAGGCGCGCGAGTCCGATGGCGGCGTCTTTGCCGCCGAGGGCGAGGGTCGCGAGTATCCGGTTTTCGAGCGGGAGCGCGCGGCCTTCGGGTGAAGCGAGGAGCGCGGAGGTGGAAGCGGGATTCAGCTCCATGGCCCAGCGGGCGAGGTAACGTTCGAATTCACGTTCGTATCGGGGCCATGGATTCGCGGGGGCTACGACGGCCGGGAGGGAAGCGGCGCCGAGTTGGGCGGCGAGTGACATGATGCGCGCACTGGCGCGGGGCACGCGGCGCAGGGCATCGCCAAGGGCGGCGCGGACGGAGGGCGAGGGATCAGCGAGGAGCGGCGTGGCGATCGAGAGGAATTCCGATTCGGGGCGCGGGTGCGCAGCGGCGAGGCGCGCGGCTTCGTGGCGGATCGTGGGCGCGGCGTCGGCGGCGAGTGAGAGGAGGAGCGGGGTGGTGATCGGTGAGAGGCTCTCGAGCGCCCAGAGGGCGGCGAGGCGGCGGTCTGAGGTGGCGGTGCGATCGGCCGCGAGTTTTTCGAGATCGGGCGCGACGGCAGTGGCGCGCCGGTCGGTGAGTTCGAGCCAGGCGAGGCGGGAGACGAGGGCGTTGGGGTCGCCGAGTTGGGCAACGAGGGCTCGGTCGTCGAGGCGCGTGAGGTCGGGAGGCGTGACGCGCGGCTGATCGCGGTGGCGGATGCGCCAGATGCGGCCGCGGGATTTGTCGCGGTCGGGGTGCGTGCGGGGGACTTCGTTGTGCGAAATGATTTTGTTATACCAATCGACAATGTAGAGCGCGCCATCGGGACCGAAGTGCATCGCGACCGGGCGGAACCATTTGTCGGTGGTCGTCAGGAAGTCGGGAAGTTTTTCGTAGCGGTAGCGGCCGGAATCCGGGGTGGCGCGGACGGCGTTAATCGTGTTGGTGATGGGATTGGCGAGGAAGAAGACCTTGGCGGTGGCGTCGGTATCAGGCGTTCCGACACGGCGAAAAAAATTGTCGCGATCTTCGGCGAGGGCGAGGCCGCTGAGGCCGGTGCCGCCCATCTGCGCGGGCGCGAGCGGCGGCGGCATGAGCGGTTGGTAGGGGCGGAGGAGATCCTTCGAGCCGGTGCGGACGTAGACGCCGGGTTCGTAGGGGATGACGGGGTAGCCTTGGTCGTTGGCCTCTTGGAAAAACGTCTCGCCCTCGCGCGAGGTGAGGAGGCCCCAGATATTGTTGGGGCCGGCGGTGAGGTTTTCGAACGCGGAGCCGTCGGCGGTGAAGCGGGCGAGTTTACACTGGTTAAAAGGAACCTCGGTGGAGCCGTCGGCGAAGGAGCGGCCGTCGGGACGGCGGACTTTCGAGTAGTTGAAGAGGCCTTGGGCGACGAAAATCTGCCCGCCGGGCTGGCGGAGGAATTGGTGGGGAAACAAGTGCGAGTCCTGCGTGCCGAAGCCGGTGAGAATCACCTCGTGACGGTCGGCGCGGCCGTCGGCATTGGTGTCGCGGTAGAAGCGGATATCGGCGCCGTATTGGACGAAGGCACCGTCTTTGTAGGGTTGGACGCCGAGGGGCATGACGAGGCCATCGGCAAAGACGCGGGGCGGCGTGGTGACGGCGGCGCGGCCGGGTGCGGGCGCGGCGTATGGATTATCGAATACGACGACCTTGTCGCGGCCGCCGGCGGCGAAGAGCGCGTCGGACGCGGCTTTTTGTTCGTTGCCGTCCACGGGGTATTCGAGGGCGGTCATCGACCACATCCGCATGCGGGCGTCCCACGAAAGGCCGATGAATTTTCCGAAGCCGGCGGATTCGGCGACGACGAGCTCGGCTTCGAAACCGGGCGGGAGCGTGAAGGAGAGACGTTCCTCTTCGGGCGTGCGCGGGCCGGTGGTGACGGCGTTGTAGCTGATGTCGCGGGCCGGAGCGGGGCCCGAGGACGTGGCGGCTGGGGCGGCGGAGGCGGATTTTTTCTGCTTCGCAGCGGGGGCGCGCGGCGGGATGGGTTTGGGGTGGCCGACTTGGTCCCACGTGGGCGCGCCGGGCGTGGGCGGGAGTTCGTTGATCGTGACGTCTTTGACTTGGACGAGCGCGATGCCGCCGCTGTGGATTTGGATGCCGATCTTGCCGTCGAGGGCGATGGCGGGATCGCTCTCGGTGTAGTCGAGGGCGGCGACGCCGTTGATCCACGAGCGGAGGCGAGGGCCTTCGGCGAGGATGCGGTAGTCGTTCCAATCTCCGGCGCGGATGGCGGCGTTGATCGCGGCTTCGTCGAGGGGGCCCGCGATGACTTTGTTGCGGCGCGATTCGTCGTAGAGTTTGCCCCACCATTTGTCGCCGGCGTCGACTTGGTAGCCGGACATTTCGGTGTTGTTGGGCACGCGCAGGCTGCGGAGCTGAACGCCGCTGTTGATCAGGCCGGTCTGGGGATCGCCGGTGAGTTTGATTTTGAGACGAAGGTCGAAATTTTGAAACGAACGGGTGGTCGCGAGGAAGAAATTGCGCGGGACTTTTTCCGTGGTGGAGCCGCCGGTGAGCGCGCCGTCCTGTACGCGCCACCATTGCGCGTCGCCTTCCCAGCCGGTGAGGGTGCGGCCGTCGAAGAGGGAGGAAGGGGCGGCGGCAGTAACGGCGGTAACAAAAATT
>Ga0114970_10004591_pt1 | contig 10039 bp, 9 predicted proteins | sample M_140205_XF_Meta_FD_87030 | JGI IMG/M metagenome (GOLD analysis project Ga0114970, IMG submission 87030) | Freshwater microbial communities from Lake Montjoie, Canada to study carbon cycling - M_140205_XF_MetaG | ecosystem: Environmental > Aquatic > Freshwater > Lake | place: Lake Montjoie... | reverse complement strand
ACCGCCTGGCTGACCGACCCTGGGTCACTGGCAACACCCCGACCATCGCCGATATTGCACTGGCTGCGCCCATGCACCTGCACGGCTGGCAAAAGCTGCCGCTTGCGCAGCATAAGAACCTGAGTCGCTGGCTCACCCAAAATGTCGAGTCGCTGCCAAGCTGGCAAAAAACATGGGTTGGCGAGGGCTTCACCACCCAAAAACAGTCAGCCGTGCTGGCGGAGGCCTGACAGACATGACGGTATCGGTATCCGTTCCAGCTACGCTGAACTACACAGTCGATAACGGGTGCGCGCCCGACTACTATTTCTATGAACCGGAACCAGGAACCGATTTAAACCCGCCTGGAACCGATCCTCAAGCCGTAGAGATTCACGACGCCTGGCATCTGCGCGCGCAGCTTTCGCTGGACCGGGAGGGGTTTGAGCTGCATGACTTTGACGCGCCTTTTTCGAGCTTTGACGATGACGCAGCCGTCAAATCTGTGTTTTATGCGCAAGTGGTCGATTTCGTCAAAGCCCACACCGGTGCCCGCATGGTGCAGGTGTTTGACCACACCGTCCGCAAACGCATGCCGGCTGATCTGAAGGTGCAGACGGAGGTGCAAAGGCCCGCTGTCATGCTGGTACACAGTGACTACACCGTCAATAGTGGGCCTCAGCGTGTTCGGCAGGTGATGGGAGAGCAGGCCGAGGCCTTGCTCGAGCGTCGGGTGGCTTTCTACAACGTTTGGAAGCCCCTGCACCGCCGCGTCGAAGAGCTACCTCTTGCCATGTGTGATGCGCAGACGCACCAGCCAGACGACATGCTGCGCATGGACCTCAAATACCGCGAGCGCACCGGTGAGATCTATGTCATGCGGCATTCGCCAAAGCACCGCTGGATGTACTTTCCAAAAATGGAGCCCCACCACGCGCTGATGCTGAAAACCTACGACAGCGAGGTTGATGGACGCTGTCGGTTCATGGGGCATACCGCCTTTGAAGACCCCACGTCAGCCGCTGACGCGCCCCGCCGAGAGAGTATCGAAGTGCGGACGATGGCGTTTTTTTGAGTTGGCGGCATGCCTGGGAGGCAGCGGCCGGTTGCCAACTATAGGGAGCACTTACCCGGTCAAGCCACAACTTACTTCAGATGCGGCAAACCTTACCGGATCGACCGGTTTTTGCGATAGAGCGAATTTTCACTGTGATGAAATTTCCCTGCATACACAACATCATTAACAGCCCGCGCCCTTCCAAACGGTCTGGTCAAAAACCGGGCCGCGCCAATTTCCAGATCAAAACCACCGCGTTAACAGCCACCGCTGCCAACAAAACCGCTGCTCAACCCAGCGCAGGCAGCCGCAGCGCCTGGCGAGCACGACCCAAGCGCCCTGCCCTCAGCCCGGTTGAGCAAACACTGTACCGATAGCCGTTTCGGATTTTTTGACCAGACAGGCCTGTTAGCCCAATCCCACCAGATGAACCGGGATCAGGGCCTTCTTTCAGCACACCTCAAAAAGACCCGCCGCCCCCATGCCGCCGCCTACGCACATGGTGACTACCACATACTTGACGCCACGCCGCTGGCCTTCTATCAAGGCATGGCCGACCAATCGCGCACCGGTCATCCCGTAGGGGTGTCCGATAGAAATGCCACCACCATCCACGTTGTATTTGTCAGGGTCTATGCCCAACGAATCGCGGCAATACAGAGCCTGACAAGCAAAGGCCTCATTCAGCTCCCACAACCCAATGTCGTCAACCCGCAACCCGTGTTGCTTGAGCAGCTTGGGCACGGCGTAAATCGGACCAATGCCCATTTCTTCAGGGGCGCATCCCGCAACGGCCATGCCGCGGTACACGCCCAGAGGTTTGAGTCCACGCCGCTGTGCCAATTGGCTGTCCATCAGCACACAGGCGCTGGCGCCGTCTGACAACTGGCTGGCGTTACCCGCCGTGATAACACCGCCCTCCAGAACCGGCTTCAGCGAGGACAGGCCTTCCAGCGCAGTGTCGGGTCGGTTACCTTCATCGCGATCAAGGGTGACCTCGCGGTAACTGATAGCCCCACTGACCTTGTCTGCCATGGCCATGGATGTGGTAAGGGCCACAATTTCCTGGTCAAAGCGGCCGCCTTGCTGGGCCAGTGCAGTGCGGCGTTGCGACGCAAGTGCATAAAGGTCTTGTGACTCACGGCTGATGCCATATTTTTTGGCCACGAACTCTGCCGTCTGGAGCATGGGCATGTACGCGTTAGGAATTTTCCTCAGCAGTGCATCATCGGAGGTGCCGGCCATGCTGTCAAAGTAAGCTTTTTGTACGGCTGTGATGTTTTCGTGACCCCCTGCCACGACCACATCCATGCCATCCACCATGATCTGCTTTGCCGCCGTGGCGATGGCCATCAGGCCAGATGCACACTGGCGGTCAATAGTCTGGCCGGGTACGGTCACCGGCAGACCAGCAGCCAGCGCCGCATTGCGAGCCAGGTTCATGCCCGCGGTGCCAATACCAAGGACGGTACCGAGCACCACGTCTTCAACTTCTGCAGCGTCAATGCCGGCGCGGCCGACAGCATGGGCGATCACGTGACCAGTCAAGCTCGGTGACTTGGTGTTGTTAAGCGAGCCCCTGTAGGCGCGGCCAATGCCCGTGCGTGCGGTGGAGACGATAACGGCTTCTCTCATGGTGGTTCCTTGGGAAAGTGTGGTTAAGTGCGAATTCAATGGTCGGTGCCGAGGTACGCCGCAATCACGGCTGGGTCGCTCTGCACCTCCTGCGGCGTGCCCTCCGCGATCTTGCGACCAAAGTCCAGCACAACGATCTTGTCGGAAATATCCATGATGACCGGAATGTCGTGCTCAACGATCAGGAAGGTGACGCCGAATTCCGACCGCACTCGCTGGATCAGCACAGTCATGGCGGTCTTCTCCACGGCGCTCATACCCGCCATCGGTTCATCCAGCATCACCAGTCGGGCTTTTTGCATCAGCGCACGGGCAAACTCCACCTGCTTTTGGCGGCCATAGGACATCTCGGAGGGCTTGAGTTCGGCTGCGTCCTGCATGCCTAAAAAGGCTAGCACCTCGTAGGCGGCTGCTTCGGCAGCTTTCTCTTCAGCACGCGCGCGGGGCGTCTTGAACGCGCCTTGCAACAAGCCTGAGCTGCCTTGCAAGTAGGCGCCTACCATCAGGTTTTCCAGCACAGTCAAACCACCGAACAAGGCCAGGTTCTGAAAGGTGCGTGCAATGCCGTGGCGCGAAATCATGTGAGCGGGCTCTGCGGTGATATCAGAACCATCAAAGTGGACCTTGCCGGCGGTGGGCGTGTACATGCCGGTGACACAGTTGAACAAGGTGGTTTTGCCCGCCCCGTTAGGGCCGATCAGGGCCGTAATAGCCCCCTGTTCCATGGCGAAAGACACATGGTCAAGTGCAGTGATGCCCTGAAAGCGCATCAGCAGGGAGGAGACTTGCAACAGACCCTGACTCATACGGACTCCTGCGCGTGCTGCGAAGCCTGAGCATCCGGCCCGGGATCGCCTTCTGGTTGTTCTCGCTTTGTGCCCAGGTAAGACGCCTTGATGGCATCGCTGGCGGCCACTTCGGCTGCGCTACCGGACAACACCATGCGTCCGCTGTTGAGGATGTAGGCTGAGCTTGCAAACTCAAGGGCAAGTTTGGCGTTTTGTTCCACGATCAGCATGGAGGTGCCTAGGGTGTCCCCTACAACCCGTAATTGCTGGTAGATGGCCCGCACGATCAATGGTGCCAGACCCAGCGAGAGTTCGTCCACCAAGAGCAGTCGCGGGTTCCCAACCAGAGCGCGTCCCAAGGCCAGCATTTGTTGCTCACCCCCTGACAGCCAGCCAGCCGACTGCGTACGCCGCTCCAAGAGACGTGGAAACAGCGTGTACACCGCCTCGAGCCGCTCACGCACCTGGCCGCGCGGCACAATGGCCGCTCCGACCTTCAGGTTGTCTTCCACGCTCAGTTGCTTGAAAATTAAGCGTCCCTCAGGCACCTGCCCCATGCCCATGCGCACCAAACGGTGTGATGGCAGCCCAAGAATGGCATGACCGTCCAAAGCGACCTGGCCATGAGTCACTTGGCCATGGTGCAGATCTAGCAAACCAGTCACAGCCCGAATCAAGGTGGTCTTGCCCGCGCCGTTGGCACCCAGCAAAGCCACGATACCGCCTTTGGGCACGGACAGACTGACATCGTCAAGTGCCAGGCCCTTGCGGGCATAGCCAACACTCAGGCCTTTGATCTCCAGCATGTTGGTCATGAGGCGTCCTTCCCCGCTGACCAGCGATGGCGCAGCTTATGGCCGATACCGGCAATGCCGCCCGGCGCAAAAATAAGCAGCACAATGATCAGAACGCCAAAGATCATCTGCACCAGTTGCGCCTTGTGCTCCACCAGCAGCAGTCGTACGATGCCCGTTGCGTCTCCGGCCTGGGTGGCGAAGCCACTGATGATGGACGGCAACAACAGCCACAGTGCAGCGCCGACCAAGGCCCCGCCCAGTGAACCCATGCCGCCAATGATGATCATGGCAATAAACTGGATGGCAAAGTTGATGCCAAACGCCTCCGACGTGGCGTTGGACATGAAATACGCATAGAGCGCACCAGCCATGGCTGCAATGGAGGAACTGAAGGCAAACGCCTTGAGCCGCAAGATGCGCACGTCAACTCCCACGCTGGTCGTGGCCAACTCATGGTCGCGCATCGCCATCATGACTCGCCCTTCACGAGACTTGAGTGTGTTGCTCAGCCCCCAATAAACCAGTGCCACCAAAGGCAACAGGAAAAAGTACCAGCGGATCGGGGTATTGAGCGCTATAGGTCCGATGCTGGCGGCGTTGTAGGGCACGCCGACCACGTCGAAAAACTTGAACTGATATTCCAAGAAAACATAGACCACTACATAGTGCACGGCCAAGGTGGACAACACAAAGTAAAGCCCGCGCACCCGCAGCGAAGGTAATCCGGCCAAAGTGCCCACCAAGGCGCCAGCCAGACCAGCCGCCGCCAAGACCAGGGGGAACGGCCAACCCCACTGGGTACCCGTAATGGCAGCGGTCATAGCCCCGGTGGCATAAAAGGCCGCATGACCAATCGATATCAGCCCGGCGCAACCGGTGAGGTAGTTCAGAGACAAGGCTCCGAGCATGGCAATAAGCATCAGGTTAACCTGCGACATCCCAATATTGAGCAATTGCATATTCGACAGGCGCACACCAAAGATGGCCCGGTCGGTCAAGACAATGGGCAGGTAGCACAGTAAGACCACTGCCAGCGCCACCCAGACCCAGCGCTGCCAGGAAACGGGCTGCGCTGGCTTGAGAGAAACAGAAGAATGCTTAGTCATAGTTTTAGGGTGAATCAAACCCGGCCTAACTCGCGCTGGCCGAACAAGCCCCATGGGCGAACCATCAAGATCAACAACAAGAGGGCATAGATGACGATGTCGCTTGACTTAGGAGAAATATAGGACGCTGCAAGTTGCTCGATCACTCCGACCAACAAACCGCCCACGATAGCGCCCGGAATACTTTGCATGCCGCCAATCACCACCGCCGGGAGTGCCAAAAGACCGATGGTTTCCAACTCGGTAGAAGCAATCTGCAACTGCCCAAGAAAAAGACCTCCCACGGCTGCCAGCACGACACCGATGGCCCAGGCGAGACGATTCATCATGTTGACGTTCACGCCGGAAACCACCGCGGCTTCGTGGCTGTCTGCGGTCGCGCGCATCAACAGACCGACAGAGGTGAAGCGGAAAAAGGCGCCGAATGCCGCCATGCAGCCCCAACTGACCAATGCCGCCGTCAAATGAAGCTGCGAAATGCGCAACTCACCGATTTTGAACACGCCGCTGGGCAGTGGCGTGTTCAAGGTTCGGCCTTGCGAACCAAAAATAATTTCAATCGCCGCACGCAGCACGATGGACAGGGCAATGGTCAACATGATCACCACCAGCATCGGCTGACCCGCCACCGGCTGGATCAGAAACATATGGATCAGCACCCCGAGCAAGGCAGCGGCGAGCACCATAGACAGCATGGCGAGAGGAAAAGGCAGATTGAGCAGGGAGATGCCCGTGATGGCGAGGTACGCACCGCACACCACGAACATGCCCTGGGCAAAATTGAACACCTCGGTGGCCTTGAACACCACTGCAAAACCCAGGGCCACCAGCCCGTAAATGCTGCCCAGTGCGAGGCCGCTGAATAGAACTTGAGCGAGCATGGTGGTCCTTGGTAGATTGGGATACAGATTTACTTGGTGTACTTGGCGTAGTCGCTGTAATCGCCGAAGTGTTTGAACTTCGATGTCGCATGGTCATAACCAAACATTTTCAGCACAGTGGGCCCGTTATGGTTGTCCGGTGTATAGCTGAAGGGTGCGGCAAGGCCTTTGCTGTCAACGGTAAATCCCTTGGCCATGCTCTCCACCAGCTTGGCACGGGTTGGACTGTTGCCCAATTTAGCCAAGGACTCAGCGGCCATTTGACCCGTTACCCAGCCCGAGACGTAGTTGATGTCCTCCTTCAAGCCGACACGACCGAATTTATCGGCTGCGGCTGACATCTCCCGGTTACCGGTTGACTGGTCAGAACCGCCCGGTGTGAAGCAACTGATGAAGTTGTAGTCAGCCGAGCCCTGGGCTCCCAAAGCTTGGTACACCGCTGGCGAGCCCAGGTAGGTGATGCCAAAGGCCGGCATCTTCACACCAAACTGTGCCAAAGCCTTCATGGTCAGCACCGCTGTATTGTTGACACCGTAAATGGTAATGAAGTCAGGCTTCTGCGCCATGATTTCCTGGACCTGCGGCGTCACATCCACTGCGGTCACTTTCATGGTCACTGAAGTGGCAGTGCCGCCGTACTTAGCAACCGCCTCTGCCACGAAATCGTGGTACTCCTTGCCTCCTGCAGTCTCAATGGCCACGGTCATCACCTTGGGCGCTTTGAGCTTGAGCTGGTCCACATAAAAACCAATACCTGCCTGGGCCATCTGTTTGTAGCCGCAGAAACCGTTGTAAACCATGGGGCTGACTGGCTCTGAGAGCGCTTTGGTGGGAGTATAGGTACCCACGATAGGTACCTTGCCGGCCTTGATCGTTGGCGCCAGGGCCACTTGGGACGCCGATGAACCCATGCCGGAGATCGCGATGACTGGCGTCTGGCTTACCAGCTTTTCATAGGCAATCTTGTCGGTTGCAGCATTAAATCGGTTGTCTTCGGCCAGCACATTTACCTTTCGGCCATTGATACCACCAGCCTCGTTGATTTTGCGCATGTAGTCCTGGAATCCCTTGACCCATGGTGCTTGCGAAGCAGAGGTCGGACCCGACAGGTCCATCAGGATGCCCCAATCAATGCGGTCTTTGTAAACGCCATCTTCAGGCACTTCCTGTGCCATGCCGCTCGCGGCGGTCAGTCCGACCCCAGCTATAGCAGCGAGGCGCGCATGTGAAAGCAGGCTGTGCAAAACGCTTGCGCCCGGGTTGCGTGAAAAAGTCTTCATGTTTACTCCTAGGGTTGTTATCGCCATCATCTGGCGAGGTGGGTGAAAAAAACGGGGCTCATGGCGAATCAGAGCGCCGAGCGGCAGCCCGGTACAACTCGTGACCCACCGTTCTAAATACAAAGTCACCGATCACGTCGGCTGCCGGCACCATTCGCCCCTGTCCCAGCAGTCCGTGCATGTGGTCATTGAAGTGCAGGGCCATCACCCGCACACCGTCGGCGTCCAGGCGTTGGGCGTAAGCTCGGCCCTCATCGCACAGCGGGTCATGCGCGACAGTCATCACCAGCGCTGGCGCGACGCCGGCCAGGCTCTGCGCCAACAGGGGTGAAGCCCGCCAGTCCAGCCGATCTGCTGCATTGGGGAGGTAGTGGCCAATAAAGTAATGCATGGTCTGGGCGCTCAGCGGCAAGTCAGCCATCACGGACTCGTAGGAGGCGCTGGTGGCGGTCAAATCCAGCGCTGGGTAGATCAGCGCCTGATAGGCCAATGCCGGCAACAGCCCGTCGCGCTCCAAAAGCGCCAAGCTAGCCGCCAGGTTGCCACCCGCGCTGTCGCCGCCGACCCCAAGTGCATTGGCATCCACACCCAGCTCGGCAGCATGCTCAAAGACCCAGTTCAAAGCTGCAGCGCAATCGTCCAGCGCGGCAGGGAACGGGTGCTCGGGTGCCAGCCGGTAATCCACTGCCACAACGCACAGATTGGCCACATTGGCAAGGCGACGGCACAAGCGGTCATGGCTCTCAAGATTGCCAATGACCCAGCCGCCGCCATGCAGGTAGAGCATGCAAGGCACCAAGGCCCTTGGGTCGACACTCTTACCGCGGTACACCCTCAGCGCCAGTGCACCGCCGGGTCCATCAATGTTGATGTTCTGTACAGACGCGACCTCGCCGCCTGGCGACTGCATCGGCTCCCAGCTGGCGGCATAGGCTGCCCGTGCCTTTTCGGGTGTGAGCGCCTGCAGGGCCGGATGCCCGGCCTTGCGTGCCAGCGCCAATAGCTGGCGAGCGTGAGGGTCCAGGGCCTTTATGTCAGGTTGCTTCATGGCGCGGCTTCAGGTGCCTGTCCAACGCGGCGCACGCTTTTCGCTGAAAGCCAGCGCGCCTTCGCGTGCATCGTCTGTAGCAATCACCTGCTCCAGGATGTCACTCTGACGCTCCCACAATTCAGCGGCCGGCCACGACGGTGATTCGGTCATGATGCGCTTGGTCATGCGCACGGCCAGCGGACCATTAGCGCTGATTTCAGCCGCCAGTGCTCGCGCGCCGTCCAACGCCCCTGCCGGTTGCGTCAGTCTGTTGACCAGGCCCCAGTGCCTCGCGTCTGCCGCAGACATGGCCTTGCCAGTCAGCGCGTATTCGAGCGCAATTTGGCGTGGTATACGCTGAGGCAAACGCAGCAAACCGCCAGAGCCTGCGATCAACCCGCGCCGCACTTCCGGGATACCAAATTGAGCATTCTCAGCCGCCACAATCAAGTCGCATGCCAGGGCAATTTCGCAACCACCCGCTAGCGCATAGCCCTCCACGGCCGCGATCAGAGGCTTTGACGGTGGACGCTTCACGATGCCAGCCAGACCACGGCCCTCGAGCTCAACGCGTTCGCCGTCCAGGAACGCCTTAAGGTCCATGCCAGCACAAAAGTGGTTACCCTTGCCTGTGAGAATACCGATGGCCAGGGTTGGATCGCTATCCAGCAGGTCCAGCGCATGGGCAATGGCTTCAGAGGTCGCGCGGTTGATGGCATTACGCACCTCAGGCCGGTTGATGGTGATCACCAGCACAGCGCCTTCGCGACCGACCAAAATGCAGGTATCGGAGCTTGAGGCAGTCAAGGTCCTACTCCCATTTTCTTCAGGCTTGCGCGCAACCCAAACCGGTCACGGATCACCCGGCCCTGTCTCACCACCCCATCGAAAACCCGAACGATGCCATTGCAGTGCAACACAGCATTGCGTTGCATTGGCTCCACACCAGGCAGGCCACCAATGTAGGTCCCGGTCTGCCGCACATGAAAAGCCACGTTCGGTCCACTGGCATACAGGGTATCAATCTCGCTGGACTCGACCTCGAAGCGCAATGGCACGCCCGTGATATGTTCGTCATCACACCGGACATCGGGCTCGGCCGGAGGCCAGGATTGATTAAGCCAGTGCCGGACTACAGCCTTGGCGGCATCATCGGCGGGCTCCCTCGATTCATGCCAGGGCGCCTCAGTGGGCGGCTCTACCGGGTCGGCGACGCCAGACTTCATCTGCCGGTGACGGGTGGCATAGTCTTCCTGCGCCACGCAACTGCTCAGACGATCACCTGAGCTTCGGTAAATGGCGATGCCAGACCAGCAGGCCGTCAGGCCTTCCGATGTACCGTGCTCCGAGAACCAGGCTGCCACCCAGTCGTCACCAGAAATTGTCTGGTGCACGGTCATGCCGAGCGTTGGAAAAAGCTTCATCTGCTGTGCTACAGCGGGCAACCACTGCTCGTCGCGCCCGGCAAACACCTTATCGCCTATTT
>Ga0114970_10004590_pt1 | contig 10042 bp, 13 predicted proteins | sample M_140205_XF_Meta_FD_87030 | JGI IMG/M metagenome (GOLD analysis project Ga0114970, IMG submission 87030) | Freshwater microbial communities from Lake Montjoie, Canada to study carbon cycling - M_140205_XF_MetaG | ecosystem: Environmental > Aquatic > Freshwater > Lake | place: Lake Montjoie... | reverse complement strand
GTGCTGATCCAGGATGTGGAGCAAGGTTCGTTTGCCGATGACATTGGTCTGGCGAAGAACGACATCATTGTGAAGCTGAACCGGCAGGCAGTGATTGCTCCTGAGGATGTGAAGAAGATCCAGACGGGGCTGAAGCCGGGTGATCCGGTGGCGTTCCAGGTGATTCGACCGGTCCGTGGCGCGCGGGGTGCGGGTGAGCCGCAGACGCTGTTCCTTTCGGGTAAGGTTCCGGAAGGTAATCAGTAGACCTGGTAGTCAGACGATACAATGGACGGGGACAGGCAACTGTCCCCGTCTTTTTTTGTGCGCATGAAACCTCAACACGTGCTGATTTTTCTGATGGCTTTCACGCTGACGTTTTTTAGTCTGGCGGGGAGCGGCTTTGGTGCCGTGCCTCAGACAAAGAAGCCTGCGCCGGAGAAAGCTGCTTCTACGAAAACCGCGGCGAAGGTGGTGGCCGGAAAGGCCACGCCAAAATCAACAAAGTCAGGTACGGAGAAAGTTGCGGCGCGCAAGGGTGGCAAGGCTCCGGTGAAACCCGCTCCGTTCCGCAGCAGGCAGTTGCAACCCACGCAGGACCGGTATCGGGAAATCCAGCAGGCTCTGGCGGAGAAGGGTTTTTTGAAATCCGAACCGACGGGGATTTGGGGGCCTGAGTCGATTGACGCACTGAAGGAGTTTCAGGGCGCGCAGAATATTTCGGTTTCAGGGAAGCTGAACTCCCGTTCGATTATTGGGCTGGGCCTGGGGCCGAAAACCGCCGGACCGCTGGTGTTGCCCCCGCCCGAGCCATCATCCGTTCGTCCACAATAGGCAAGACCTCAAATTACAAATCACATGTCAGAAATAAGTTTCAACCTTGGCCAGGGCTATACACGGCAGGAAATTCACGACAGAGTTGGCGGCCCGTTGCAGGGAATGCTGCCGACGGTGGAAGGGAAGGTCGTTTGCTGCTGCGTGACGCGCGACCCCGGGAAAGAGGATACGCCGAAGCTGATGATTGGTGATTTTGCGCATCAGTATCCGGCGGCTCGGCAGTGGGCTGCGGTGAAGCAGGCAGTGCCGCTGTTTCTGAAGCGGCAGCCGAACAGCTGGGAGTATATGGGTGATTTCCGGGTGGCGGAAGCGAGTGCGGGGGACGACCCGAAGGTGCGGATCGTGCTGCATTTGGAAGCTGTAACAGCAGTTACAGCTGGCTAAGGCCTCCATCGACGGCCACCAGTTGTCCGGTTGTGAAGCGGGTGGATTTCAGGAAGAACAGGACGGCTTCGGCGACGTCTTCGCCGGTACCTTCGCGGCGGGCGGGCGTGGCTTTGATGAGGCGCTCGATGCGGGCGTCGGATTTATCGAAGGGGATGACGCCGGGAGCTACGGAGTTCACGGCTATGTGCGGGGCCCAGGCCTTCGCCAGGGCTTTGGTGAGCATAATGACTCCGGCCTTGGAAGCGCAATAGTGGGCGTGGCGTGCCCAGGGGCGGAGACCGCCTAACGAACTGATGTTCACGATGTGGCCGCCTTCGCGGGACAGCATGATGCGGGCGGCGGCCTGGGCGCAGAAGAAGGTCGCTTTCAGGTTGACAGAGTGGATGTGATCCCAATCGGCTTCTTCTATGGTTAGCGGATCGAATTGGGTGAAGCGGGCCGCGTTGTTGACGAGGGCGTCCAGAGTTCCGAAATGGGTGGCGACCTGGTCGAACATGGCGCGGATTTCGGGGATGCTTTCGAGATTGGCCCGGAAAATGGGCGCGCCCCCGCATTCGTCGGCGGTTTGGCGGGCTTCCGCTTCCGAGCTTCCGTAGTGGATGGCTACTTTTGCGCCTTCGGCGGCGAGGGCAAGGGCGATAGACCGCCCGATGCGACGGGCTCCACCGGTAACGAGGACAACTTTTCCTTCAAGAGTCATATGGCGTGGGTGACGGCTTCGGAATCGTCTTCTTGCGTGACGGGTGGTTCCGGGATTTTTCCGCTCAGGTTCATCCATGTCCAGAATATGGCAGTGGTGGATGAGATGGCACCGGCCCAGGCCCCGATGGTTCGGGGGCTATAGACGGTGGAGGCGGCACCGGCGGCCATCATGGAGAGCATCATAGTGGACCAGGTGAGGGATTCGAGGGTGGCGAAGATGCGGCCCCGGAAACGATCTTCGACGTGGTGCATGAGCTGGGAGACATTCAGGACGGAACTGATGGCCACCGCCGCGCGGGAGATGGCGATGAAGACGCAGGCCCAGGCCATGGTCGGCATCTGGCTGAAGAGGATGTACGCGCCTCCGTGGATGACGTAGACGATGGCTACCGTGGTTTTGTACTGGCGGAAACTGAGGCGGGGGCCTAACCAGTAGGCGATAGCGCCGCCGATGAGCAGGCCGATGCCAGCGCAACCCCAGATGATCCCGATGCCCATGGCACCGGAGAAAAAGACCTTTTCACCGAAGAGGCTGAAGAGGATCTGGGCGGCACCGCCGCCGCTGGCCCAGCCGACGCTGATCATGGCGATGGCGGCGAAGAGCGGGACGGACTTGAGGTAGCGGAGACCGTCGAGGTATTCGCGCACCCCGCCCACGGCCTTTTTCAGGGAGGCGACGGGGCGGAAGCCTTCGGGGCGGCTGAGGCGGGAGACGAACCAGGCGGAGACGAGGAACGAGAGCGCGTTGCAGGTGAACGCGATCCGGTAGCCGGACTGGACGCCGACGGCACCCAGAAAAGCGCCGAGGGTGAGACTGACCCAGGCGGTGGTCTGGGTCATGGTGTTGGCGGTGTGGAGTTCTCCGGGTGTGGCGATGGACGGGAGGATGGAGGAGCGTCCGCTGGTGAAGAAGGGCGAGGCAAACATGAGCATCGCGCTGAGGGCGAAGAGCAGCCAGTTGTCGCGATGGGTGAGGCAGAAGATGAAGCAGAGGGCGATGACGGCGCGGACGAGGTCGCTGGCGATCATGACTTTGCGGCGGTCCATGCGGTCGAGCAGGACACCGGCGACGGGACCGGCGATGAGCATCGGGACGGCGCGCGCCAGGAAGACTCCGGTGACGACGAGGCCGGGGTGGTCATGTTCCATGGCGAGGCTCATGACGGCGATGTTGTTGAAGTGGTCGCCGATTTCACTGATGATTTGCCCGGTCCAGACGGCTCGGTAGTTGCGGTTGTCGCGGAGGAGGCGGCCGAAGGCGGTCATCAGGGATGGGCCTTCGCAGAGGCGGGTAGGTGAGTTGGCCCCTTCCTTACGGTCGGGGTTCGGGACGGCTGAGGCGAAGAGGGGAACGATGCGGTCATCCGAAGCGCTCCGTTATGAAGACTCCGGTGAAGATGACGGCTCCGGCGGCCAGGGCTCCGGCTCCGAGGTGTTCATTGAGCAGGAGGACGGCGAGACCGCTGGCGAAGACGGGTTGCAGGTACTGGAAGGTGGCGATGCGCGAGGCCGGCATGCGGGCCAGCGCGTAGAGGTAGATGAGGTAACCGGCGACGGAGGACATCGCACCCATATAGAGCAGGCAGAGCCAGGCGGTGGTGGAGACTTTTGAAAAAACGAAGCCATTGGCGGCGAAGGGGAGGAGGGGGGAAAGAACGATGGCTCCTCCAACGTAGCCGACGAGGTTGACGGCGATGCCTCCCGAGAGCGGCTTGTAGCGCTTACCCCATGCGGTCATGCCGGCGAGAGCGAGAGCGCAGATCAGAACGTAGAAATCACCGAGCAAGGTGGCTTCAGCGTTGGAAGTGGTGGCAGAACCCCGGGCGCGCAGGCCCTGGAGCAGGACAACGCCTGTCATCGCGATGCCCATGCCGGTCGCTTTGAAAACTGTAATTTTTTCCATACCCATCAGGGCTGCGATAAGGAGGACCCAGAGGGGTGTGGTCGCCATGATCATGGAGGAGTGGACGACGGTGGTGCGCGACATGCCGAGGGTCCAGAAGACCTGATTGACGGTGATGCCGCCGAGGCCGAGCGTGGCGAGGAGGCGAAATTCGGCCCAGGTCAGGACGGGGGGACGTTTGCGAGCTTCCACCCAATAGATGGGGATGATGAGCAGGCCCGCGATCATGGTCCGAAGGCAAATGACCAGATTGGCCGGGATTTCCCGAAAGACCATTTTGGCCGCGATGTAATTGCCGCCCCAGATGAGCAGCATCAGCACGACGAGGTAGTAGACAACACCAGATGTTTTGGCCGACTGTGGGTTCAACCGATTGTTTCCGTGCGCGTGGTTTCAGTACGTATCGTGACGTGATTCATGAAGTCATGGTCGATGGCGTAGCCGAAGCCAGGCTCGTCGCTTTTGGCAATGGTTCCGTTGGGAGTGATTTCGACTTCCGGCGCAATGATGTCGCGCGACCAATAGCGCTTGCTGGCGGATACGTCGCCAGGGAGGGTGAAGTTGGGCAGGGTGGCAAGCGCAATGTTGTGGGCACGACCGATACCGGCCTCCAGCATGCCGCCGCACCAGACGGGGATCTTGGCGGCCTGGCAAACATTGTGGAGTTTGATGGCTTCGGAGAAGCCTCCGACGCGGCCCAATTTGATATTGATGATGCGTCCGGCACCGAGGCGGAGAGCCTGCTCGGCATGGTGGGCGGAGCGAATGCACTCGTCAAGACAGATGGGGGTATCGAGCTTCGGCTGGAGCTGCGCGTGGTCAATGATGTCGTCGTGAGAGAGCGGCTGCTCGATCATCATCAGATAGAACTGATCGAGGGCTTTCAGGCGGGCGACGTCGGCCAGAGTGTAGGCGGAATTGGCGTCGGCCATGAGGCGGATGTTGGGAAACCGCTCTCGGACCTGGCGGATGACATCGACGTCCCAGCCCGGCTTGATCTTCATTTTGATGCGCTGGTAACCGGCGTTGAGTTCCAGTTCGATCTTGCCGAGGAGTTGCTCGACCGTGTCCTGAATGCCGATGGAGACGCCGCAAGGAATTTCTTCGCGGGCGCCGCCGCCGATTTCTTTCCAGAGGGGGTTGTTGTTGCGGCGCGCCTGGAGGTCCCAGACAGCAGCTTCCACGCCGCCGCGGGCCATGTTGTGGCCGCGAATGTGGCGGGTGAGAGGATCGACGTCAGTGGCTGCGGCGAGGGTTTTGCCGACGAGGCGCGGGGCGACGTAGTCGCGGGCGATCATCCAGGCGGATTGGGTCCACTCTTCGTTGTAGAAGGGGTTTTCACCGGCGGTGATTTCGCCCCAGCCGGAAAGGCCTTCGCTCTCGACTTCGACGATAACGATGTCACGTGCATAGGTGCGGCTGAAGCTGGTCTCAAAGAAGTGGACCAGGGGCATTTTCAGCTGGCGCAGGGTGATACGTTCGATTTTCATTCCGCAGTCTCCGAAAGCAGGTAGGCAGTGATACCGGGCGTGCGCTCGATTCCGGTGACGACGAGATCGTTGCGGAAAGCTTCTTCAAAACGTTCCGCGTTGGCTGCCTGAATGTCGCGGGCGCGAGAGGGGTCGTGGTGTTTGATCTCGCCGATGTTGTCGGGGTACTCGATGCGACCGACGACAGGGGGGCGTTCAATGTAGCCGCCACGAGTTTTGGCGTGGACGCGGGGGGAGTCGAGCCACCATTCGGCGGTGCAGCGGTCGGTGGGCAGACCGGCCTGCAGGTGGCTGGTGGTGGACCCGTACTGGTTGCGCACATGGCGGCGGACGACGGCTCCGAGTTTTTCGATGTTGAACCAGGCGTTCTTGAGTTCGAGGGGATCGAAGGTCCATTCGATGAGATTGATGCCTCGGGTGAGAGCATCTTCGCGTTGGTGGAGTTTGAGGCGGCGACCGATGCCGTAATCGCGATAGCCGGAGAGGACGCCGAGCATGTGGCTGTGGAGGTAGGGCAGTGAGACGCCGGGTTCGGCGCAGGGCTTCAGGCCGGGGATGGCGAGGCAGAACGCGACCATGCGATTGCCGTCAAAGGCACCGAAGAGTTGGCCTCCGACCTTCACGGCGACGACGAAGAGACGGAAGGGGAGCAGGTCGGCGTCGCCGAACCCCCAGATGATTTTCTGGAGGGCGACTGCTTCGCGGAATTCGGCTTCTGTTGTCAGTGATGCCAGGACTATTTTGGAAGGGTCTGCTTGGCTTCCTGCCATAACGCCTCCATTTCGTCGATTGAGGTGCCTTTGAGTTCCCTGCCCTGTTCGGTGAGTTTGTCTTCGATGTAGCCGAAGCGGGCGCGGAACTTGGTGTTGGTGCGGCGGAGCGCCTGCTCGGGATCCACTTTCACGAAGCGGGCAAGGTTGACGATGACGAAGAGCAGGTCGCCCAGTTCGTCTTCGATTTCGGATTTGTCGCCCCCGGCTCGGGCGAGGTCGAATTCGGCGAGTTCTTCGCGGAGTTTGTCGAGGACCTGCTCGGGGCCGGTCCAGTCGAAGCCGACGCCGGCGGCGCGGGAGGTGATTTGTTGAGCTTCGGCGAGAGACGGCAGGGCGCGGGGTACGGGGGAGAGCAGACCTTTGCGTTCGGCGGGTTTGTTTTTTCGCTCTTCGGCTTTGATCTCGTTCCAGCGTTTGAGGACGGCTTCGCCAGTTGTCGCCGTTTCTTTTTCTGATTCAACTCGGGCAAAGATATGGGGGTGCCTGCGAATCAGTTTTTCGTTGATGAAGTCGAGGGAGTCACCGATTTCAAAGCGCTGGTCTTCGGGCAGGTCTTTGGCCATTTCGGCATAGAAGACGGCCTGGAGGATGAAGTCGCCCAGTTCTTCACGGAGGTCGGCGAAGTCTTTGCGGTCAACGGCGTCGAGGACTTCGTAGGTTTCTTCGAGAGTGTATTTTTTGATGGATTCGAAGGTTTGTTCGCGATCCCAGGGGCAGCCGTCCGGGGCGCGGAGGCGGGCCATGATGTCAACCAGCCGCTGAAACCGTTGGCCTGCAGAGTTTGAGTCGGATTCCATACTTATTGGGGGGATAATTTCAAGGTTATCATTCTGGCGTTGGGTCGCCCTTAAGGTAGTGGCCTGGACCGATCCGATTACGGGTGCTTCTCGAGAAGCAGTTCGAGGAGGGCCGCTGGTCTTCGAAAGCTCGTGAGTTCCAGTGCCCGGATCGCGTCTGCGAAGTCAATCAGGCCGCGCTCGGCGGCGAGATCGAGGACTCCGAGCGTACCGGTAACGCGAAGGCCGCGCGTTTGGGCCACCCGAGATCTGGTCCGCTCATCGATCAACAACATGTCTGCATGTATTGATAGCGCCAATGAAATCGCGGCAGCTTCGCCTTCATCGAGGCCAGCTACCGGTAAAATGTCGGGCGTCTCGTGGATTTCCAGCCATGCAGGAGGCGCCTGCATCCATGCCCTAACCGAGGGCGGCGCAAGAGGGTGTGAGAGTTCGATTCTTACCGCGTTCGGAATCACTACTCTTTCGAACAGACGGGGAAGAATGTCGACGCGTCCGATCTGGATTAAATAATTGAGTGGGCCCGTATCGGCGATGACCAGCCGCACGCAATCACAACCCCTGGTTTCTCAGGGCCTGGCGTTCCCGCTCAAAGTCTTCCAGCGTGTAGTCCTGAAAGATACCGTGAGCTTTGAGGAAAGCATCGAGTTCAACCCTTGCCAGCCCGAGCATCGTGCGCAGTTGCGGTTCGGTGATGTGACCGGCGCGGAGTTCCTCCAGCGCAAAGCCTTCCAGCGCGCGGCGGGGCAAATTGCCCCCCACCTCGCTTAGATGACTGGCAACTTCATCAGGGATGTCTACGGTCAACCGCACGCCATTCCAGCACAGAGGAAACGCGGGGGCTTGTCACGAAGCGGCGGCCCTGGCCCACGGCCCCGTTCGAGAGATGTAGAATTGTGAATGATGACGGACCTGTTTGAGAATAAGCCAGTTGAGGGCGATGAGGACGATTTCCAGCCCGAACTGCCGCCCGCAGATTTCGACTTTCTGGTTTACTCGCTGCGGCTTCAGGCGGAACTGAACCTTGGCCTCATTCCCATGGAAGACCGGCAGGAGCCGGATTTCGACCTGGCCCGGCATAACATCGACCTTCTCGCCATGTTGCAGGAAAAGACGAAGGGCAATCTGACGCTGGACGAACAGCAGGCGCTGGATAATTCGGTGGCTGAACTGCGCTTCCGGTTCGTGCAGCATGCCCAGCAAGCGAAAGCGGAATAGTCCGTTTCGGCGATGAAGCTGAAAGTTACCGTCCTGGGGTCAGGAACCAGCTCGGGTGTGCCCACTGTGGGGTGTTCGTGTGCAGTGTGTCATTCAACAGACCCTCGGGACAATCGTCTTCGCCCATCGATTTTGCTTCAGCACGGCAAGCACAACATTGTGATTGATACGACTCCGGATTTCCGCACACAGGTTTTGCGTGCGGGGATTGACCATCTGGACGCGCTGGTCTATACGCATGCACATGCCGACCACATATTGGGGCTGGATGACGTACGGCCATTCAACTACCGGCAGGGCGCACATATTCCGATGTACGTGTCAGCCCCGACCTTTGAGGTGATCAGCCGGATATTTGAATACGCGTTTTCTGAGAAGCCGCAGCCTTCGGCCGTTCCCCGACTGGCCGTGAACATTATTGACGAGGCACCGTTTGATGTGTTGGGACTGCCGTTCATTCCGATTCCGGTGATTCACGGCAGGATGCTGGTTTATGGATTTCGGATCGGGAAAATGGCTTATCTGACGGATCACAGCGAGTTGCCGGAGACCTCACTTGCGATGTTGCAGGGTCTGGATCTGCTGTTCCTGGACGCCTTACGGCACAAGCCACATCCAACACACTCCACGGTTGAGGCTTCGGTAGAGACGGCGCGCAGGCTGGGCGCGAAACGAACTTACTTTACCCATATGTGCCACGATTTGCCCCACGCGGAAACGGAAGCTGCGCTGCCTGCGGGTGTGTTTCTGGCGTACGACGGCCTGGTCGTTGAAGTAGAGGACCATAGCGCCGCATGAAAGTAACTCGTTCTCTGACAGCCGTCCCGCAAAGTGCGGGGACGGTGGTCACCATCGGCAACTTTGATGGCGTACATTTGGGGCATCAGGCGATTCTGCGACGGGTGATTGCGCGGTCGCGGGAATTGGGACTTGTGCCTGCGGTGCTGACCTTTGATCCGCACCCGGCGAAGGTTCTGGCACCGGCAAAGGCGCCGCTGTTGATCAACACGACGGCGCAGAAACTGCGGCGCCTGGAGCAGGCGGGGGTGGAAGAAGTTCTGCTGTTTCCATTTTCTGCGGAGTTTGCCGGGTTGAGTCCGGAGGAGTTTGCTGAGCGGGTGTTGCGGCAAACTCTGAACGGGAAGGTGGTGATGACGGGCGAGGATTTCCGCTTTGGGCATCGGCAGTCGGGCGACATTGCGAAGCTGCGGGAATTAGGGGTGCAGCTGGGCTTCGCAGTGGACGCCATCGCCGATATTGATGCGGGCATGCGCTCGACAGGACAGCGCATCAGCAGTACGGGGATTCGAACGCTGCTTGGCGAAGGTAAGGTTTCGCAGGCCTGCCGCCTGATGGGTGCGCCATTTGCGTTAGAGGGTCGGGTGGTAACGGGCTTCGGGATTGGCTCAAAGCAGACCGTGCCGACTTTGAATCTGGCGGCAGAAAACGAATTGTTGCCACGCCACGGGGTCTATGTGACGCGCACGCGGGCGAATGGAACCGGACCTTCTGTGCCCTCGATTACGAATGTGGGAATGCGGCCGACATTCGAGGGCGCTGCGGTTACGGTAGAGACATTTTTGCTGGGAGAGGCTCCGGCAGCGGCCCCGACGCGGCTCGAAGTGGAGTTCCTTTCGTGGGTTCGGGCGGAGCGCAAGTTCGCTTCGCCGGAGGCGCTGCGGAGTCAGATTTTGCGGGATGTGGGCAGCGCGCGACGCTTCCACCGCCGCTTTGCTGCGTCTGCATAAAATGCGCGTGGGATAATTGGAGTTTCATCCCTCGTATTCCAAATCCAGCAGTCATTAATTTTAGTCACAGGAGAACCTACATGAGCCTTTCCCCAGGCAAACTGAAGCATATGAACGCCCTCTCGAACGAGGCCGGCGTGATCGCCGCCGCGGCGATGGATCAGCGTGGCAGCCTACAGAAGGGCATTGCCGCCGCTAAGGGCATCCC
>Ga0114970_10004587_pt1 | contig 10043 bp, 15 predicted proteins | sample M_140205_XF_Meta_FD_87030 | JGI IMG/M metagenome (GOLD analysis project Ga0114970, IMG submission 87030) | Freshwater microbial communities from Lake Montjoie, Canada to study carbon cycling - M_140205_XF_MetaG | ecosystem: Environmental > Aquatic > Freshwater > Lake | place: Lake Montjoie... | reverse complement strand
GTCTCGTGATGTCTCTGAGACCCGTGTTGGACCCCTCCCCTCCCCACACCCTGTGGATAACTCGAGAATTTTATGCATTTTTCATGCATAAAATTCACCATTTGCGTGACGATTCTGCAAGGGTGGATGGTTCGCGTTCCCCATACCACGCCTGAATCGCCCGCATGTAGTCCGGGGGGCGACGTTCTGATCTCGCCCGGGCTATGCACTCCCCTAGTCCGGGATCGATCAAAATGATTTCGTGAAATGGAAATTTGGTTTCCGCGTCTGACCGGGAGGATGTGATCCATGCCCGGCGTGCCCCGGTAGTCCCTGCCCTGAGTGAACGCAAAATTGCGTTTCGAGCTGTGTTGACTACTGCCGGCGGCGGGTTGTTTAACGATTGGGAAATGGTGTTGTAGTCAACGACCATGTCAGATGGGGTGGCGTGTTCTCGGACGTAGGTTCCCTTCCCTGCGCCGGGTGGTCCTGTGACTAGGACGATGTGGGTGCCGGCGTTGCGCCATCGGTCGTTGCGGGTGCGGTCGATGCGGTGGTTGTTGCATCGGTGGCAACTCGCCCGGAGGTTGTCGGGGTCGTACCACGCGCCGCCTTTGTCGATGGAGATGATGTGGTCGACCTCTGTGGCGATGGTGGTGCATCCGGGTCCGACGATCCTGCATGTGCGGTTGTCGCGTTCGAGGATGGTTAGGCGTACTTTTGGCCACGGCCATTTGTAGGCGGGGTGTTTGTTGTGGCTCATGTGCTGCCGCCTTTGGGCAGGGGGTGCGATGCTAGGTGAACCGTATCAGATTTTGGGGGGTTTGTGGGGTTGGTTTCTTTGGCGATCATGGTGGGGGTGATTCTCTGTCCTGCGTGGTGGGCGTCTGTGAGGGGTTTGGTGGGCGGTTGGCCGTGGTTGCGCGTGTAGTCGTAGCACCATCGGCATTGGGGGCCGTGTGGGCCTGTGAGGGCGTGTGCCGGGGTTTGGTGGCCGTGTTGGGCGCATGTGGCACAACTGACGGTTTGGGTGGTGTTGGGGGTCCTGTGGTTGTTGGTTGCGTCCACTAGGCGGCGGATCGTGTTGATGGACTCCCGGGCGCGTTTGAGGTGTTGGTCGATTTGTTGGATGGTTTGGTCGTAAGGGTCGGGTTGGCCGTTGGCGATGATGTTGGCGACGGGGTTGTTGATGGTGTTGGTTTGGCCTGTGCCGGTGGATTGGCCGGTGGGGTAGCCGCGTCCTCTGTAGTCGTAGAGCCTGCGAGTGGCGCGTTCTAGTGCGGTCATGTGGTCGACATGTTTTTTGAGGTCGTCTAGGTCTCTGCCGATTTGGTTGAGGATGTGGTTGCGGTCTCGGTTTCGCATTTTGGTCCTTTTGGTTTTGGGCTAGAACGGTTCGTCGTCGTCGAAAATGGTGGGCGTCGGGGAGTCCGGATTCCCGGAGTCCCCCTTAAGGGGGGGGGACTCCCGGGACTCCGTACCCCCTCCCGGTTGCCGGGTGTTCGGGACTCCCCCGGGACTACTGAGGGACTCCCCCGGGACTCCCGGGACTCTCGGGACTCTTGGGGTGGGACTCTGCCGGGACTCTGGGGGGGTAGAGTCCCACCCTTTTTGGTCCTCTAGGAACGTCGAAATGTGTGTGTAGGTGTTCCCCGATGGTGGTGTCCCTTCGTCCATTTTGAGGTGGCCGTCATCAACTAGGGCGGTGAGTGCTGCCCGGATCGTCGTGTTTTTGCCGGCGACGGGTCGGGGTGATCCTGCGCTTTTGGGGATTAGGTAGCCGATGGTCCACGGGCCGTCGTGTTGTGCTGCCCATTTGGAGATTGATTCCATGATCCCGGTGGGTCGGAATGTCCCGGTTGATGTGATTGGGCTAGCGGTGTGGTTGGTGGTGATGCCGATGGTGTCGGGTCCTGTGGGGGTGATGGTGATTTCGCCGGCGATTGCTCCGACGGGGCCGACGTGTCCGTGGCGGTCTTTTGCGATTTTACATTTGAGGGTGCCGGGTTGGGTTCTACTGAATCCGGTGCCGGTGATTTCGTAGGATGCGCCGTCTATGGCGGCGAGTTTGGCGCCGGCACCTCGTGCGCCCCGTGCCCGGTCGATTTTGTTTTTGCCTACATGGTCCAACATGATGATGGAGCTGCCTGTGCGGGCGAGTGTTCGGGGCAGCCGGCCGATCCATAGGGTGACATCTGTGTTGGAGTTTTCGTCTAGGCCGTCGGCGGCGAGGGCAGGGGCAACGGCGTCGATGATGACGGGGCCGCCGTCTAGGCCAACGGTTCGGGTCCTGATTTCGTCTAGGTCGGAGTCTGTGAATGTCCTGCCGGGGATGTAGACGAATCGGGCAAGGTCCTCTAGTGATGCGCCTAGTGCGGTGAGTCGTGCCCGGCATGTGGCGGCGGTGTCTTCATAGTCGATCAACATGGCGCCATGTCCTGCGTGTAGGGATTCGATTGCGGCCCATAGGGCAATCCACGTTTTGCCAACTGACGGTTCGCCGTGTAGGTCGTGGATGGCGGCCGGATAGAAAAGGGGGGTGCCTCCGTCAATGTGGCCTAATAGTGGTCGGGGTCCGTTGTCATCAATTTTGGTGAGGTCCACAATTCCGAGGTTCCCGGTTGTCAACGTGGCGGTGTGCATTGTGGCGAGGTGGGCTAGGTGGTCGCCCCATTCGTTGCCGTTGGTGATGAGGTTGGCAAGGTCGTTGGTGGCGAGTAGTGCGCGCCGGCGTTGTGCGTCCCGATGGACGATTTGAGCGTGTTCGATTTGGTGGATGGTGCTGCCGGCGAGGAATAGGTTGTTGAGGGTTTCGCGTGTGATGCTGCGCCCGGGTCCTGTCCTGTCGATGGTGTCTAGGATCGTGGGGATGGTGATGGGGGTGCCGTTGTCATGGAGTCGGCGGATGGTGGCGAATAGGTCGCCGTGTGTGTGGTCGTAAAAGTCGCCGGGGTCGACGGTGGCGAGTAGGGCGGCGCGTTGTTCGGCAGGTTGGGGGACGATGGCGGCGGCAACTGTCGCATGTTCGGCCTCCGGGTTGTGTGGCGTTTGGTCCATTGGGTCATCCTCCGTGGATGGTGTTGGGCTAGTGGGCGATTTGGTCCAAAATGCGGTTGGCGAGGACTCGGAGTCGTGTGGCGGTCGGTTCGTGAAGTTCGTGTTGGGCGGCGATGATGACACACAACACGGTTTCGAGTATCTCGCCGGCGGACAGATAGTCGGTGCCGTATTGGACGAACCGTTTGGTGGTGTCCGGTTCGGGGGTCATTGGTCGGTGGTATGGAATAGGGTCGGGGTGCCGGTTGGTTGTTGTCCCCACCGGTTGGCCCATCGTTGTCGGAGTCGTTGGGCCTCGGTGATTCTGTCCTCTATCGGGAGGCGTGCGACGCGTTGGCGTGCCTGTGTTGGTAGTCCTCCCCATGTTCCGTGTTGTTCTTTGTTTTCGATGGCATACGTCAAACATTCGTTGACTACTAGGCACCGGCTGCAATTGTTGCGTGCGTTCATTTGGTCGATGGTGACCGTGCCGGCACGTTCCTCCGGGTAGAAACTATTCGTGACCATTCCCCGGCATGCTGCGAACCGTGTCCATGTTGTGTCTAGGTCACGTTGTTTCGGAATGTACGGGCCACGGGGTGTCATTGGAGGACCCGTTCAATACATTCGCAAACGTATTTGGCGACGGGTGCAACGACCCCGTTGCCTATCATTTTATAGCGTGGACCGTCCGCAATTTCTTTTCCGTTGCTATCCCATCGGGTGTGATCGTCGGGCCAACCTTGTAGGCGTTCACATTCTCTGGGCGTCAATCGTCGGACTCCGATTTGGGATGGGATGACAAATCCTTCCTCGACCTGTTGGTTGCCATAAAAATGTGATGTGGTAGCCAATGTGCCAACAATGTTGGCCATTGGGATCAACTGTCCTGCATAGGCGTCCTGATTTGTGGCACCGCCCGGATGTGTTCCCGCCGATAGTGTCCCGATTATTTCCGGCAATTCGTGTTGGTAGAAAACTGACGCGCTGCCGGTCCCGTCCAACGTGTAGGACGGATCATTTTCTAACCCGATGCCTAGACCGTTTTGATGTTTCACCATTTCGCGTCCGTCCTGTATTGGGATCGCAATGTGAAACTCAAAATTGTTTTGCGGTCCACCCGTTGACAAGGTTCCCGATAATGCAGGAATAAACGTCATCCGTTCGGTGTCGGGCGCCCATCCTCGGGTTCCGCTACCCCCTCCGAGGGTGCCGGCACATAATGGGACGCCACCATCGTCAAAGCGGTCATCAATGCCGTTGGCAATGTTTTCCCCCGTGATGATGCCCTGCGGATTATCCCCGCGCATGCCTTCGGGCTTAGGAAATACCTCTCCCCAACTTTGGGTTCGAGGATCAAAACTAGCAACGATGAACACGCGGCGTCGCCGTTGGGGTACCCCAAAAAATTGTGCGTCGTAGACTCGCCATTCGATTCCCACCGCCCCGATGTTGGCCAACTCGTCCAAACACCTCCCCATTGCAACGCCTGCGTCGGCGTTGAGGAGTCCCGTGACGTTTTCAGCACAAACGATTCTTGGAAATTTGCCATTAGTTTTTTCCCTCATTTCTTTGATGATGCGGACAGCCTCGAAAAATAGTCCCGACCGGTTGCCGTCTAATCCAACACGACGCCCTGATGATGACAAATCCTGACATGGGAATCCAAACGTGATGACGTCAACCGGTGGAATTTCTGCGCCGTTGACGTCGCGCACGTCGGACCATTTGGGGACGTCCGGCCAATGGTGTTGCAACACCGATGTTGGGTGGCGTTCCCATTCGACCTGAAATTTGCACTCCCAACCCGCGGCATCGGACCCTAGATCAAATCCTCCCGCCCCGGTAAATAGACTCCCATACGTTGTCATGCTGTTCCCTTTTCTATCTGTGGCCATTCGATGGCGTTGAGGACCTCGCGATGTTTGGTGGGCATCTCTATCACGGGCGACCCGTACGCGTCTAGTGTCATTGCCCACATTGTGAACGCGTCCGCTTGGTTATCGTCACCAAAAATGATTCCGGTGCGTGCTGCTATCCCTGCGACACATAACGATTTGGAGGACCGTCCACTCCCGGTTGCGTATTTGGCGCGCTGCGTCGGTGCTATGTCCACGAATGGGATGCATGCGTCCCACAATGCGAGTCGGATAATGCCACCCAATTCGCCTAATGTCTCTCGGTTAAATTTTGATCCGTAGGCGTAGCCTTCGATGGCCACGATTTCGGCGCTGCCGGCTAGGTCGACGATGACGGACCGGATGTCGGCGAGTCGTGCCATCCCTCGGAGGTTGGATCGCACGGTCAGGGTTGTCCCGTCCGGGCATGTGATCCCGGTGGCAGTCAATGACGGGTCTATGGCCATGACCTGTGGAAGGAACATCATCCGGTGATCCATCCGGCGATGATCTCGGAGACCCACGGGATCACGGCGGGAGCGATGAATAGGACGGTGATGCCGAATAGGGCGCCGGCAATGTTCTCGCGTGTCTGACTCAATTGGTGACCTCCGTGGTCGTTTGGGGTGTCCATTGTAGGTGGCATGGGCCGCTGTGGCCTGCGTTCTGGGTGCATTCGAACCGGTAGGTGCCGTGCCGGTCCTGTGCATAGTTACCCGACCAATGGGGTTTTGGTGGGATGGTCGGGCAGCGGGTCGCCGGGGTGGCGAACAATTGGGGGCAGGCTGTGGGGTCCATTTTGGTTGGGTTCCTTTTCTTTTGGGTTTGGGTACTTGTGCCGGTTGGTAATCTAGGTTACCATCTAGGGGACACGGGGGATGGTCTCCCGGGTACTGAGAGAAAAGGGAACGGAATGAAAAGCACCGATGCAGTCACTATTAGGTACAACAAAAAACCAACAACAAACGAATTGATTGATGCGTTAACTGACACATGGGGTGACGCAATCATTAGTGCGCTTGCAAATGGCATGTCCGAGGATGATGCACATTTTGCAATTAACAATTTTTTTGGTGCGACTGCAATTCTGCGTCGCAACGCCTAACAACGAATGGCACGACCCGGCCGGCAATCGTCGGCCGGGATGCACCACCAACAAAAGGGGAACACGATGACGGAACATTTGCAGGGACGGTTTGCAAAATACGATGGACAATGGAGGGCGGTTATTGCGTCGGGGCAGGGACGCGCTGCAACTGTCGGCGACCATGTGACGTTGCACAAATCGAACGGCGACCTCAAGCGGGTCACGCTCACAAAGTTTGCCGGCAAGGTCGAACGGCCGGACGGGTCTCGCCTATCGTTCTACCATTTCACCGACGGTTGGACCGATGTGGTCGACGTCGACGTTGAGGACAATGTTGAGGTCCCATCCACGCGTTGCAAGCACGGCACCTACATCGGCCCGTGGGATGGTCCGGACATTCTGTGCCACGATTGCGAAAATTGGGACGGCGACGAAACTGCAAAAGAATCATCCATCTACTCTCGGGAGCGTATCTGATGGAACACGAAATGGAAACGATTTTGAGGACCTATCGGGGCCACCAAATTTGGACGTTGTTTGACGATGATGGGGTGACCTTGTGGGGGTTTGATGTTCATGCCCCGGAGGCTGTAGACGAACCAACGGCCGACCCGTTGGCGACTCGCCAAACGTTGTCGGAGGCGCGCATGTTCATTGACGATGAAATTCGGGAGCGGCGTTGGGATGATGCGGCCGGCCTCAATGGGTAGAGAATTGGTTGCGGTCCGTAAAACTGTGAAGGTTCTCCCGGCGGCAGTACGTCGCCGGGATGCGGCCATTGTTGCGGCTGTCGATGCGGGCTATTCGTTGCGGGCAGTAGGTGAGGCGGCCGGCCTGTCCCATGTTGCGGTGCTGCGTATTGTGCGCCGCTATGTGCGGCCGACACCACCCGCCTAGTCGTCTACGGTTTCGGATCGGACAACGTGGCGGACAGTTTCCAACCATGTTTGGGGGTCCCAAATACTGACGGACGCCAACAACGATGTGCATTGATCTAGGCGCCCCACCCAATACCGTAGATCGTCGGCCGGATGGTCCGACATGATGCGTTTCTCTGCATAGACGGCAGCGTCAAAAATGGTGGACCCTGTGACGCCGGGAATGGCAAACGTCCCATCGGTCCGGGCTTGTGCCTTTGTCGTGTCCATTGAGTACCACAACGCCATTTCTTCCGGAGTCATACGAACGGCGATTCGTCGTGGCCATCATCGGCCGGAGCTGCACCATGTGGGGTGTGAATTAGCCCGGTCAACGCGACCCGGAGGACCGGTGCCGGCATCCCTGCGCCATCAACCCGGAGGGCATCGAAAAGGATGGACCCCCGTTTGACGCCTCGGATCGTTTCTTTGACGTCCTCAAACTCTGACGGCGGAATCTCTTTTGCGGACCTGTAACGGCCCAACGAATAGGCGTCCAAAAACAATGGCCGATTGTCTCCCGTGATCCCATCCGGCCATTCGGGTGTGACACATTCGCGCATCAACCGGGCGACCTGTCGGGCGCGTGTTGTCGCATCATCGTCCGGGGACGGTAGGGAACCCTGAGCGTGACACGCTCCGTCGGACTCCCCACCATTGTCCCCGACGCTGCCAACCGGTAGGGAATCCGGAGGCGCATCGATCATGTGTTGCGGTCGTGGAATGATACCCGTGGACGGGATCGGTTGGGCAGCATTAGCCCGGGCGGGGCGTACCCGGCGGGCGGCCGTTTGTTCTGCAATCGTTGCGACCGGTGCGGCGGGTAGTTCGTCTACCGGCACGGGAGTCATCCCACCGGATGCCAATGCCGGCATCCCCGGGACGTTCCCGGTGGTGGCCATCAACTCGGGGAGAGTCTGCGCGACGTCCAAAATGGGAACCACGAACCGTTTGGTGCCCTCGCCCGGACGTTTCACCGTCCGAGTCTCTAGGCGTAAACGTGCCGGCAGCATCGTCCCGGCGTTCCCGATTGTTTGGATCAACTCAACGGCACCCAACAATTCGGTCGCCGCATAGAATCCCTGCGTGTCCAACCGCCACACCCCAATTGAGGGGAGGTCCCGGAGGATGACCGACAGGCGAGTGTGCGGTTTGCAATCCCTTTTCTCCGGATCACACGAACACGGTGCATCGGCGACGGTGTTCCAAATCCCGTCACACCGTTTGACACAACCACCACCCGACCACATTTCCAACCATTGGGAAAATGCCATCGACGATGGTGGGACGATCACATCTAATGTGGTCGCCTCGGTCGTGATTTCGTATTGACCGGGCATCGCATCCCACCGGGAGACCGTCCCGCCGTAGAGTGCTGCGACCCGATCCAACAACAACCGGTCGGATGATGTCAACCGGAACGTTTCCAATTTGCGGGGTGCGCCTTTTGGTCCCTTATCGCCTAGCCGGATACGGCCGGCCTCCGTTAGTCGCCTTTGTAGGTCGATGATTGGCATGGTCTAAACCTCCGAGGTTTCTAGGATTTCCCCAATGACAGTTTTGGAAACGTCAAACGTCCAACGTGCGACCTCCAACGTGTAGAGGAATGACTCGTAAATTTTTGGGCCACATTCGACCGGATAGGCGTGGCAATGTTCCGGCGTGATGTGGATGACCATGCCGGCATCGACCTCCGGGACAGGTACGGCGGCAGCACGTTCGGCCTCGCCTAGTAGATAGTAACGGCGGCGAAATTGTTCGATCCTCCGGGGACGCCACACGGCCGCCAATTTTGCGTGCCTGTATGCGGCCAACTGTAGGGCCACCTCCGGGTAGGGACCGGTGGGTTTGCCCTTCGTGTCAAACGATTTGCGGGTCGTTTTATAGTCGGCGATGAACCGGACCCCATCGACTGTGAGGAACGCGTCACACGTCCCGGCAATCCCAAACTCCGGGTCGTAGACCGTGACCTCCGCCGCCTGATAGACGGGTTGGAACCTCTGCGCCCATTGGTCGAATTGGTCCATGTATGGGAGAACCTCCGCATCGACGTCGCCACGTTTCCCGGTGAGGGTGTAGTTCTCAATGGCAGCATGGACGGCGGTGCCTAATTCGGCGGCGGTCCGAGTCTGTCCGGCCGGTTTCCTGAATCGTGCGCCCGTCAACCACCGGTGGGCCTCGGTGGAGTCTTTTGCGGCCATCGGTTGCCACACGTCGGCATCGTTGATGGCGGCCTGTGCGGTCATGTCGGCGGCCCAATAGACCAATGCGGGTTTGTCTAGGCATCCGATGACGGTGGTGACGGACCACAACCGGAGGTCCTCCGGGTTGGCCTTCTTTACGTCGTCGGGTTCCTGTCCGAGTAGTGGATTTGCGGCGTGCTGTCCCATGTTGTTTGTCCTCCGTTTAGTGTTCTGATGTTGGTGCGTACTGTAGACCGGGGGTGGGACAACTAAAAAGGGACCCCCAACCACTAGGGTCGGGGGTCCATTTTTGAGGTTCTAAAATTGCCACGGCCTAGAACCTGCGCCGGCGTAGAGCCTTGCGGCGGCCATTAGGTTTGCGTCTGGGTCCATCCATGTTGTGTGCCAATCGTGGCCATCGGCGGCGAATAGGTCGGCATGCAATCCGAGGGCCAACTGTGCGAGACCTCGACATCCGGTGGGGCTAATCACATCGGGCCGGCAATTGGACTCCCGCCACACGATCCCAACAAACCAATTGGCGACATCAACTCCGAACCGGTCAAAATGGCGGTGGACGGCATCGACGATTGGAGTAGGACATCCGACGGGGATTGTTGCGGGTGGCGCCACACTAGGGGCAGCCGGGCGAGGGGGCAGGGTGGTCGTGGTCGGAGGTGCTGCAACTGTCGTGGTCGTTGTCGTGGCCATAGTTTGGGCGACGATTCGGGTGGCACTATGTGGCGGGGGTTTCTTTTTCGTGGCGTGTGGGGCATCGTAGGCGCCCCAAATCGTGAACATTGTGACAATCACTAGGGAGATGGCGAATGTGGTGCGGCGCATAGGTTTCCTAACGTCGACGAATGGGATGGGTGGACCCCGGGGCGCCTCATGCCCGGGCCTGCAACCGGAGGGATGGCCACCGGGGTCCACGAATCGGGTG
>Ga0114970_10004586_pt1 | contig 10043 bp, 6 predicted proteins | sample M_140205_XF_Meta_FD_87030 | JGI IMG/M metagenome (GOLD analysis project Ga0114970, IMG submission 87030) | Freshwater microbial communities from Lake Montjoie, Canada to study carbon cycling - M_140205_XF_MetaG | ecosystem: Environmental > Aquatic > Freshwater > Lake | place: Lake Montjoie... | reverse complement strand
TGGGCGACGGCTACCGTGGCGGCCTGAACTGCAGGGTGGGGTAGGGGCGTTTTCGCGCTTGGTGACTTAACTTGTCAGTTCCGATGGCCCCGTCAAGAAGGCGATCAAGGACGGATTCGACGATCTGGTCCGTACCATCCGGCCGCCAATGTTGCAGCATGTGACCAATCCGCTGACCCAGCAGCGCGGGCACGAGGGCAAGGATATGCCCATTGTCACGTTCGACCTCCTTGATGACGCGGACTACGTCGAGATTACCGGTGCTGCCAGCCTAACGCTAACATCTCTCCGGTTGCGGAGTGGGGCAGGGGCGTTTTCGCGCTTGGTGACTTAATCTGTCAGGTCCATCGCTTCAGCCACCCCATCCGCAAGGCTGGCCTGATCCGCAAAAATCTCGATGGCGGCAGCCGGTCCGGGGCACGTGCATGACGGCGAAGATCCGAGCATTGGTGGCGTCATCACAATATGGTTGCGGTTATTTCACCATATACAGGAAGTGGGCCGACTTGCTGGTCACGTTGATATGGGCGTGAGCCATCAATCCGGTCGAGGGCACGCGGTAAGCCGTGCCGGCGGGGACCATGCGCAGCGCCTTGCCGAATAACAGCTCGGTGTCGCCGTCGGTGGCGATCCAGATCTCCTCGACATCCTTTGCGGCGCTGTAGGGGCGGGCCATGGCCATCGACTGCAGCTGAACCTCAGTCACTGCGCCATATTGGCTCATGCCGTCGGCCTTGGTGATAAGCGGGCGCTCCTTGTTGTACCAGTTGGCTGAGGTCTGGGGTGCCTTGCTGTTGTCGACCACATTCAGCGCCGTCTTGGGCGTGAAACCGTCTGGGAGCGTTTCGGCGACCACGTAGAAGGTCAAGTACTGGTCGCCCTTGGCCGTGATCTTAAAGTCCATGCCCGGCGTCAGGATGAAGGCCTTGCCTTTGGCGAGATCAAAGCTCTTGCCGCCGGCGCTGACCGTGCCGATCCCCGAATTGACGACAAAGGTTTCCTGCAGACCCTTAAATTCGCCGTCGGCCGGGTGGGCCGTGGAGCCAGGCTCAAGCATGGCGTAGCTAACGGCCTGGGCGTTGGTCAGCACTGCACCTTTGCGGGTTGGGTGCAGAGGATCGCCACCGGGCTGTAGGGCGGTGAGCATATCGCGAATATAGAGATTGCCGTGCTCTACCCGCGGCCAGGCATCCTTCCTGTTGCCCATGAACATGTCGGCGTCGGGCTCGGTTGGGATGTTGAGCGCGCTATTGTCGAGGCGAGCGAAATCCATATTGGCCAGGTTAGCTGGACCGGTCGTCTTTGCCCGATCGGCCACCATCGCCTGGTCCACCGTCCGGTCTGCCGGGCCGAGGTAGAGCAGTTGGACCGGCTCTTCGGTAAGGTTGAGGTTGCTATGGGCGTCCACGCCCGTCGGAGGGATGCGATAGGCCTGGCCCGGGCGCATGTGGACCAGAGCTTTGCCCAGCGACAGCACGGAATCGCCCTTGACCATGATCCAGACTTCCTCGCCCGGGTGGCTGTGCGGCTGGGGCATGGTGTGGGGCGCGACAGTGCAGAGGTTGAGGCCCTGGGGTCCACCGTTGCAGGTGTGCACCCAATGGGCACCGATGCGACGGTCTGCGTCGAAGCGATTGACCACCACGATGTCGGGATTGGGCTTTGTCATTGGCGGCACGTCCTCGGTGCGGACGTAGAAATTCAGCGGTTTCTTGCCAGTGTTGACGAGTTTGAAGCCGAAGTCCGGCGTCAGGGTGAAGCCGATGCCCTCCTTCACCGCGTGGTCCTTGCCCGCGACGGTGACCGTGCCATGGCCGTCGATCGTGTAGTAGATTTCCCGCACGCCGGCCTTCGAACGTCCGGTAACGGCCCGTCCGGGGGGCAGAGTGGCATGGCTGACGGCGGTGATCTCGGAAAGAACCGCCCCGGCCTTGTGTGGATGCAGCGGGTCGGTGGAGTCCAGCTTGGTCAGGATGTCCTGGACTATAAGCTTACCGTACTCGGTGCGCGGCTTTGAATTATGCCAGTCGTTGAGGAACAGATTAAGTTTGGGGTCCTTGGCTGGATCGACAGGCGAGGGATCGAGCGCATCCTCCCGGGCGGACGACACGGCGCGCGCAGGGCGCTGGGGCGACTGTTGCGCGTAGGCCGCAGCGGCCGTCAGGCACAAGGCGATGGTCGAAATCGCGAGCAGTCTTTTCATCGTTCCCTCGTCCTGGTTGTTCTGGCACCCAAGCGGTAGGTCGATCCGCATATTAGCGGTTTGGCACAAGCCAATCGCGCGTTCGGTCAGCCGGCCTTCCACGGTTCATAACGAAAGCGGAGGCCAGACGTAGAATTCGACTGCCAGTTGGATCACCAGGGGCGGGTCGGCAAAATCGTGGGAAATGTTTTTTATTCGCCGAAGTTAGACATTTTCGACGGTCTCAAAGCGGAGGTTCATCGACGGCCGCCCAGCAGCCTACGCGACCGCCCGGGAAGGGCGGTCGCGGTTTGGGCTGAGTTAGTATTTCATCCGGAAGCCGGCGGTGAAGTAGCGGCCCATGATATCGTCGCCGTTGGTGGTAGCGAGGAACAGGCCGGGCACCGAGCTGGGGCCGCCCACGTTACCGTGGGGCGGGGGCTCCCGGTTGAAGAGGTTTTGGATGTTGAGGAAGACTTGGTTTTCGCCGCCCAGCATCTGCATATTGTAGGTGAAGGTGATGTCCGTCGTGTAGTAGGCCGGGACCTTGTCGAGGGCGTAGACGGCCAATGGGTCAGAGCTGCGGCCGGTTGCGTTATGCCAGCGCTGGTTCACGTCGAAGGTGAACGGACCCTGGACATACTGGCCCCGGAGGCTGACGCGGCTGCTGGGAAGACCGGCGTTTCCGGCTGCATCCAGAGGCGTTGTACCCGGGATCGACACGGTGACCTGTTCGGGCTGATAGGTATACAGGCCGCGCAGGTTGATCCGGCCGGGGCCCGCGTCGAAGCCGTAGTTCACCTCGGTGTCGACGCCATGGCTATGGAACTCGGCGATGTTCAGGTTCTGCGACAGGATAAGCGTCGGATAGTTAGCTGGCGTGCGGTTCGAGAACGGGAGCGGACGAACGAAGAGCGAGCACAGCGGTGAGGTGCCATTGCTGTCCTCGCAAATCCGGGCCGTGGTCGCGTTGTTGCCCGAAACGTTGCCGATGCCGTTGTCGATCTTGATATCGTAGTAGTCCACCGCGATCGAGAAATTCCGAATGAACGACGGACGATAGACGAAACCAGCCGTGATGGTGTTGGCCACTTCCGGCACGAGGTCTTTGTTGCTCTGTGTCTGGACCGGGGCCACTGAGTTGACGCCGGTGTGCAGGTCAGTAATGCCCGCTGGGTTTACAGAGGTTGCACCGAACAGCTGGCTGACGCTGGGCGCTAGAATGTCGCGCGAGCGGGTGGCTCGGACCCTCAGGTCATCATTGAGGTGCCAGTCGACGCCGACCTTCCAGGTGTTCGCCTGGAACTGTGACGCGGCACCGGCCGAACCTTGGTTGTCGTATTTCGTATAGCGCGCGGCGCCATTGATATTGAACGACTGGACGAGCGGAACGTCCTTCAGCAGCGGAACGTCGCTTTCGATCGCAACCTCCTTGATCACCGACTGGGCCTGAGGCGAGTTCGCGACAACGTTTGAAACCCAGCGCCCACTGCCGACGCCTGCGGCCCCGGTAGTCGAGCAACCGTTATAGCGCAGGCCAAGGCAGTCGACTTTGTCGGTCGGACCGAACTTAGACTGGGACTCAGCTGTGGCCTTCCGCATTTCACCGCTGAGGGCGACTTGCACCGGACCGGCCCAGGTCCCGAACGGCGAGCCGGCGAGGCTGGCGGTCACGTCGTCCAGCTTTTGGAAGGTCTGGAAGTCGGTCTTCAACAGGACGTAATCCAGCGCTGCTTGGCTTTCTGACGTGGGGCCGAACAGGTTGAGCGGCACGCAGTCCGCATAGCGGGCCTTTACGACGGGGTCGGAGCTGAGGCTCGCGTTACAAACAATCTGACCGTTGGCGGGGTTGGTTACCGCGTCGAGCGCGGCGATGGACTTCTGGTTGTCCATGTTGGCGTTGTTATAGGTGTGTTGGGTCTGCTTGCTGGTCAAGGCTGCCAACTCCCAGGTCCAATCGCTGCCGAAAAGGTCCAGTTTTCCGTCAAGGCCGCCGTTGACCATGTAGGTCTTGAGGAAGGTTTCTGGCTGCAGCGGCGGGGCCTGCTGCATCATCTTGCCGATCACGAAGGTGTTGCCTGCCGCGCCCGCGGCCGCCAGTTGGGCGCGGTATTGCGGTGCCAGGAAAGCGTTCTGGCCGTTCAGAGTGTAAGAGCGGTATTCGTTGGTCTGGTGGTTATTTTTGTTGTGGCCGTCCACATAAGAGACCGAACCCCAAGCGTGAACGGTGTCGGTCAGATCGTAGTCGGCGCGGCCGAAGACCTGGGTGTTCTTGAGCAGGGTCTTGAATGAGGCGGTGTAGAAATAGGCACCGTCGCCGCCGCTTTCGATCGTGCTGGCACCGGTGCGGGTACCGTGGACGAACGGGCTCAGCACGCCATTGGTGGTGAAGTTCAAGTCGTTCAGCGGGCCGCTGATGATCTTGCCGCCAAAGCTGGTGTTGCTGATGCGGGTGTTGATCACCAGACCGTAGGGGTTGCCAGCCGTGCCGGCGGCGGAGGTGACGCCATTTACCGGCTGCGGGGTGATGCCCTGCATCGAATAGACTTCACGGCCAATCTTGCGGCTGAGCTTGGAGAAGATACCCGGGTCGTCGTAGTGCTCGACGCTGCCCTCGAGGTGCAGCTTGCCGTCCAAGAACGACTTGCCGCCCGCCACGCCTAGCCGCCACGTTTTGTCGTCACCGTATTTTGAGACGCCGTACTGGCCATTGACCCTGAGGCCTTTGAAGTTCTTGTCGATGATGAAATTGACCACGCCGGCCACGGCGTCCGAGCCGTAGACGGCCGAGGCACCGCCAGTGACGATATCGACGCGCGACATCAGCATTTGGGGCAGCTGGTCGACGTTGCCGTTGGGGACACGCTGGCCGTTGAACAGCACCAGGGTCCGGGCTGCGCCGATGGCGCGCAGGTCCAGGGTGTTGGCTCCGGAGTTGCCACCTGAGTTGCCCGGATTGCGGGTTTGGGCGCTATTGGTGGCGAACACCGGCAGCTTGTAGAGGGCGTCGGAGATCGTGCTGGGGGTCGTCGACTGTAGTTGTGCCGTCGTGGCAACAGTCACCGGCGTAGGTGAATTGTTGCCGTTCTGGATGACGCGCGAGCCCGTCACCACAACTTCTTCCACTTTCGATGCGGGCGCGGCGGTCTGCGCCTGCGCGCCACAGGCCAGCGCCATGACGCTTGCTCCGCCGAGCATGGCGGTCAAGAACTTGCTCTTGGTCATATGATACTTCCCCAATTTTAGCGCTCATCGGTCATCTTCCGAAGCGCGTCATTTGATTAAATTATACAGCTCCGAAAACGATTTCATAGTATGGAGTGCGCAGAAGTTATAAAAAAGCTTCATGTCATTTCCCCCAACCCTCGCTCCAGCAATTGCGCTCGCCCAGGCGGGTAGGATCAACGAAGCGCTGGTCCTGCTGGGCCAACTGGCGGACCAGGGCGACGCCGAGGCGCTGGTTTTATTAGCCGACTTCCATTGGCAAGGCGGCCCGGTGACGCAGGATCCTGCCAAGGCGCGGGACTACTATCGACGCGGATCCGACGCCGGCCACCATCGCGCCGCCGTCGTCTATACGAACCTGCTGGCCTCCGGCGTCAGCGGCGAGGTCGACTGGCCCGTGGCGTTGCGCCGTTTGCGGCAGGAAGCCCTGACTGATCCCGATCGCGCGCGCGCCTTTGCCCTGATCGATGCGATGGACCTGACCGAGCAGGGTGAGCCGCGATCGGTCCCGATCGGGGAACATCTCAGCGAGCGTCCACAAGTCACTATTTTTCCGCAACTGTTCACAGCGGACGAATGTGAATTCCTGCTCCAGATCGCTGAGTCTGGTTTCCGCGCCTCGACCATCGTCGACGCGCAAGGCCGTGAAGTTCCCCATCCGTTACGGAGTTCCGACGGGGCGCCTTTGCATTGGATGATCGAAGATCCGGCCGTGAATGCACTCAACCGTCGTCTCGCGGCGGCCAGTGGAACGGCATACGACCAAGCCGAACCGCTGCTGATCCTGCGCTATCGACCGGGGCAAGAGTACCGTCGCCACTTCGACGCCTTGCCGGGGTTGGAGAACCAGCGCGTCAGCACGGCCCTGGTCTACCTAAACGACAGTTATAGTGGCGGCGAGACTGAGTTTCCGCAGGCGTCTCTCAAAGTGCGTGGCCAGCGGGGCGATGCGATAGTGTTTCAGAATACCGCCGCCGACGGCCGCTCTGACCCGAAGTCGGAGCACGCCGGCCTGCCGGTGGTGGAGGGGGTCAAGTATCTGGCCAGCCGCTGGATTCGTCAGGGTCGACACCTGCCCTAGGGCACCCATAGTTCACTCGATGACCGACCGATGGTACGGGGATCTTCGTCCCAATCAGCGGCGGGATCGCTCACCCCGAATATGGCGCTAGAGACCGCCGTGCAATAATATTGAAACTGGATCAACCCGCAGTGGCGGGCCATGAGGACCTACACGATGTCGATTTCGAAGGCCGCGCTGGCGGTTGCGATCCTGGGTGCCATAACGGTGTGGGCCTGCGCTGCCGCCCCGAACGCTCAACCGGTGCCAACGCCTGCGCCTGTCTCGGCTGCGCCCAGCGGGCGTGTCGCCAGTCCTGAAGACCTCGTCAACTCGACCTGCACCCTGTGCCACACGATCGATGTCGTGAAGAAGGCCAAGCACACGGCCGACGATTGGCCGGACGTCCTCGACAAGATGGTTCAGTTCGGGATGGAAATTTCCGCTGAGGATCGCAAGACCATCGAGGCCTATCTGACTACCCAATCCAACACGCCGTCAGAAGCCGCGCATTGATCGTGACGCGCGACCCAACGGGTCCAGTTGCGCGAATTGAGGGAACCGCGGGTATTTAGCCAAATGGAAGCGGTCGCCCCTAGCGCGTCTTGCTCCAGCGTGGTTGAGTCTTTATGCCTTTTGGAGCCTTAGCGTCACCGTCAGCACGTGTCTGGGCGGATAGCGGTTCCGATGGCCCGTAACGAGACGAACACACTGCCCTGATGGCCAATAATGACATCGCGAAAATAGCGCTGAGATCCCCCGAGAGGAACCGCATGACCAGGACTATTCTCCAAACCCGGATCCGGCGCATCAGTGCGCTGCTGGCGGGCGCTGCTCTTGCCGCCTGCACCATGGCGGTCGCTGCAACAAAGGACGATTACCGCAACTACGGCGGAGATCAGGGCGGCCAGCGCTTTTCGCCGCTGACAACGATTACAAAAGCCAACGTCAACAAGCTGACTAAGGCCTGGCAGTTCGACTTGGCCGCCGGCGCGTCGGAACATCAGCCGATCGTTGTTGACGGCGTGATGTACGCCGCCACGCCTGACGCCAAGGTCATCGCGCTGGATCCGACCACGGGTATGCAGAAATGGTCTACAGCGGTCCTGGAAGGTGCCGGCGGCGGCCGCGGTCGCGGCCTGACTTACTGGCAAGACGGCAATGACAAGCGCATCATCGTTCCGGGCGGCGGCTTTATCTATGAATTGAACGCCACGGATGGAAAGTTGGTTATCTCGTTCGCGGCCGGCGGCACGCTAGATATCCAGAACGTCCGCGAAAACGACCTCAGCAAGAACGCGGTGCGGCAGGGTTCGCCTGTCAGCCTGATTGGCAACGTCTTCATGACGTCTGGTGCCGTGCCGGAGAATGGCCCCTCAGTGCCGGGCGACCTGCGCGGCTGGGATGTTAAGACGGGCAAGCTGCTTTGGACCTTCCACACTATCCCACATCCGGGCGAGCCCGGCTACGACACCTGGCCCAAAGACGCCTATCTGACCCAAGGCGGCGTCAACGCCTGGGCGGGCACGATCGCCGATGAGAAGAACGGCATCTTCTTCGCTTCGCTGGGTTCGCCCTCGGATGACTTCTGGGGCGGCGAGCGTCTGGGCAACAACCTCTTCGGCAACAGCCTGGTCGCCATCGAAGCCAAGACGGGCAAGCTCCTGTGGCACTATCAACTGGTGCACCACGATCTATGGGACGCCGACAGCTCCACGCCGCCGATCCTTCAGACCGTGACCCGTAATGGCAAGCCGGTGGAGGCCGTGACGATCGCCAACAAGGCCGGCTTTATCTACATCTTCGACCGCAAGACCGGCATCCCGCTGTTCGACATCAAGGAGGCGCCGGTAGCGGCGTCCGACGTCGAGGGCGAAGTCGCGTCCAAGACCCAGCCGATCCCCGTGCTGCCCGCGCCCGTGGGTCTGCGTTCGGTCACGGCCGACACCTTGAGCAATCGCACACCGGAAGTGAACGTCGCGATGCGTGCGAAGCTGGCCACCATGAAGAACGGTCCGGTGTACACGCCGGTGGCGAAGGACAAGGAAACCATTGCCATTCCGGGCTTCAGTGGCGGCGTCGAATGGGGCGGCATGGCGACCGACCCCAAGGGGGTGCTGTACCTAAATAGCGAGAACATCGCCTGGTACACCTCGATCGTTGACCAGCCGCGTCCGGGTCCGGGCAAGGTGAAGCTGACCTTCAAGGGTTACAACAAGTTCCGCGACGCTGATGGCTATCCCGGCACGGCTCCGCCCTGGGGTACGCTGCAGGCCATCGACATGAACACCGGCAAGTACCTCTGGAAGATCCCGTTCGGCTATTATCCCGAGCTGAACGACAAGACGACCGGCTCCGAGAACTATGGCGGCCCGGTGGTCACGGCCAGCGGCGTGATGTTCATTGGTGCCACCTTGTTCGACCGAAAGCTCCGCGCTTACGACACATCGAACGGCAAGGAGATCTGGAGCACGGAACTGCCCTTCACCGGCAAGGCCACCACGATCACCTACGCCGCCGGCGGCGAGCAGTACGTCGCCATCGTGACCAGCGGCACAGACCCCAAGGGTCCCCGCGGTGCCGCGATCGTTGCCTACAAGCTGCCGAAGTAAACAAGGCTGACCGATACTATTAAGAGCGTCGAGGGTGGCGAGAGCCAGCCTCGACGGTTGCTTTGCCCTGCAAAGAAAAAGCCGCCACACCAGAGCGCGACGGCCTAATCTTAGCGGGAAAGCAGGTGCTACTTCTTTTTGACGACCGGGTTCAGCGGGCGAGCGGCCAACGTCGAATCCAGGACCGACTGGGCTATCGACGGGTTCAGCGGGATGCGGCCGGGCTGCGGCGGACGCGGCTGGGGCGGGCTAGTTGGTCCCGTGCCGGCGAAATAGAACCACGCTTGGATCTTGTCGCTCACATTAGTGGCGGCGTGCACAGTCTGGCCGTTCGGCACAGCCATCATACCGACGTTGGCCGTCCACCAACGAACTTCGCTGCCCATCTGAAGGAGCGCTGGACCGTCGGTAATCTTGACCCACGCCTCGTCGGTATTGGCATCGTGCGTGTGCGCACCGGCAACCGACATTGGGGTCAGATAGACGATCAAATAGCGCTCGCCCAGGTCGGTAAACGGGCCCTTGGAGAGGTTGTTCCAATGCGCGCCCTGCTCGACGTATTGCATTTTGTGCACGTCGCGGACCACGATGCCGGGCTGGGTCTTCACCTCGGGTTTCACGACTGAGGATAGCATCAGCATCTTCAGTTCCGCGTCGCCAGTGACGGTATAGCGATAAGGGATATTGGGGGGGATGAGCATGGTTAGACCCTCGCGCAGATCCCAAACGTTGACGCCGTCATCGAGACGGGCGGTACCGCTCTCGACGTAGATGACCTGCTGTTCCGGCATGGTTGAGATCGGGGTGACTTCGCCCGGCTGCATGGTGCCGAGCAGCACTGCCTTGCGGTAGCGCAGGACCGCGCCGTTGTTGCCAGGTTTGAGCGGATCGCCTGTCGTCAGGATCGGGCGCACCATGATGGTCTCGTTCAGAATACGCGACGGGTGCGTGGCTGGATCGCTGA
>Ga0114970_10004585_pt1 | contig 10043 bp, 9 predicted proteins | sample M_140205_XF_Meta_FD_87030 | JGI IMG/M metagenome (GOLD analysis project Ga0114970, IMG submission 87030) | Freshwater microbial communities from Lake Montjoie, Canada to study carbon cycling - M_140205_XF_MetaG | ecosystem: Environmental > Aquatic > Freshwater > Lake | place: Lake Montjoie... | reverse complement strand
TGGCGCAGGCACGTATCCACCTCACCTTTCCCAAAGACTCCGTCTTCCTGGACGCGCGTCAACCAGCCAAAGCCACGGTGGTCCTGCAACTCCGCAGGGCTTCGCGCATTGCCCAGCAGAACGTTCAGGCTATCGCAAATCTGATTGCCAGTTCCGTTGACGGGCTGATGCCTGAGGCTGTTGCAATTATCGATTCCAGTGGGCGTTTGCTGAATCGTCCCAGTGTTGGCGAGGACAGTGGAACACGGCTGGCTGAGGCCGATCTCGAGTACCGCAGGCAGATTGAATCCGGGCTGATGTTAAGGATCAACTCAGCCCTTGAGCCCCTGCTGGGTGCGGAGAAGTTTCGTGCCGGCGTCAACGTGGACCTTGACTTCACTTCGACAGAAGAGAACAACGAAACTTTTGATTCAGGTGCCGGTGCCATGCTTGCCTCGCAAACCAGCGAGGAGTCCAATTCAACGGCTCAAGCCGGAGGTGCTCCGGGTACTGCCTCGAATCTTCCGCGCCCGGCAGCGCGCTCGGCTTCCGGAGCTACAGGGGTAAATCGTCGCACGGAAAATCTAACCTTCCAGCCCAGCCGGATGGTCCGGCATGTTATTTCTCCTCGCGGAGCCGTCAGGCGGGTCTCGACGGCGATCGTTATTGATCAGACCGTAACCTGGGAAGGCGCGGGGCCGAAGGCGAAGAGGACTTTCGTGCCGCCTTCGGCTGAAGTTCTTAAGGGTGTGCACGACATCGTCGCAGGTATCGTGGGCTTTACTGAACAAAGGGGAGACCAGATCACTGTTGAATCACTGCCCTTCGAGAGCACGGTCGCGACCCCGCCGCCGGCTGCCCCCCCCAGCGCCCTGCCCGCGCCCAAGCCGTTTGACCTAAAGACCGTGACTCAACAGCCACAACTTATTGGTGGCGTGGCAGCTCTCCTGGTCTTCCTGCTTGCAGGGGCATTTCTGCTCCTCCGTCGCAAGAAGGCAAACAAGAGTAAGAAGAAGGACGCGACGGCTACGGACACGGCACCGGGAGCGATCGCCGCGCCGGAAGGGCTGGCACCTGCCGCACGACCACAGCTGACGTCCGAGGAGCGGCTGGAAACTCAACTGGCACGAGCGGCAGCGGAACAGGACAAGATGGAAGCCGAGGCGCTGTCCCGCATCTCACTTCCCGCCACGACGGGGCGCACAGATGTCCTGCTGAAACACATTCGGGAATCGGTCGGAAAAGACCCGCATGCGTCGGCGAGTATTCTTCGGGCATGGCTGGCTGAGAAAGAAGGTCGGAAGGCATGAGTTCCAGCGTGGCATCAGTGGCGATTGAGACGGATAGTGGGATGCGAAAGGCCGCCATGCTGCTCATCCTGCTCGGGGAGCAAACTGGCGGTGAGCTGGTAAAACAACTTAGCGAGGACGAGGTGCACGTGATGGGGCGTGAAGTGGCACGTATCGAATCCATCACCTCTGAACAGGCCGAAGCGCTGCTGGAAGAGTTTTACCAAATGACTATCGCGCATGAGTTTGTGCTGCGCGGGGGGCTGGACTTCGCGAAGAAGATGCTCATGACAGCCTTTGGTCCCGAGGCGTCCAAGAAACTAATTGACCGCCTGAACAAAGCGCTTGGCTCGGACTTCGCCAGCGTGGACCTGTTACAGAAAGCCGATCCTCAGCAGCTTGCCAAGTTCATCCACAACGAGCACCCCCAGACGATTGCGCTGGTTCTTTCGCACCTGAATGCCTCCCAGGCCGCCGCACTGCTGGTCTCGCTTCCTGCTGAAATGCGCGCCGATGTCGCACTGCGAATGGCGAATTTGGACCAGATATCGCCGGAGATCGTCAACAAGATTGCCACAGTGATCGGCCAGAAGCTTCAGGCGTTGGGAGAGTTCAGTCGCGAGTCGTATGGCGGCGTACGCGCTGTTTCTGAAGTGTTCAACCGCCTTGACTCCGGTACCAGCAAGGAAATTCTGGATGTCATCGAGAACCACAACCCCAATCTGGTAGAGACGATTCGGCAGTTGATGTTTGTGTTCGAGGACCTGCAGGCGATTGACGCAAATCAACTAAAAGAAGTCCTGGCGAGAGTGGATCGCAAGTCTTTGACGCTGGCACTCAAAGGTACCAGTGACGCCCTGAAGGACCACTTTTTCGGGACCATGTCTGCGCGTGCGGTTGAGATGATCAAAGAAGACATCGACGCCCTCGGCCCCGTTCGGATTCGTGATGTGGAGGGTGCGCAGCAACAAATTATCGGGATCATTCGCCAATTGGAAACGGAAGGCGTCATCAGTCTGAAGGGCGCCGGCGGCGACCAGTATGTTGTCTAGAGTGATCGCGTTTCGGGATGCCATGGGACTGGAGGCAGCGCCCTTCCACGCGGCTCCGTTGACCCATGCGACTTCAGGTCCCGGCTGGCCCGGCAGCCCGATTGGTTCGCCCGCAGCGGAATTGCGCTTACAGGAACTTGCGGCCGAGTGTGCTCGTGTAACGGCAGAGAACAAGGCTCTCTTAAGCCGTGCAACGGGCCTGGAGCAAGAGGTGGAGGGGGTCCGAAAACAAGCATTTGATGCCGGAATCCAGCAGGGAGAGCAGCGAGCTCATCGGGAACTGGTGCCGATAGTCGAGAAGATGAAGCAGGCCATCTCGGACACTATCGGAGCGAGGAGCACCCTGCGAGCCAGTGCGGAGAAGGACGTTGTTCAGTTAGCGGTACAGATTGCAAAACGCATACTCCATCGCGAACTTGCCACTGACTCCAATGCTCTATCCGCTTTGGCCAAGGTTGTCTTTGACAGAATGACGCGCTCAGAGGGGTATACCCTGACCCTGCATCCGCGATTTCTGGAGGCCGTGCAGGCATCGCTCACGGGCAATTCGGGTTCCAGGGTTCGGATCGAACCCGACCCCGGCTGCGCTCCGGGGACATTTATCGTCCGGTCCGAGGAGGGAACGATTGATGCCTCCGTGGAGGCACAGCTTGACGAGATCGCCCGCGGCCTGGCAGATCGCCTCGCGGAAGGATAGATAATCATGAGCCCAGGATTGCAGATTGATTTTGCACGATTTTTTCAGGCTGTGGAACAGGCGGAACCCGTTCGAATGGAAGGCGAGGTGGTCGAACTCGTCGGGTTGGTGGTTGAGTCCCGGGGACCGGTTGCCGCAATCGGGGATTTTTGCGAAATCCTGACAAGGTCGGGACGGCGGATCCGCACGCAGGTGATTGGGTTCCGTGCCGGCAAGGTGCTTTCGATGCCACTTGAGGACACGGGTGGCCTCTGCCTGGGAGACCGCATCGTGGCGCGTGGGGGAGAAGGTGCCATCAAGGCCTCACGAGAATTATTGGGGCGGGTACTTGATGGCTTTGGGAATCCGATGGATGGAGGGGCACGACTCCGAAATCCCGTCTGGCAGCCACTGTACGCACCGCCCCCGAGCGCTCTCTCCCGAGCGCACATTGATCAGCGCCTGCCCACGGGGATCCGTGTTATCGATGGTCTTCTCCCCTGTGGAAAGGGGCAGAGGATCGGGATCTTCGGCGGCAGTGGCGTGGGCAAAAGCACCCTGCTCGGATCGATGGCGAGATCCAGTTCAGCGGGCGTTAATGTCATCGCTCTGATTGGCGAGAGAAATCGCGAAGTCCGGGAGTTTCTGGAGCATGACCTGGGTGCTGAAGGCATGGCCCGGTCCGTAGTCATCGTCGCGACCTCCGACCAGCCGGCACCTTTGCGCGTTCGGGCCTGCTTCGTGGCGCTTGCGGTTGCCGAGTTTTTCAGAGATCAGGGGGAGGACGTCCTGTTGGTGATGGACTCAATTACCCGTCTGGCGATGGCGCAGCGCGAGATTGGCCTCGCAGCCGGCGAGCCCCCCAGCCAGAAGGGCTACACGCCCTCGGTATTCAGTCTTCTCCCCAAGGTCTGCGAAAGAGCAGGGAACTTTGAATCCGGCTCCATTACGGGCTTTTTTACGGTCCTTGTTGAGGGGGATGACTTCAATGAGCCGATTTGTGATGCGGTCCGGTCAATTCTGGATGGCCACATCACACTGGCAAGGGAACTGGGGGCTGCGGGACACTATCCGGCCATTCAGGTTCTCGACTCCGTCAGCCGCCTCCAGTCGAAACTTGCCAGTCCGCAGGAAGCAGATTGCGCCCGGCGGATACGGGAAGCGCTGGCGACGTATCGGCAATCTGAAGATCTCATCAATTTGGGGGCCTATGTGTCCGGTTCCAACCCGCGAATCGATTCAGCCATCAAGGCCCGGACTGACATTATCCGATTTCTCCGCCAGGGGCCTCGCGATATTTCACCCCTTCCGGACACGCTGACGCAGATGGAGACGCTCGCCGGTCTTGTGGCGTAAGATTCCATGAAGGCATTTCAGTTTCGTCTGGATCAGGTTCTCAAGTGGCGGTCGAGCCAGGTGGACGTTGAAAAGGGACGGCTTGCGCTTGCACTGGCCCGGGCAGCAGAACTTCGCCGCCATGTGAACACCCTGGAGAACCAGTTGCGCACGGGAGCACTCGGCTACAACGGGGGAACGACGGGAGTTGAGCTTGGCGTGTGGGGTACCTTTTACAAAACCACGCGCAAGCAGATTGCCGAGCTTGAATCCCGCGCGCAGGAGGCTGAAGCGGCACTCACGGCCTGCCGGGCTTCATTAGTGGAAGCAGACCGCCGGTTACGCCTCCTGCAGAATCTCCGCCAAATCCGCCACGACCGCTGGATTGCAGATTGGAATCGTGAATTAGAAGCTTTCGCCGCCGAGTCGTTTCTGGCCAAGCTACAATTAGAGAAGGGACGGGCGCGTAGCTCATCTGGATAGAGCACCGGCCTTCTAAGCCGGTGGTAGCAGGTTCGAGTCCTGCCGCGCCTACCAAACTTCCCGTTCTTCGTCCAACTAATCACCAAGGGAGTTCCCCCGGCATTGCCGGAGGATCGTTACTGCCTTGCGGCTATCTGGGGCTCCTCCGGCAACCAGTCGTCAAATGAGGGCGGCAATAACCGCCCCTGATCCAAATAGTTTGTTCGGAAACTCTTGCTAACGAACTAGCCAAGGATAAAGGACTGAAGCGCAGAATGCGACCGCAAAATGCGCTGAGAGACCGGGCAGGCACACTTCGGGCATACGGGCTGGAGAAGGGACATCATTCGACCCGATCAGGCGGTGGGTTTCAGGCTTCGGAGCCAGTCGCCGGGCACGGGGGCAGCGTCTTTGCCGCAGCAGCGCGTGAATTTTTCACGGGAGCCGCAGGGGCAGTCGGCGTTGCGGGGCACGATTTGGGTTTGTTTTTTCAAATCACCATACTTTGCGTGCATGGCCAGTAGTTCGGCCTCCCCTTCTTCTTCGATTTGCCTGGAGAGAAGCGCTTCCATGTCGGAAACGGTGACCGTTGCGGGTTTTGGGGTGGGTTGCGAGCCGGGTTGCGAGTGGGGACCGGCAGCGGGCTGGGTGGGTGAGTGAGTTTGAGCGGCTCCGTGGAAAGACGTTCCACAATGGCCGGCAGCTTTGAGGATTTCGGTGACGCCGGCGAGACCTCGGGGATGACAGCCGACACGACTACCGATTTCCCGGTCGGTCTGGGTCTTGCGGAGTTGGCCGGTGCTCCAGCGGAAGCTCTTCATGGCAGCGTTGTGGCGGAGGGCGAGGAGGTGACGGGCACCATCGTCGGGCAGCGTAGCCGGGTCGACCGAGGCGTAGTGGCGAATGAGCCAGGTGCAGCGGAGGAGGTCGGCTGCGAGGGCAACTTCGAGGGCTCCTACGGGTTGGAGGTCGGCTTCAAAGGCGGCGGTGAGTTGCTGGTAGGCGGTACGGTCGTTTTCGGGAACGTGGTCGCGGGAAACGAAATCGTTGAGGGTGAACATGGGGTGTCTCCTTGTACGTTGAGATTGAAAGTTGAGAGGGTTCTCTCGGTCAGGAGTATGGCAGGGGAGGCGAGGAAGATCCGGGGGGGCTGGGAGGCGGGATGGCTGTAAGTTGTTGAAAGGGTTTGGGTGGGCGCGGAAGAATATTTTTCTGGATTTTGTGAATGGCTGAAACGGGGGGGAGTGGGACGGGAGAAACCTGCCGAGGCTCGCGGTCGGCATAGCGACTTTCAGCTACCCACTTGAAACAGCGAAAAAACCGAACATATGGAATTAAGGGTGCAGCGCTAATGAGACAAGATCGTTTACGGTTCTGAGCCCGAAGCATGAGGGGCGGGCGGACAGAACACGCGGCCATGTGAGGAACAACTGGAACAACAGTTGATATGAACATGACCAGAACAGCGCTGATTACCGGCGTGACTGGCCAAGACGATGCTTACCTTGCTGAATTCCTTCTGGCCAGGAATTACGAGGTGCATGGTCTGGTGAGGCGCGCCAGCACTTTCAATAAAGACACGCACAACCCGGATGCACGGCTAACCCTGCACTACGGCGATTTGACGGAGGGGAGTTCGCTGCGCCGAATCCTGCATCGGGTAGCTCCCGATGAAATTTACAATCTCGGGGCGCAGTCTCATATCCTGGTTTCGTTCGATCAGGCCGAATACACCGCTGATGTTGTCGCCACCGGAACTTTGCGCCTGGAAGCAATCCGGGACTATTTCATCGTCCTTTGGCATCTGCGGATGCGAAATCGGCAATCGGTATTGCGTGAAGACCGTCACGGAGAACCATGGCTATCTTCCACGAGACCGAACAGTCAAACGGCCGAGCCTACATGCTCCGGGCTGGGACACCGATCACCATACCTTCGGCCACGTTGCGGACCACCAATGAATTTGCGGCCACTGTAGTGCCCGAACCAAGCCTTACTCCTTGCCGAAGCGTCGCATTGGAACCAAGGAATGCAAACGCGCCGACCCGACAGTGTCCGCTGATTCTGGAACCCGGGCAGGCCTGCGTGAACTCTTCCATGCGGGAATCGTGTCCAACCGTGACATGGCAGTTGATCACAACTCCCCGGCCAAGGGATGAGTCTGGGCCCAGAATGCTTCCGGCACCGACATAGCACCCGTCGCCGATCTCTACTCCTGGTCCCATGATCACGGAAGGGTGAACCAGTTTTGCCGGTTTCCATCCCTTCGCCATAAATCTGTCAAACACGCGACCTCGCGCCAGATTGTCCCCTATCGCGCAGTAAAACCATGTTGGTTCCATGGATTCGTAGACAGCCTCAATCTTGCCTGTGATTGGAATGCCCCGCGAATGGCCTCCCTTTGTAACGTCGTCGTCGGCGAAGCTCACCGGGTCCCACTCACCCACGTCGCGGGCGACCCACAAGGCTTCAGCGCCCAATCCGCCGGCACCAAGAATGACTAGTGGTTTCATAGGTGAGTCTCCGACTCCCGCGTTGATTTGTAATAGACCGTTTCCCCGTCCCGTGTCTGCTGAAAGCCCATTCGAGGCAGAAGGTCACGCACCAGAGCGTTCTTTGGGGTCTCTACATATTCGGCGTAAACAGCCCACGCTCCGGCGTCACCAGCGGCGTCTAGAAGCGTTTGGCACATGAAGTCTTCCAGCTTTCGTCCAATCACCCGACAGCTCATGAGCCAGAGATTTACCCTCCACTCCGGGGTATCGGCGTTATCCGCCAGAAGCAGGCCGACCAGTCCATGATCCGCGAACCGATCACGGAGGCGGAACCAGCGGAACCAGTGGGATCGGGATTTCATCAATTCCTCAACTTCGGCGACGGTGTAACGGTGGGTAGTCAGATTGAACTGATTCGTCTTGTTGATCAACTGGGTGACTCGCCCTGCGGTTGTCTCATTAACTGGTCCCGTCTCGATCTCAATCTGCAACGAACTGAGCAGTTCATCCTGGTTCATTGGGGTCGAGCCTAGTGCGGCGAGCGCCCGATACGACGCCGCCCGATTCCGGTCTTCTTCAGTCAGACTGGAGGTTTGGAAGAACTGAAACCGATCAAGGACGGCGATTGTCTCAACAGGGTCCCCGGAGATTTCCGGGACGACGACTTCCGGCAGAGTGAGCCGCATTGCAGTTCGTTCCGCTGGGTTGTCGTCAAGAAACACGAAGCTGTCGGCCCCCAGCCGGAGGGTAGTGGCAAGACGCCGCAAATTATCGGGTTTCGCGTCCCAGTTCGCCTCAAACGCCGCGAAGTCGCTGAGTTTCAAAACGCAGGCATCGTGATCGGTGAACACTCGCGCCGCATCTTCATGATTATTCTTCGATAGGGCGATCAGCAGGACCCCCTGCTCGGTTAGGCTTCTGAGATAGTGCTGCAGTATTTGGTACTGCTCACCTTCGGGAGACGGTGGTCCCAGTTTGATTCCTCCTATTCCGTCTTCACCGATAATGCCGCCCCATAGTGTATTGTCCAGGTCGACCGCGACCAGTTTCGAACTGAACCCACAGGCAGCGCGAATGTGCGACTCGATCGCTTCGGCCAGCAGGGGAAGTGCTTCCAGAGACGGATAGACACGGCTGGTGGTCCATTGACGCAGGTCTTCCCACGGACCTGGTACCTTTGACGCGATTGCATTGGAATCAACCAGCAAAACCCGGGGACCCGCAGCATTAGCAATGTCGCGATTAAAGTCGTCGATAACTCGCGCAATGCCATCGGGGGTTCGCAGCGAAAGTCCCATAGCGGGGTCCGCCGCAGGCCGGGTTGCGGTGGCGTAGATAATGGTGCAATCCAGTTGCGAGAGCAGGCTGTCCCACAACGCTACTGTTGAAGCCGCAGCATCGTTCTGCAATCCGATATCGCGCCAGTTCAGCAACATCACTATGATGTCAGGACCGAAGCGATAGAGGTTCGAGTCACGCGACAGGATTTCGTGGTGCCACGTTCCAAAATCAGGCTGGTAAAATTCGGCCCCGATCCCGTCGCGCCAACACAGCATTCGCAGGGCACTCTGAATCATCATACCGTTTCCGCTGGCCAGGACGGCAATGCGAAGTGATTTCCGGAGGCGTTGTTCCGGGAGTACTTTGCTCAGCAGGGTCTCTGCTCGAAGCAGCGTCGGTGTGTTCCAGGCGCAATAGAAGGCTTGCTTCAGCAGGCCAGCTGCCAGCGTTCGATTGTCTTGCTGCCACGCAAGCCGGGCGCGCTGGACAAGAACTTCTGGAAGATCGCGTCCTGCTGGATCAACCACTCGGGCCCAGTCCGAATCTGTTTGGCCGTCGATAAAGTCCGAGTCGGCAGCCGGCGCGGTTCGAAGCCAGCTTGCCGTCGAAGCATAGACCTGCAGGCCCTCTTTCCCCGAGGCCTTTGAGGCCCATTCTGCTGTCAGGGTAAGGATGTCGCCATAGGTGACCACTTTTCGGATATCGTCAAGGCCGAATTGCCGGTTGCCCAGGTCGGACAGACAGACCATCAGAGAAAGCTGGGCTGTCGAGTCATATGACCCGAAAGAGGCGAGGTGGGTTTCCGGTGTGAGCTTATTTTCAGGGACATCAAGAATTTCGGCCACGACCGTGCGCAACTGGGATGGGTCAATCATTGCAGGGGAAACAAAACACACTGGGGAAAACCCCGGGGCCAAGTGTGTAGTTTATCTTCTTCCACTGGACACCTCAAGCGTAAAGGGCGCGCGAGGAACGCGCCGCTGTAAACGTTCACTCGCATCAAGGTCCAGGTTTGAGAGATTCAGGGCCTCGGTTAAAATGGCCGATTGGTGAAGCGCATCCAGGGTTTGCCCGAGACGTTCCGGGTCGCGGCCTGTCAGGCTCAAGGTGGCCCGCAACTGGCTAAGCAGAATTGCCGGTTCGCGCCCAATCCCGGACGATGCCCCGGTCACGAGAATTCGCCTGTCTTTGAGATCTATCAGGTTGCGACTCATGTGCAGGACTCGTGACTTTGCCCGGAGGTTCCGGGCTGACTCGTTCCGAGGAACTCGGGCGAGGTGACGTGGCCTTCCCGGCTGACGTCTTTCCGGCCCAGCACCCGATGAAACGTCAGCCCCAGGATTTTCGCATCCATGAGAGCTGTCACATTCTTCGAGTAGTGGACATCCAGCTCAAATTTCTGCTCCCAGGAAATCGCGTTCCTTCCCGACACATGAGCCAGGCCCGTGATTCCCGGGTTCACGTCGTGCCGCTG
>Ga0114970_10004584_pt1 | contig 10044 bp, 10 predicted proteins | sample M_140205_XF_Meta_FD_87030 | JGI IMG/M metagenome (GOLD analysis project Ga0114970, IMG submission 87030) | Freshwater microbial communities from Lake Montjoie, Canada to study carbon cycling - M_140205_XF_MetaG | ecosystem: Environmental > Aquatic > Freshwater > Lake | place: Lake Montjoie... | reverse complement strand
CTGTTAACCCATTGAAATTTTGTGAGTACGAATACGTAGCTTCACTAGTTTTTTCGTCAAATACAGGCGTTGCATTATCAATTGCTGCTTTAGTTGCTGCGTAATTCATTCTAAATGTCGCAGCTTTTGCCCCTGCTTTAAGTCCCGGCGGGGCAGATACTGGGCATGTTCCTGTGACTGACGTAATCCAATCTCGACCATATCCTGGTAAACCAATAAAAACTTTGGAAGCTGGCATGACTGAGATTGCATATTTTAAAGTTTTTTCGGTCCATGCGATTGGGCCGATTGGACCAGGTTTTGCAACGGAGTAGTCATACGTCATGATTCTTAAGCGATCAATACTGGTAGCGATTTCAGCCCATGAATAAACGTAGTATCCCTTCGCTTTTTCTGTAGGGTCAAAAGAATATGGCGCAGTAATAGATAAGAGTTTTTGCTGCGCGTGAAGTGCATTGCTTAACTCTTTTACAAAGAGAACCCAATTAGGCGCAGTCTTCGTCCATGTAGTGTTTCCATCAACAAAGGCAAAACCTTCAAAATCAAGGTCTATTCCATCAAATGAATACTTATTTACTAGGTCAACAATAGATTTAACAATACTTGTTCTGGTTTCGGGTTTTGCAAGGTATCCCGATAAAACTAGTTTTTCTGTTCCATCTGTAATTGTTGGAATCAACTTAAGACCGCTTTTACGCATTAAACAAATCGTGTCAGCAATTGGCCATGAAGGATTTCCTGTTGAGTAATCATCTCGAATTACTGTAGGACTCTTCAATGTGTACCAAAATGGCATAACTTCTTTCATTAAATCTTTGTTAGTAAAAAGATAAGAAGAATTAAGCGCCGCAAGATCTGTTGGTGAGTATTCGTTGTCCTCACAGGTTGTCGGTGAGTTTGGCGCTGGTGTTGCTGATGGCGTGATTTTTTGAATAAAAGGCATAACTGTTTTTACTGAATAATAAGGAATCCATCCGCTGACAATCGTGCGAGGTTGAATTTGATCAGCTATTGCATGAGGCGTGACTGCACTGACCAGAGTAATAATTAAAGCAACAATTAAACTTCGCTTCATTGTTAATTATCTTCAGGTTCAGGCTTTAGGCCTGCGTAAATCTCTTTACACGTTGGGCAAATTGGATATTTCTCTGGATCTCTAGAGGGAATCCATTTTTTGCCACACAAGGCTCGGACTGCCTTGCCGGTTACCGCTGATTCAACGATTTTTTCCTTCTTCACATAATGCGAAAAGCGATCATGACCACCATCATCTTCTTGGAGGTCGGGTCTAGTTAAGAGATCGGTATCTGATTCCGTCTCTATTCCGCGCTTTCCAAAGAGGCCCATGAGGTGCATAAGAATACCTTTTGTGATGGCAAAACAACCTAGTAGAATTACCAAATGAAGGACTTACTGCGCACACAAGATCTCTGCCGTGATGATGTCGAGCTCTTACTTGATACTGCCGCACAATTTGCTGAGAATCCACTGCGTTCTAGCAACGCTCTATCTAATAAGAGCGTTGCTATTTATATGACTAAACCTTCCACGCGCACGCGATTATCTTCTGAAACAGCCGTTGCCCATCTTGGTGGCACACCAATTTTTATACGCGGTGATGAATTACAGCTCGGGCGTGGTGAAACTATTGCGGATACAGCCCGAATTATCAGTGGCTACTGCAGCGCTTTAATTATTCGCACCTTCGCACAATCAGATGTCAATGAACTTGGTGCCAACGCAACAATTCCAGTTATCAATGCATTAACTGATGACGACCACCCAACACAATTATTAGCTGACTGGTTAACTATTCGAGAAAACTTTGGAAAAGATATTACCGGCCGTAAATTTGTTTATTTAGGTGATGGAAACAACATGTCACATGCCTGGTTAATTATGGGAGCAATCATGGGTGCACATGTTGTAGCTGCAACTCCATCTGGTAAGTGGGCACCGAATGCAGAAGTAGTTGCAACTGCACAAAAAATTGCTGCACAAAGTGGTGGAATAGTAGAAGTCACAAATGATCCGGAAGCGGCATCTAAGGATGCATCGGTTTTATACACCGATGTCTGGATGTCCATGGGTGATTCCGAAAATGATCGCGCAGAGAAGGTGCTGGCACTCTCTCCATTTGCGGTAACAGAAAATTTAATTGCACTATCAAATGATGATTCAATATTTATGCACTGCCTGCCCGCCCATAGGGGTGAAGAAGTTGCAGCATCTGTAATAGATGGTCCTCGATCTGTAATTTGGCGTGAGGCATATCATCGCCGAACAACGATTCAATCGCTGTTATTTCACCTGACAAATGGTGACTTGAAAGGCGCAAAGCACTAGCATTTGGCCCATGCGTGTAGTCGTCCCGAAAGAAATTAAAGATGGGGAAAAGCGCGTGGCGCTTGTTCCCGATGTCATTAACAAATTAACTCGACTTGGATTAGATGTTGTTATCGAATCCGGTGCTGGAGTTCATTCGCAAGCAACAGATGCACAATTTGTAGCAGCTGGTGCCACGATTTCCGATGGAGAAGTACTCAGCACTGCTGATGCAGTTCTTTCGGTTCAACCTTTAACACCTGCCCAGATGGCAAAGTTAAAGAAGGGTGCAATCACCGTTTCGTTCCTATCCCCTTTAACTGCAGTTGATTCAATCGATGCTGCTGCTGCTGCCGGAGTTACTGCTTTCTCACTTGAACTTGTCCCACGTATTTCACGTGCGCAATCAATGGATGCACTTACTTCACAGGCACTCTGCGCAGGTTATCGAGCAGCACTTGTTGGTGCAGAACTTTCACCACGATTTTTCCCAATGCTTATGACTGCCGCTGGAACTGTTACTCCAGCACAAGTTCTTGTACTTGGTGCAGGTGTTGCAGGTTTACAAGCAATTGCAACGGCCCGTCGTCTTGGCGCAGTTGTTTCTGCTTATGACGTACGCCCAGCATCGGCTGATGAAGTCAGATCAATGGGTGCAACATTTATTGAATTAGAGCTTGAATCACTTGAAGGTGCTGGTGGTTACGCACGTGAGATGACCGAGGAACGCGCTGCTAAACAACGCGAACTCTTGACTCCTTTCATTGCAAAATCACATGTAGTCATTACAACTGCAGCTGTTCCTGGTCGCCAAGCCCCACGTTTGATGACACAAGCAATGGTTGACTCAATGGGTCCAGGAACAATCATCGTTGACTTAGCTGCTGAAACCGGTGGCAACGTTGAGGGATCAAAGCCTGGCGAAATTGTTACAACATCTGGTGGAGTGAGAATTTGGGGCGGCAAGGATGTTCCGAGCCAACTTCCATTCCACGCTTCATTCCTTTATTCACGCAACGTTGTTAACTTGTTATCGCTATTTACAACTGCGGCAAAAGAAGGTGAAGCAGTTGCATTTAACTTGGATTTTGAAGATGAAATTATCAATGGTGCCGCGGTAACACACGGTGGATCACGAAGAGGAGCCAAGTAAATGGAGCCGATGGCAATTGTTTCAATATTTGTTTTAGCAGTCTTCGTAGGTTTTGAAGTCGTCTCAAAAGTTTCATCAACGTTGCACACCCCGCTTATGTCAGGTGCCAATGCGATTCACGGAGTTATTTTAGTTGGCGCAATTATTGTTGCCGATCACAGTTCAACAAACCTTGAACTTGGTCTGGCAGTAGCAGCAATAGTTCTAGCAACAATCAATATGGTGGGTGGTTTCGTTGTCACCGATCGAATGCTTGAAATGTTCAAGGGAAACAAAAAATGAGCCGCACGTTATATGACCTCGTAGGCCTTGCTGCTGGTGTGGCATTTATTCTTGCTCTCAAAGGTTTATCCCACCCTAAGACTGCGCGCCGAGGAAACTTAATCGGAGCTTTTGGCGCCACTTTGGCAACTTTGGTTGTCTTCTTTTATGCAAACCCAGGTTCATCGCTTCCACTAAATAACTTAGGTTGGATTCTTGGTGCGATGGTTATTGGTCTACTTATCGGCGTCCCTGCGGCCCGTAAAGTGCAAATGACACAGATGCCACAACTTGTTGCTCTATTTAATGGTGTTGGTGGTGGCGCTGCTGCTTTGGTAGCAATCGTTGAATATTTACACCTTGGTACAGAGGCAACAACCGCTGAAGTTATCTTTACTGTATTTACAGTGATTGTCGGCTGCGTTTCATTTAGCGGATCTGTTATTACGTTCTTGAAACTTCAGGAGTTGATGACTACCCGACCTGTAATTTTCCCAGCTGGCCGATTCATAATTGCAGCCACTCTAGTTAGCGTGATCGGTGTTGGTGCATGGGTTGTTTCAGCCCTTGGAACAACTCCGCTACTGATTTTGGCTGGCCTGTCACTGCTATTCGGTGTGCTTTTCGTACTCCCAGTAGGTGGCGCAGACGTTCCAATTGTTATTTCACTATTAAATGCATTTACTGGTTTAACTGTGGCAGCAAGTGGATACGTACTTGATTCTGTTCTTTTGATCATCGCAGGTACTTTAGTTGGTGCGTCAGGAACAATCTTGACCCGCCTGATGGCCGAAGCAATGGGACGTTCATTGTTTGGAACTCTTTTCGGTGCCTTTACCGCAAAGCCACAAGATGCCGCGGGTTCTGGCGAAGAGCGCCCAGTGCGTTCAGGTTCACCTGATGACGTTGCAATCTTGCTTAACTATGCACGTCGCGTAGTTATTGTTCCTGGTTTTGGTTTAGCTGTTGCACAGGCACAACACACAGTTCGCGAACTTGCTGACTTAATGATTTCTAAGGGCATTGATGTTGCTTATGGAATTCACCCAGTTGCTGGTCGTATGCCAGGACATATGAACGTTTTACTTGCAGAAGCAAATGTTCCTTACGATCAACTTGCTGAAATGGAAGAAGTAAACCCAACATTTGGCCAAACTGATGTAGCAATTGTTATCGGTGCAAACGATGTTGTTAACCCAGCTGCGCAAACATCTCCTGGCTGCCCAATTTATGGAATGCCAATTTTGGAAGTTAACCATGCAGCAAACATCATCTTCTTAAAGCGTTCAATGCGTCCAGGTTTTGCTGGAATTGAAAATGAACTTCTTTATGATCCAAAGACGATGCTGTTGTTTGGTGATGCAAAAGCTTCATTAACAAAGGTTGTCTCAGCGCTTAAAGCTCTGTAATTCTTTACAAAGAAACGGGGTTTCCTTCGGGGAGCCCCGTTTTTCTTGTTGTAAATTTTCATGAAAATCAGGCCCACTAACTCAACTTGCTGGTAGTTGAACGTTCAACTAACCTTAGTTTCTGAGCTTTAAGAGCGCATGCCAAGGAGAACAAATGCCAGCAGTAACCGTTGCCGATATAACAATTTTGCCGCGAGTGAGCGAACTCCCTGGCGCGCGTGCACGTTCGGTGAAAAGCATTACTACTGCGCCTCAAGGTTTTGAGGGTGAAGGCTTTCCAGTTCGCCGTGCATTTGCCGGTGTTGATTTAGCTGAACTAGATCCATTTATTCACTTGGATCAAATGGGTGAAGTTGAATATGCACCGGGTGAACCTAAGGGAACTCCGTGGCATCCACATCGCGGTTTTGAAACTGTTACATACATTATTGATGGGATCTTTGATCACAAAGATAACAATGGTGGCGGTGGAACTATTTCTAATGGCGATACACAATGGATGACGGCCGGTGCTGGAATCTTGCACATTGAAACTCCCCCAGAACATTTAGTTATGAGTGGCGGGTTATTTCACGGATTCCAACTGTGGGTAAATCTTCCAGCGGCCAAAAAATGGTCACCTCCTGCTTATCAAGATGTTCGTGCAAAAGATGTTGCACTTCTTTCATCTAGTGATGGCGGATCTCTAATTCGCGTTATTGCGGGTGAAGTTGATGGACATTCAGGTCCTGGAACAACTCAAACTCCGATTACTTTAATTCACGCAACTGTTGCAGCTGGTGCTGAACTTCGATTGCCATGGCGTCGTGATTACAACGCACTTGTTTACACAATGGCAGGTCATGGTTTCGTCGGCGCAGAAGAGCGCCCCGTGCAAACTGGACAGCTAACTGTCTTTGGTGAAGGAGACACAATCGTTGTGCGTGCAGCTAATCAGCAAGAATCACGTTCACCAGAGATGGAGTTATTCATCTTGGGTGGTGCGCCAATCAAAGAGCCAGTTGCTTGGATGGGGCCATTTGTTATGAATACAAAGCGCGAAGTTTTACAGGCGTTTGAGGATTTCCAAAAAGGTTTACTTGGTTCGATTCCTGCGATTTATAAGGACGATGCCAAGAAGCCATTGAATAGAAGCGGCGCTGGAGCAAAGATCGGCGGAGATTCAAAACCAGCCGATGTTCTAGATGTGCACGGAGCACCTACTGATTTACAAGAGGGTTAAGCAGTTATTCCTAACAGGTGAAGCAACGGATTTCTCACCTGGGCTGATTTTGGTTTCTCACCAAAGGTTTACCTGTTGATAACAATTTTCTTTGTCAGTACCCCTAGCCATTGTTCAACACATGAGCAGCGCCAACCTTTATCCAGTTCAAGAGCTCTCTACTGTTGCAACGAACAAATACGAATCAATAAGTTCTGATCAGGTTATTGCTAACTTATTGCATTCAATCCCTGGCATAAAATCTCTTTCAATTTTGGCTCCCATCAATCCCATGGAACTTTCTGTTTCCGCCCGAATAGATTTTCTCACTGCCCTAGAACGTCAGGCGGCTTGGCTACAGGCATTGCTACAGCGGGCAATTGTTGCAATCGCTGGCGATGAATCCAGCAGCACAGACAAAATTTGGGATGGAGTTGATGAAGCAGAGCGTGAAGACATTGCTACCGCACTTCGCTTATCACCAAATAGCGCACAGCTTCGAATAGATGTCGCACGAACACTCGTAAATCATTTACCTAATACCTGTGCTGCGTTGGCTATGGGAGAGATTTCGGCCTCACATGCCACCGTTATCGCCAAGGAAACTGCAGCTGCAATTCGAGATGGGCTAAGTGAGTCCGCAATATATGAAGTCGAATCAAAAGCGTTGAGCTTTGCTGAGTTTCACACCCCAGGCCAAGTTGCAAATAAAGTTCGGACAACAATTGCGCAGTTAGCTCCTGCAGAATTTGAAGAAATCGTTGACCGGGCTCGCGAATCACGCAAAGTCAGCTGTTACAACGATTCCGATGGCATGGCGACCGTGGTTGCAATATTGCCCGCGCAAGATGCACAGATTGTTATGAAATCGCTAGAGGCTTTCATATTAAAGATGAATGAGAAAGATGAACGCGAACGCAGTGAGGCTGCTCGCTTATATCGTGCAGGCTCTGGTGCAGGTTCTGGTGCAGGTTCTGGTGCAGGTTCTGGTGCAGGTTCTGGTGCAGGTTCTGGTGCAGGTTCTGGTGCAGGTTCTGGTGATAACACATTGAGTAATCGCTCTGAGACTAGTTCATGGTCATTGCTATCAGCCGATAACAAACGTGCTGATGCATTAACAGCAATTCTCTCTTCTGCTCTTGCTGAGAATGTTGATCTCGTAAAACCTCACCGGCGCGCAGTAACGGTAAACGTCACTATCGATCTTCCAACTTTATTGGGGCTAGCAGAGAATCCAGGTCAACTTTCTGGATACGGAGCAATCCCGGCATCAATTGCAAGAGAATTAGCTTCGGATGCAAAATGGAAAAGATTTATAACTGATCCGCAAACAGGAAATCTCCTTGATTTTGGTCGAGAAAAGTATGAACCTCCACAAGCATTAGTTGATTTTTTATTAGCTCGAGATCGCACCTGCCGATTTCCTGGATGTCGACAACCCGCTACACGAGCTGACATTGATCATGCACATAGTTGGGATGCAGGCGGAAAAACTAATCTTGAAAACCTTGGGTTACTGTGCAGGCGACATCATCGAATGAAAACACATGGCCGATGGGGATTAGTCAGCCATGAAGATGGTTCCTGTGAATGGACATCTCCTGTTGGAAAAACCTACTTTGTGCCAGCGCGTCCAATCAACGAAATGGTGTGATGCTTAGCCAGCAATCCATGCGACGCAATGTTGATACCAAAGTGCGCGAAGTCGATACCAAAGTGCGCGAAGTCGATACCAAAGTGCACGAAGTCGATACCAAAGTGCGCGAAGTCGATACCAAAGTGCGCGAAGTCGATACTGGCTTAGTGCATACTTGCGAAATGATTTGGTGGCCAACAGAGGTTCCGACACTTACACATGGCCTAATTACCCTTCGCGCACCGAACGAAACAGATATTCCTCAGCTCTTTGAAGGTGCCCAAGATCCAATAATTCCGGTCTTCACCAGAATTCCTTCCAATTACTCTATGGCAAATGCCGAGTTTTATGTGCGAGAGCGCTCTCCAAACACCTTTGCAAATCAAACTGAACTTCAGCTTGCCGTTCAATACGGTAACGGTGACGATGCAAAATTCGCTGGCGCTTTTTCTTTTCACAGCATGGATCTTCGTGAGCATGTTGCTGAAATTGGATACTGGCTAACCGCTCCTATGCGCGGCAAAGGAATTGGTGTAACTGCGACAAAACTTCTCACTCAGTTCGGCTTTGAGAGCATCGGTTTTGAGCGCATAGAGGCAGTCGTAAATGTTGAAAATATCGCCTCTCGTAAGCTTCTCGAAAACTCCGGGTATATCCTTGAGGGCGTCATGCGCAAGAAATCGCGCAAAGAAGATGGATCGCAAATTGATATGGTGCTTTACTCAGCTATCCGTGATGAGTGGAGTTGGAATTAAGTTTACAAAAGCCGTAGTCAGCTTTGAGTGTGAGGGGATGTAGATGGAAAGTCTGGTTGTACTAGTAACAATTCTCCTTGCTATCGCAATTATCTCAGGTCCTATCGCAATAGGAATTGCGCGGATTAAAACGCAGTCCCCTATAACTCTTATGCTTAAACGCATTATCCACGGAGCCTTTGTTTTGATGGGAACAATGGTGGGTGGCCAATGGATCTTCATTCCAAGCTTGCCACTATTTCCACGATTAATCGGTGTGACATCAATTGTGCTCTGCTACATAGGTAGTCGCAATGAATACTTTCCAGAGTTTCGAATTTTTGCGATATTAACCAAGAAATTAAATGGTTTCCTGGAGCAGAAAGGTTGGAAAACAATTCCAGTTCGCAAAGAAATTATTGAAAACAAACCTGAATATGGCCCAGTCGCAAAATGGCGGCCTTTTGGCGGAAGCAATGGCAAAGATGGACATGGGCCAAGCGGCCAGCATTGATTTTAATAACTCAATTCAAATACCTCTACGCATTGGCATATTACCTTACTAAGAGTGAATATTCGTTCTGCTCCATCCACACTTTAACTACTTAAAATTTCTAACTTTTGTCTTTGACTAACCTGAAGGAATGAACACACAAGCATCTCAATTAGCTACACCTCAAACACGAATAGCCGCATTTGCGGCCGAACTAGTCATAAGTATCCTGACCCTTGGAATCGGTTGGCTAATTTGGTCAGCGTATGCATGGGCTAAAGGGACCACTCCTGGACACCAATTGCTTGGCCATGAAATTGTAAATGTAGAGACAAATCTCCCACTGAGCTGGGGACAAATGGCGATGCGCGAGCTGGTCTTCAAGGGAGTGGTAGGAGGAGTTCTTTCCTCTTTCACATATGGAGCATTCTCTCTAGCAGATGCGGGATTAATGTTTCGCGAAGATCGGCGTGCAATTCATGATTGGATGTCTTCAAGCATAGTGATTCAAAATAAGAAGGTTCCGAGTGGAAAAATTAGATTTTGAAGTCTGAGTTCAAACCAATTTACAGTTTTTAACTCTTTTCCGGTTGATACGTTCCTGCAGAGAAGTTGACAGGTTCCTGCAGAGACATGTTCTTTCTATTACATACAGTGGAGGTGCCGGGAATCGAACCCGGGTCCTTCGGTGCAAAAACAGGGCTTCTACGGGCGTAGTGTGATTAGCGCTTTCTCAGTCCCGAAGTTTCTCCACACGACTCTTCGACGAACTCAGTTGCAAAACTGTTCTCCATCGTTGTTTGCAACACCAACGAAGTGAAAAGCCCTCTAG
>Ga0114970_10004583_pt1 | contig 10047 bp, 8 predicted proteins | sample M_140205_XF_Meta_FD_87030 | JGI IMG/M metagenome (GOLD analysis project Ga0114970, IMG submission 87030) | Freshwater microbial communities from Lake Montjoie, Canada to study carbon cycling - M_140205_XF_MetaG | ecosystem: Environmental > Aquatic > Freshwater > Lake | place: Lake Montjoie... | reverse complement strand
GGAGGGAAACCAATTAAAAAGAAACTTGATGAAGCACTTGAGAATAAAGCGAAGAAAACAGCTGAGGAAAAAGCCGTTAAAATCGAAAATGAAGCCAACGCAAAAGCAGATCTGATTATGAAAAATGCACGAGAAAAAGCAGATCAGGTAAAGTGATTTGATACGATACATTTTTTATTTGATGCTATGTCAAGTGCACTGCGAATTATGCTTAATTTTGGAATATGATTAAAAGTAGAATCAATTTTTCAATTATTCCTGCTCACATAAAAGTACTTCTGCAGCGAATGGGGATTGTAATGCTTTTTATGTCATTTTCTCGGTTGGTTTTTTATGTAAATAATTCAGATAGTTTTTCTGATGTGCTGTTTTCAGATTTTTTTGTGAGTGTTTGGTTCGATATAATAACGGTTTGCATTTTTTTTATTCCTTTTTATTCCTTGTACTTAATTCCTCTTCCGCTGGGAGGATACAAATTTTCTAAACTATTTTTTAAAGTATTATTTCACATTCTTAATTCAGTTATTTTATTTCTTAATTTAATAGATGTCGAATATTTCCAATTTACGAGTAAGCGATCAACGTTTGATATTTTTTCAATTGTTGGTGGCGAAAGTGGAATAGGGCAGTTGATAATTTCATTCATAAAAGATTTTTGGTTCCTTATTATATTATTTGTTGTTTTTATTGCAGTATCTGAATGGTTATATCGAAAAACAGAAAGGATTGCAGAGAAATGGAGCGGAGGTACTCGTCAATTTTATACTTCGAGAAGCATCTCATTTATCGTTTTTTTGCCCCTCTTTTTATTGATTGGAAGAGGAGGGTTTAGAGTCAGACCTATCGGAAGTATTGAGGCTTCAAGTTATACGAAAGCAGAAAATGCTGCATTGGTATTAAATACACCTTTTACAATGATAAAGTCCTATGGGAAAGAAGTATTGGAGATGAAGCATTACTTCTCTGATAAGCAAGCAGCTGAATTTTTTAATCCTGTACAAGTGTCACATCCTCAGCATATTCTTCCTGATGGGACAAATGTGATGCTTATTATTTTAGAAAGTTTTGGAAATGAATTTGTTGGAGCTTTTAATCAATCGACGAGTTACACGCCTTTTTTAGATTCGTTGATTCACTCTTCCCTTTCGTTTGAATATGGTATTGCCAATGGTAAAAAGTCAATTGAAGCGGTTCCTGCAATAGTAGCATCCATTCCTAGTTTAATGAATAATCCGTATATTAATTCTCCTTATGGGAATAATAAAATTCAAACCTTAGCAAGTATCTTGGGTAAAAAAGGCTATTCTTCGGCATTCTTTCACGGAGCAACCAATGGGTCGATGCGTTTCGATGGTTTCTCTGCACAAGCGGGCTATCAAAAATATTTTGGTAGAAAGGAGTATAATAATGAAAAACATGCGGATGCGACCTGGGGTATTTTAGATGAATATTTCAACCCGTGGACCGCAAAAGAAATGACAAAATTAAAGGAACCTTTCTTTTCAACACTCTTTACTCTTTCTTCTCATCATCCCTATTTTATTCCAGAGCATATGCGTAAGAAAGTGAAAAATGGACCTTATCCAATTTGTGCTTCAATTAGTTATGCCGATTATTCACTTCGTAAATTCTTTGAAGAAGCGAAAAAACAGCCCTGGTATGATAACACTTTATTTGTGCTTTGTGCGGATCATACGCCTGCATCTAATAGTGCAATCTACAGCCAACGAACGAATATGTATAAAATTCCGATCGTTTTTTATCATCCTAAAAAGGGGGTAAAAGCTAAAAAAGAAAAGATAATATTTCAACAATTAGATATTTTACCTACAATTTTGGATTTACTAAACATCAATACAAAATTTTATTCTTACGGAAAATCATATTACTTAAAATCTGATAGAGAGGCGATTACCTATATAGAAGGAGCCTATTATTACTTTACTAAAAACCACATGTTCTCCTTTTCTAACGATAAGGCACGAAATTTGTATGACTTCGTCGTTCGAAAAGAGTTCACGGAAGATTCACTTGTTTTTTACAAGAAAGAATCAAAGGTGGTGGAAAGAAGATTAAAATCAATTATTCAACGCTACAACCATGACTTGATTCTGAATCAAACAACAGTTGAATGAAGCAAAGAATACGTTTTATTATTAATCCAATTTCCGGTATCGGAAAAAAGACGGATATCCCAGAACTTATAAAATCTTATTTAGACACCACAAAGTTTGAATACGACATCAAAGAAACGGAGTACAGAAAACATGCTAAAACATTGGCTTATCAATCTTCTCGAGAGGGTTTTGATATTGTTTGTGCGGTTGGAGGCGATGGTTCTGTGCACGAGGTAGGAACCGCATTGATTGGAACAACTACCAAATTAGCAATACTTCCATCTGGCTCAGGGAATGGATTAGCAAGACATCTCAATATTTCATTGGATATTATTCAAGCAATAAAATGCATCAACGAAAACTTTTCTATTAAAATGGATACGGTTTTAGTGAATGATAAGCCATTTTTAGGTGTTGGAGGGTATGGTTTTGATGCCTTGATTGCAAAAAAGTTTGACGAGCACCCCGCACGAGGTTTTGTAAGTTATATCAAACTAGTTCTGAAGGAATATTTTAAATTTTCTCCTAAAAAAATATCGTTTGATATGAATGGAGAAACGAGAAATGTGTCCGCGGTCTTATGCACTATAGCAAACGCTTCTGAATTCGGAAATGGATTTTGCGTTTCACCCAATTCATCGGTAACAGACGGGCAATTAGAATTGTGCATTCTTCGCCCTTTTAAATTTTGGTCAGCTCCATCTATTGCTTTTCGATTTTTCAGAAAGACTGCTGATAGGTCAAGATTTACAGAAATAATTCCATTTAAAAAAGCAAGAATTCGACTAAATGATAAGATCGCACATTACGATGGTGAGCCATTTGACGTGAGAGAAGAACTAAATGTGGAAGTTGTTCCAGAAAGTCTTCATATCTTAGTGGGAAAAAAATAAGTAGAATATGTTTATTGAAGCAGATATTGAAACGATTTTAGGTAAATTATCTAAATTAGAAGAAACGCAAAAACCGGTTTGGGGCACAATGAGTGCGCAAAGAATGGTAGAACATTTAACTGATTTGGTGAAAATTTCAAACGGTAAATCAGTTGTAGAAATAATAACCCCAGAGGATAAGATTGAACGAGCGCAACTGTTTCTAGAATCGGATAAGCCCATGGCTAAAAATGTAAACGTTGAATTCGTAGCGAAGGAAGTTCCATTGCGCCATACTGAAATCGAATTAGCAATTGATGAATTAACGGAAGAATGGTGTGATTTTGAGGAGTTTTATGAAAATGATGAAAGCAAAACGGCAAATCATCCATATTATGGAGCACTGAACTTTGACCAATGGAAAAAGTTACATTCGAAACATTTTACCCATCATTTTGAACAATTTAATATAGCATAAAAAAAGGAGGTAAATTACCTCCTTTTTTACTTAATAATCTTAAGATCAGCTTCTAAATTAATCTTTTTTAGGTTCTTCGATTTTTTTCTCAGTACCTTCAACACTTTGTATTCTTTGAGGTCGTTGTAATTCTTCTCTTTTGACTGGAGTTGAATTAAATACCTTAGAATTTGTTGCTGGCTCAGCTGCTTTCATTTCAGCTGGTTCTGCCGCTTTTAATGTTTCTCTTTGTTTTTCAGCAGGAGCTGCTTCAACCTTCATTTCTTTTCTTTGAACTGGCTCAGCGGACTTCGTTTTCATCTGCTCTTGTCCAAATGAAAATGAACTTATTAATCCAAAACCTAAAACTAAATTTAATCGATTCATTTTTTTCATCATACAATTTTTTAAAGTTTTGAGATAAATTTACAAAATATATGCCACAAATAAAAATTGAATTTGATAATTCATGATTTATATTTTGAAATTCTGTCAGTATTTTTTTCTGTAATGCTAAATTATTATAAGCTTGAACCTCACAATTGATTATCTTTATTCGATAATAGAGATTTCTTAATCTATGTTTTCAGTATTAATTCATTGAAAACTAATAAGTAATAAATAAAAATGAATAAACTTTTTTCTGATTTCCCTACAATTTCGAAAGAAAAATGGGAAGAAAAATTGACGAAAGAACTAAAAGGTGCTGACTTTGAATCCTCATTCATGCGAGCAGATGAAATTGAAGACCTCTTTTATTCTACTTATTCTCATCCTCAAGATGCTTCCTTATCTGCTGAAGTGCCAGGTGAATATCCATTCAAAAGAAGTGCGAAAACTACCGATAATGATTGGAATATCGCTTCTTTAGTCGTTGTTACCGATGAAAAAGAAGCAAATATTCGCGCTTTAGATTTTCTGATGACGGGTTGTACTTCATTGATTTTTGAGAGTAGAAAAAACACTATCAATTGGGAAATTCTTTTTGATCAAATTGGATTTGAATATATTCAAACACAGTTTATTTTAACCGATTTTGAGCAATATACAAGTCTAAGAAAAAGCCTAAAGGGGAAAGAAAATTGTATTTTTCTCTACCGCCTCGACTTTTTTTTCTCTGAAAAATGGATCAATAATTTCACTGATTTTTTACAAGTGCCTCCTTCTGAAACCCCTCGCTTTTGTCATGTGAATACATTTGAAATTCAACAATGTGGAGCAAATATTTCTCAAGAAGTGAGCTTCGGTTTGGCTGTTGGACATGAATATTTAGTGAAGTTGATGGAAAATGGGTATAGCATCGATCAAGCTGCTTCTTGTATTCATTTTTCAATCGGAGTAGGGGCTAATTATTTTTATGAAATGGCGAAAGTAAGAGCGCTTCGTAAATTGTGGAGCAAAATTGTAAAAAGTTATAATCCGAAACATGAAAATTCCGCAATTTGTCCTATTACGGCAGAAATTGGTCACATGAATAAATCTGTGAAAGATCCGTATACTAATTTACTTCGGCAAACGACGGAAGCGATGTCGGCGGTTTCTGCAGGAGTTGATACGTTATTGATTCATCCCTATAATTCAAAATCGACAGAAGGCACAACTGAATTAGCGGCACGAATGGCAATGAACATTTCTTTAATTTTGAAAGATGAAAGTTATTTCGATAAGGTAATCGACCCGATTGGAGGTAGTTATTCTATTGAACTTTTAACGGAGCAAATTTCAGAAAATTCGTGGCGTTTATTTCAAGAAATAGATACTGCAGGTGGAATATGTTCTGCAGAAGCGGTTGCTGTTCTGAAAGAAAAGATTCTCGATAAAGCGGAGATAAGACTAGAAAAAGTAAAATCTGGACAACAAGTAATCATCGGCGTTAATAAATTTCCAAATCCTGAACTGGAAGGAAATACATGGTTACCTGAAGAATCTTTTTTAGGATTGAAGAAGATAGTTTTTGAAAGAGATCTTAAAATAAATCTTAAAGTAAATTAAGAATATGGAACGTATTTCATTTAAAGATATTCAGTATTCATCAGAGGTTTTGAATGACAGTGCAACGTCAGAAATTACCTATGAAACGGCTGAGAAAATAAATTTATTGAATTTTTACCAAGCGAAAGATGTCAAAGATACCGAGCATATCGGTTTCGTTTCTGGAATAGCTCCTTTTTTACGAGGGCCGTATTCTTCTATGTTTGTCATTCGACCATGGACCATTCGTCAATATGCAGGATTTTCTACTGCTGAGGAATCAAATGCATTTTACAGAAGAAATTTAGCCGCAGGACAAAAAGGATTATCGGTAGCTTTTGATTTAGCAACGCATCGCGGGTACGATTCTGATCATGAAAGAGTAGAAGGTGATGTAGGAAAAGCAGGCGTTGCCATTGACTCAGTATTGGATATGAAGATTTTGTTCGATCAAATTCCCTTGGAAGAAATGTCTGTTTCAATGACGATGAATGGAGCTGTTTTGCCCATTTTAGCATTTTATATCGTCGCTGCTGAAGAACAAGGAGTGAAACAAGAGCAATTATCTGGAACCATTCAAAATGATATTTTAAAAGAATTTATGGTTAGGAATACGTATATATATCCGCCAGAATCTTCTATGAGAATTATTTCTGATATTTTTGATTACACCTCTAAGAATATGCCGAAATACAATTCAATCTCTATTTCGGGTTATCATATGCAAGAAGCAGGAGCTACTGCTGCTATTGAATTAGCGTATACGTTAGCAGATGGTTTAGAATACTTAAGAGCAGGAATTAAAGCAGGAATGAGTATTGATGAATTTGCCCCTAGACTTAGCTTTTTCTGGGCTGTAGGGATGAATCACCACATGGAAATTGCGAAATTGCGGGCAGGAAGATTAATTTGGTCAAAATTGGTGAAGCAATTTAATCCTGCATCAGAAAAATCCTTGGCTTTACGAACTCATTGTCAAACGTCAGGTTGGAGTTTAACCGAGCAAGATCCTTTTAATAATGTCGCACGTACATGCGTGGAAGCAATGGCTGCAGCTTTTGGTGGGACTCAATCGTTACACACAAATGCCTTGGATGAAGCCATTGCATTACCTACTGATTTTTCTGCTCGAATTGCCAGAAACACGCAGATTTATATTCAAGAAGAGACCGGCATAACTTCTTTTATTGACCCATTTGGGGGTAGTTATTACGTGGAGAAATTAACAGAAGAGCTTACTGATGAGGCGTGGAAATTAATACTAGAAGTGGAAGAGTTAGGAGGAATGGCAAAAGCGATAGAAACGGGCTTACCGAAAATGAGAATTGAAGAAGCGGCAGCTCGAAAACAAGCCAGAATTGATTCAGGAAAGGATATTATTGTGGGTGTAAATCGATACCAAAGAGAAAAAGAAGATCAAATGGATATTCTAGAAGTAGATAATTCAAAAGTTCGAATCTCTCAAATTGCTAGAATTGAGGAAATGAAAGCAAATCGAAACGCCAAAGCAGTAGAAAATGCGCTAGAAAATTTAGGGGAAGCAGCAAAAAATGGAACAGGAAATTTGGTAGAATTGGCTATTGTTTGTGCGAGAGAAAGAGCTACTTTGGGTGAGATTTCTTCAGCATTAGAAAAAACATATGGGAGATATAAAGCAGTAATCCGCTCTATAAGCGGAGTTTATTCGTCAGAATCTATGAAAGATAAGGACTTTGAGATGGCCATGGAGATGGCGAATCGATTCAGTAAAATGGAGGGCAGAAGACCACGTATTATGGTGGCGAAAATGGGTCAGGATGGTCATGATCGTGGTGCAAAAGTGATAGCGACGTCATTTGCAGATATTGGTTTTGATGTTGATATTGGCCCATTATTTCAAACACCGAAAGAAGCGGCCAAGCAAGCGGTTGAAAATGATGTTCATATTCTAGGTGTTTCTTCTTTAGCAGCAGGTCATAAAACCTTGGTTCCACAAGTAATAGAGGAGCTAAAAAAAATGGGACGTGAAGATATAATGGTTGTTGCTGGCGGAGTTATTCCTCAGCAAGATTATGATTTTTTATACAAAGCCGGCGTTTTTGGTATTTTTGGACCAGGCACGAAAATCTCTACAGCAGCACAAGATATTTTGGGTTTATTAATTAAAAGTGTCGAAGAATAATTAGTTCTTTTTTGTATTTGATTGGAATTATTTATAAATTCGGCACAGTTATTGAAAATTTAGCTATAAAAAATAAATCAGTATGAAAAAAATATTTTGTGCAATGTTGGTAGTATTTACTAACTTTTTAAGCTATTGTCAAGCTCCAGATTATGATGATTTAAAGATTTTGTACGCTGATGGAAAGTACGAAAAATTGGTCGCAGCAGCGGATAAATATACCTTAAAGGAAAGTACAAGTAAAGATCCGAATTCTTTTATGTGGTTAGCTAGAGGTCTATATAAGGTATCTATTTCCGGAAATGCAGATGAAAAATACGCTACGGCATATAAAGATGCAATCGGTGCTCTTTCAAAGGTTACTAAATTGGATAAAGACACCAGTTGTCGAACCATAAACAAGGAATTTGTAGATGAATTTCAAATGAGTTTAGCGAATAGAGTGAATGACTTCATAACATCTGAAAAATTCCGTGATGCTTCAGGAATGGCCGTAAAATATTATAAAATTTCTACCAACATTATTGGTGCGAAATATATTGAAGCAGCGGCGAAATATAGAAGTGCGGATAAAGGAGGAGCTAGTGCGTTGTGGAAAGAGTGCGATAAAATCCTAGTAACAATTGTTGATCTCGAATCGTGGTCTGAAGCTGATATTAGCCTTTTTAAATCAGGTGTGCTTATGACAGCAGATTGTTATATCAATGGTCGCCAAAAAGAAAAAGCAGTTGATTTGTTAAATAAAGTTGCTCCTTGGTTTGAAGAAGACGAAGAATTTAAAGCGCGTTACGACGAATTAACGAAATAAAAGTAGTGTTTTACTTGAATACGATACTTCAAATAGCTCTTTTATGGAGCTATTTTTGTTTTGGTTAGGAAATATGTATGTTTTGAACATCGGGATTTTAAAAACAATAAGAACAGATAGTATTAGCAGTTGTAAAAGGATGTACTTTTGAATTCACGAGTGTTGCTGAGATTAAATCCCATGAAGAAATATTTAAAATATTTAAAAAATAAGTTTATTTTAACGAGCGTAATTTTCTTTATTTACGCTTTGTTTTTGGATGATATAGATTTAGGATCCATGATTAATCATTCTAGTAAATTAAGAAACCTCGAAGCTGCAAAGTTGGAAGTTTCTGCTAAATTGAATAAAACAAGAAATACTTTAAAGCAATTACGTTATTATTCTGAAATTGAAAGATATGCCCGCGAGGAGAAATTTTTCAAAAAAGACAACGAAGATATTTTTGTGATTACCTATGAATGAAATAGATGAAGGATTCAAGATTGAAAGACTTGAATTTCTATGGTCTTGAATCTTTGCGTCTTTTTTCATGAAGTCCAATTAATCAATTTTATCATTTACGTCCTATTTCTTTTGAAAAAATCAATAAAATTTAAGTTAATTTGACAGTACATTATTGTCGATATTACGTATCTTTTTCGTTAATTTAGCAGCGCTTAAAAAAGCACTATTATTTAACTGAAAACATGGAAAACCCTTTACATTATAAACCAGTAAACAACGTCAGAATTGTCACAGCGGCAGCTTTGTTTGACGGTCATGATGCTGCGATTAACATCATGCGTCGAATTATTCAAGCTACAGGTTGTGAAGTTATTCACCTTGGTCATGATAGATCTGTGGAAGAAGTAGTTGATTGTGCAATACAAGAAGATGCACAGGCGATTGCTATTACTTCGTATCAAGGTGGTCATAATGAGTATTTTAAATACATGCGTGATTTATTGATTGAAAAAGGCGCACCGCAAATAAAGATTTTTGGTGGTGGTGGTGGTACCATTCTTCCAAGTGAAATAGCTGAATTGCAAGCATACGGAATTACGCGAATTTATCATCCTGATGATGGAAGAACGATGGGTTTACAAGGAATGATCAACGATTTGATTGAGAAATGTGATTTTCCTGTTGGTGAAAAGTTAAATGGAGAAATCAATCATCTGAAAGAGAAAAGTGTTCCTGCAATAGCACGAATAATTTCTGCTGCTGAAAATTTTGCTGAAGCTTCAAAAAATGTAATGGATGAGGTACGAGCGATGGCAACTGCAGTTAAAGTCCCTGTTTTAGGAATAACTGGTACAGGTGGTTCAGGAAAATCCTCTTTGGTGGATGAATTAGTTCGTCGTTTTTTAATTGATTTTCCGACAAAAGCAATTGCAGTGGTGTCTGTGGATCCTTCGAAACGAAAAACAGGTGGCGCATTACTAGGAGATAGAATTAGAATGAATTCTATAAAAAATCCAAGAGTTTACATGCGTTCATTGGCGACTAGACAATCAAATTTAGCATTGTCAAAACATGTTTCTGAAGCGATTAATGTATTAAAAGCGGCGGAATATGATTTGATTATTTTAGAAACTTCAGGTATCGGACAATCAGATACTGAAATTTTAGACCATTCAGATGTTTCACTTTATGTGATGACTCCTGAATATGGTGCT
>Ga0114970_10004581_pt1 | contig 10048 bp, 2 predicted proteins | sample M_140205_XF_Meta_FD_87030 | JGI IMG/M metagenome (GOLD analysis project Ga0114970, IMG submission 87030) | Freshwater microbial communities from Lake Montjoie, Canada to study carbon cycling - M_140205_XF_MetaG | ecosystem: Environmental > Aquatic > Freshwater > Lake | place: Lake Montjoie... | reverse complement strand
CCCCGCTGCATCGAGTGGTGTCTCAGTAAATACTCCTAGGGGGGTTATAACTTTTCCTAGTCAGGCAGCAGCAGACCAGTTTAAAGCAGCCGTTGCTAGGATGCAGTAATGGACTACGCGAAACTCGCTGAGCAATTTGGTGGTGTACCCCAAGCAGCCCCTCCAGAAGTTGACTACGAGAAACTAGCTGCACAATTTGGTGGTGTACCCCAAGCTGCTCCTGCAGAAGTTGACTACGAGAAGCTTGCAAAGCAATTTGGGGGTGTGCCTCAAGCTGCACCTGCTCAGCCTTTAGCTGCAGACCAATCTGTCTTTCGCCAGATAGCTGACGTACCTGTTGGGCTTACTAAAGGGGCGGTTAGTGGCGTACGCATGATATCTGATGCCTTTGGCGCGGATAGTGCGGCATCTAAAAACATTAAGGGGGTAGAGGATTACTTAGGCGGGTTGCTCTCTGCACAAGCTAAGAATGACCAGAATGAAGTTGCTCGCATTATGAAAGATGCGGAAGACAAAGGGGTCATGGAGCAACTCAAGGGGGCAGTTAAGGCTTTTGCTGTAGCACCCGTTGATCTTCTAACCCAAGCTTTAGGTACTTCTGCGCCGTTTTTAGTTGCGGGTATTTCTGCTGCAATACTTGGTGCTCCTGTTGCTGTGGCTACTGGTGTTGGCGCTGCTCTGGGTGTTGTGGCTGGGGCGGGTACTATTAAGGGCACTATATATGAAGAGACCAAGAACGCACTTATAGCTGCAAAAATACCGGAGAAAGAAGCCGAAGCTAGAGCACAACTGGCGCAAGAGTATGGTGGTAAGAACTTAGACATGATTCTTGCTGGCGCTGCACTGGGTGGTCTGGCTAGTGGTTCTGGGTTGGAGCCAGCAATTGCTAAAATGGTAGCCAAGAAGATTATTGGGGATGCGGCAGTTAAAGGGGCGGCGAGTAAAGTTGAAAAAGAAATTGAAACAAAGGCAGTAAAGCAAGGACTTGCTAGACGAGTGGGTGTTGCTGGGTTGAAAGAAGGCGCACCTGAGTTCCTACAGGCTGGACAGGAAAAAATTGCAGAGAACGTAGCACAACAGCGAGAAGGGCTTGATACTCCTACTTTCCGAGGTGCGGTAGGAGCGGGTGCGTTGGAGGGACTCGCTGGCATGGGCTTAGGCTCAGGTGTACGTCTTGTGCAAAGTAGGGGGGAAGCCAAGCGGGAAGCAGCGTTGGCAGACTTAGCCAAAATTGTTGGTGAGATTAACAAGCCCCCGGAAACGCAAGTACTTGCTACTACGCCAGAAGGTCGTGCAGAACAATTAGCTGCGTTGGTTGCTGACTTCCAACAAAAAGGTCGAGATAGAGATTCCGCTGAGTTGATGGCGCAGCAAGTTATGAAGGACTTGCAGGATGCTGGAGGTACTACAACGGCAACCCCCAACGCTGCACGCGCCACAGAACTAGAGGCGGATTTAATAAACGCAGGGGTTGACCCAGTTAGGGCAAAGGCTGATGCAACTCGTAAAGCAGCGGAAGAGGCTGCGGGTGATACTGCCAACGTAGGGGGTGAAAATGCAATACCAGCAAATACATCTGTCAACGCAGCAAATCAGCCAAGCCCTGTCGTGCTTGTACCACCAGTTACAACCAAGGGGGGAACTGCTGCAGTTGGAACTACCCCACTGGGAGGAACTCAGAGCACTGCTGGAAGCACTGTTGGAGGAACGCAAGCGAAACCCGCTGCATTAAATCTTTACAAAGCCGACTACGCCAATTTGCCGGGGGCTACTAACGCTACCCATGTATTCAAGACGGCGCAAGGGTCTGTGTATGAGCAGCGAGATGACGGTACAACTGTAAGGGACAAACAACAGCGTCCTGAACACCCCGGAGAGAAAGAAAAGGGGTTGCAGCCAGTTTCAGTAAAGACCATATACGTACAAGATGCGCGTGTTATTGCACCTACAGCAACTCCTACAGAGTTACGGCCAGTAGGTGATGGTAGAGTGGCTAGGTTCTTTACTACTGATTACGGCCCTAAAAAAGCTGGAGATATTGTCCCCGGTACTGAAACGTCCTTTACTACTACACCAACAGTAGGGGTAACACCCGTAGAGATATTTGATAATGGTGGGGTGCATTTTGGTAACCCTATAACTGAAGTAAAGTCTGTTGCCCCTGTTGGAGGAACGCAAGCGAAACCCGCTGCACTAACTACACCTGAATTTGTACCTGAGTTCACCAAAGAGAATACACCTGTCCCTAGCGATGAAGCTATGCGGGATGCTGGTCTTACGGAAAGCGAGATACAGGGGTACAAAAGGAAGCCTGATTACTACAAGTTTGACAAAATAAATAAGGGCTTTAAGTATCTTGGGGATTTTAAACAGGTCACTGAAGCTGATGTAGCTGAAATGCGTGATTTTGCCGCTAACAGTGAAGTTAAGTACAACGAGGATAAAAAGAAATTAGATGAAGCATTTTACGATGATGTACCAGAAGTAGACAGTATTCTAGGAAGTGATTGGAGATTGAGTGGTAGCCAAGCAAACTTTAAAGAAGATGCTTACGCAGCGTTAAGCAGGAAACATGGGTTTGCTGCTAGACAACTGCCTTCTATGGAGCGCATTCTTGCCAGAACGCAAGGTGCAACTACCCCTGCTGCTCCCGCTGCGCCGATAAAATCAACTGCACCTAATTTCTCATTGCAGGAAGTACCCCCTGCAGACTCGCCCACGGGCAAGAAGCAATGGAAAGTGGTTAGTTCCAAAGGCGAACTTATTGGCACTTACGATAAGAGGGCTGATGCTGACACCAGCATTAAAGACGCACGAGCCGCCACACGGCAAGCTGCTGGGCAACAACCAGCGGGGCGCAAAACAGTACTTACCGAAGAACAGCGTGAAGCCAATAGGAAAGTTGTTGAGGCTCGGGTCAATGAGCAGAACAAGACTGTGCGTGATACCAAGAAGGCTATGGCTGATGCCGGGGCTACTGTAGATAAAGTGTTTGAAGATACATTCATTGGCACAGATAGGTCATCAAACATCCCAGTAAGTTCTGAATTTGCAGCCGAGATGGAGTTTAACGCTGAGCGTGTTGTCGCTATTATGCAAGCAATGAAGGTGGTCAATAACAAACGTCTTGTAGATACCGAAGCTGGTACAGCAGCCAAGCAAGTGCTGGCACATAAGTCCATTACTGATATAGAGCGTCTCAAAGCTGAGAACCAGTTGCGTATTGCCAAAGGGTTGAAGCCCCTGACTGTACCTATAACCCGTTCAGAACGCATCTCGCCCACAGCCGGTGCTTTTGCAGAAGCTACCAGCACCAAGACAGACAGCAGGTATCTTAAATATACCCAAGCTAAAGAGGCGTTGCTAGCCATAAGTAAAGATGCAAAATCTACGGCTTTTGAAAAACTTTTGGCTAATAGGCTTTACTTATTTATTCATACTTATGGTACAAACATTGTCATCGTTGATAAAAATACACAGGTTCCAGACAAAGTACGTACTGAATTTGACGCCAAAGCAGCGGGGGTCTATTACAAAAACACTATCTACCTAGATGCGAAGTACGGACTTAACAACACCGTGTTCCTGCACGAAGCTTTGCATGGTGCATTGAATCGAAAAATACTGAAGTACTTTGCGTTGAGCAGGACAGAACAAGGCACAGTTGCGAACAAAGAGTTTGGTGAGCAGATCATCCGTATGCAGACCATTATGGATACTGCAAGGGGGCGCTACAGAGCCTTGGAGATGATTGGGACTCTTGACCCGCGCTTCAACGAACTTGCCAAGGGTGGTGCGTTTGACAATATCTTAGAGTTCATTGCCTACGGTATGTCGCACCCGCTAATGCAAGAGTTCTTGTTCCAGACAAAGGGGACATTCGTACCCGGAGACCTTCAGGCTAAGCCTAGTCTGCTAAGCAAGTTTGTAACTAACGTGCGGAACTTCTTCCGGTTGGGTGTAGAGCATCAGTCTGCAATGAACGACCTGATTATAATCACCGACCAATTGCTTACCCAGACGATTAGAGGCAAAGAGGTTGTAGAGACTGAACCCTCCGCAGCTAGAAAGCCAGCCGTCTCTAAGCAGGAAGCCAAGCTAAACGACAAACTGGACAAGGGTGAATATGCTGAAAGCGTGACTAGCGCGTTGGGTGAGTTGATACGCATGCAGTCACCAGATCAGGTAATAGGTGCGCTGAAAGAAATGTACAGCACCTTGGGTAGTAAGAGCATCAGTGCGCTTCTCCCAACACTCTCTACTTCCCAGATAACGGGTTGGGTGTCGGATCGGATAAAGCATCTGCCACAAATCAATAGCCTTGTAGAACGCATGGCGAACATGCGCAGCAAGATGTTGGCTAACGTATTTAATCTCAGCGAGCCGTGGACAGCATTTAACAATAAGTATGCGGCTGGTGGCAAGTTGCTGGCTCGTACTATGCACTACACCACGCTGTCGGAGGTTGATCCGACATTGTTCCGCACAGAAGCGGATGCTCTGGTTGGGGATGTAAAGATACAGGAACTCAATGCCCAAATAGCCAAAGTAAATCCAAATCAAGTACCCAGTGTTAAGAAAGCCATAACGCAGCGTAAGGCTGTTATTAAGGGTGCTTATGTACTTTGGGACAGGCTGGGTGGCATTGGTAACGGTGAAGGGCAGAAAATATACTGGGAAATTAAAGGTTGGTACAAGGATACGTTCACTCTTTACCGCGCTATCCTTGATGACCGGATTATCGCCAGTAATGTAAAAGGCGATATCAATGATGCTTCCACGCCTAAAGGGAAGCTGATGGCCGCGATACGTAAGACGTATGAAGCGTCCCGTACATCTGGTGTGTACTTCCCGCTTATGCGTTACGGGCGTTACTGGGCAAGCATTGGTAAGGGCAAGGGCCAAGAATTCTACATGTTTGAAAGTGAACTACAGCGCAACATGTTTTTGCGTGGGCGCATTGCACAGTTAAACAAAGCGGGGGACAAACGCAACCGCAACCAGATGATAGAGGATGGTGATGCTGATTTTGGTAACGACCTTACCAAGCTGCGGAACAAAAGTTTTGAGTCAAGCAAGCTGCTGCAGGAAGTGTTTGCTTTGATTGATACCAATAAAGGCGTAAATAACGAATCTTTAAAGGACTCCATCTACCAGATGTACTTGCTCACCATGCCAGAGCAAAGCTTCCGTACAAAGTTCATTAAGCGTAAAGGCACAACGGGTTTCAGTGGGGATGCACTTCGCAACTTCGCCCGTTCTGGGTTCTCTTTCGCTGGGCAACTGTCCCGCTTGCGGTACGCCCCACTGCTTACAAACGAAATAGACTCCGCACATGCCGCGTTGAAGAACAACCCTGACAAGGCCAAGCTTGAAATGTTCTTGAACGAGGTAGGCACACGGGTGGGGCAGGAACTAACTTCTGACGTAGAGGATGGATTTGCCTCAAAGCTGGCTAACGGTCTGGGCCAAGCGGCGTTTATGTACTTCCTGACCGCCCCTAGATCAGCTATTGCCCAACTTACATCTCTTCCAGTATTTACCCTACCAGTGCTTGCATCGCGTTACGGTGCAATTAAAGCTGCTGCTACGCTAGGCAGTTATCTAAAAGTGTGGAACCACACCACGGCTGTGAAGCCAACGGCTAGCGGTGGTATCAGCTTTACCCCCGTGTCTGTAGGGCTGTCTAAGTACGTACAAAGTAATCCTGTGCTATCAGCGGCTTTTGCCGAAGCTGCTGAACGGGGCGTAACAGAGATAACACGTACTTACGATTTGCTTAACATGGCTAAGACGCCTTCTAATGTGTTAAACAATCCCGCGCAAAGAGCTATTGCTACTACTATGAACCTTGTAGGGGCGATGTTCCACGGCTCGGAGCGCCTAAGCAGGGAAGTAGCGTACATGGCTAGCTTTGAACTGGCCTACGACAAAGCCATAAAGGAAGGATTGGCTGCGGGCATAAACGGCCCCGCTTTTGAACGTGCTGTTGAGGAGTCCATTAGGAACACGTACGAGTCGTTGTTTAACTACAGCCGTTATGACCGCCCTCGTATCGCCAAGTCCCCCGGTGCACGGATGGTGTTCCAGTTTAAAATGTTCCCACAGCAAGTCACTGCCTACTTCATACGTAACTTCGTCGGGATGCTGCCCTTCATAAAAGGCAACACGGCTAAGAAAGCCGCCGCTACACAGTTCTTCGGCACTTTGATGATGACTGGGTTGTTTGCTGGAGTGACTGGACTGCCTCTGTATAGTGCGACCCTTGCGGTTATTCAGGGTATGCGTAACGCTATGCGGGATGATGATGAGCCGTTCCCGATTGAAGAGCAGGACATGGACTTCTGGTTCCGCAACGTATTCCTCCCCGATACCTTTGGGGATAAGTGGGCTAAGGTTATAGTGAAAGGGCCAATATCCACAGCGACCAATCTGGACATTGCTTCCAGCACTTCCCTTAATAACATGTGGCTAAGGGATACAAAATCTGATCCTTCGTTGAATAATCAGTTCAAGGAATTTGCGTTTAACATGCTTGGCCCCGGTGTTAGTATGGCGTCCAACTACCTTAAAGCTTACGATGACTTCAAGAAGGGGCATATCTCGGAGGCCATAGAGAAGGGCATGCCCATAGCTACATTCCGTGGGGCTATAGCTGCATGGAGATGGAACAAAGAAGGCATAGTTACCAAGAACCTTGGGGCCACGATGTACGAACCAGATGAAGTCACTGGGTCTATGAAGTTTTGGAAAGCCTTCGGGTTTAGCCCAACAGAACTATCATTGATGACGGACGCTAACTTTGCTGCTAAGAGCCTAGAGATTAACCTCAAGCAGAAACGCGCTGCTATCTTGGATAGTTTGAACTTGCATGAGTCCAAAGGTGATGATGAAGACTTCGACAGAGCACTCGATAAGGCCATACAGTTTTCCGCACAGAACCCAGAACTCCGCATTACAAGCCAGCAGATATCCGAATCCCTCAAGCGTAGGAACAAAGCCCGTATGGAAGCAGATCGGGGGCTTTCTATTTCTGATAAGAAGCTACGGAGAGACTTGCTCCAAGCCGTGGAACCCTCGCGCCCATAAAAAACCCCCGCACTTGGCGGGGGAAAAGGGGTGGAAGTAACCAGCTTCCAAGGAGCACAGCCAGTAGCTGCACAACCGCAGTATAGCTTAAAGCCTCCATGTGCGTATGCCCCGCACCCCCTCTTCAATACATACCTTAGTAAGTACATCCATTTTAAGACGCTTGGAAACTTTCAATATCTCAGCTTTAGCCAATACGCAATCTAAGCAGGGTACGAAAAAAGAAGTACCCGCCCTGAAGGTTCTCCAGTTTATGTTGTAGCTAACCCGCTCTATTAGCACTATCTACACTAGCAGCCACAAGAGCTTCTATGTCTATAAAGTCTGAATTGGAGCAGTCAAATATAAGGGAATGAACCCCCGGCGAAGTAATCTTCATGCCCTTGGACATGCGCTTGTTGATACTGCCTGTGTATGCTCCCTTGTTTTTGAGTTGCGCTAGTACATCTTTGTAGTGCACCTGCCCAGCTACGCAGTCCTTCCTGAACACGCTGGACACAATGAACATCTTGTTTGTGTCTGGTTCAAACCTTATGACTAGTTCCCCCCGTGGCTCAAGTATCGGCGCAGCGTGCAGACTGGTGCGCTTGTCAACCTCAAAGTTAACAACCAAAATGTTCTGCATGTGGCGGTTAATGAAGTCCCCAACTACGGCTGATACATCACTGACAGGGGCTGCTACATCTTCCCTAAGTTCGCGCAACATCTGTATGCACCATTGATAGATAGCTTTCATATCATAGTCATGCAGTCCAAGATTACGCGCTATCAACCCACCTGCTATGTTGCAAGCAATGACAGCAGACCAGAACCGCTCCCTGTTTGTTAGGCGCAGTTCCTTATCAATCTTTGCTTGGATAGCCAGCACACCAGCCTGTATCTCCTCCAGATTGCTAACCAGATACTGGCAATAGATATCCCCAGCCAGCCCGTAGTTCTCCCGCAGTTGGTGGTCAAACAAGTTCTTGGCTATGTGCGGAGGGATAATCGTGCTGGGGTTTATTGAATACTCAAGCAGCCGCATCATCTCACCGTCTGGGCTGTTCTTGTGGATACCAAGTTTCTCGTAGAAGCTGGCATTGGAACTAGCCAACGAAGTGGTTTTCCATGTGGTGTTGTTGGTGCGCAGTTCATTGGACTGTGACTTAGCCCTGTTCGCATAGCGCCCTTGGGACATACTGTACGCCAAGTTGGAGAAGTCTTCTGGCAGCATGTTTGTGATTTCATCCACCGTAAAAGGCAGGTTGTTCATCACACCAAGGTGAATCATCTTTGCAGCAAGGGTGTCTTTCCAGATAGCTGACAGACGTTCAGGATGCCCGTACACGCTGTTGCACACGTAGAGGATGGTGGATTTGCCCGTACCTGACTCCTTGTGAATCAAGTTGATGATGGCTCCGTTCTGCCCAACAAACCCTAGTAGTGGGGAACCAAAAGCAGTCAGTGCAGCAAACGCGTGCGGCTCCAATCCCGGCAAGGCGTACATGTTGTACACCTCTTTCCACTTATCCAACGTACCTTTGGGGTTCATAAACTCCGCGAAGTGCCGTGTGGCCTTTGACGGGGGGCTGTGGAATATGCCGTCCTTGGTTATCTCCCTGTTGCCAATAATAAACTTGCTATTGTTATCTGCCCATCCAAACTGAGTTCTCATGGTTTCTGCTTTCTTTTTATATTGCAGTTCTTTAACGGACATCATGACAAATGTGGTGATGCTGTCCATCTGTTTAGGTAACCCTGCCACTCCATGCTGGGCTAACTCAGTACGCAGCGACTCCTTTACAGCTATGGTTGCCAACGGGACTGTAAATTCCTTTACCCCATCTTGTGGTAGGTGCAGCCGTAGCAACGCCAGTTCCCCTTCATCAGGGTCTACCATCCGCTTAACCACGTACAAGTCGTGCTCGTAGACGCACACGGGTTCCACCTCTGGCAGTGCATCTTTAGGTGGTTTGGCATAAATCCCGCCGTTCTGTCCCCTGAAAAACGGGTGAGGGAACTTTGGTACTAGGTACTTTGGTTCAGGGGCTTCATCTTCCAGTGACTCTGGTTCCCCTTCTGTGTCCCCATCATCGGGTTCATCAGGGTAGTTGTCCTCATCTGGGATAATGATTTCCCGCCCCAATGACAGGGGGTTCTTAATGCGTCCTTTATGGGGACAGCCATTACACCCGCCGGGGTTATGGGTATCAAACGTGGCACAGGTATGCGCCCCGCGTTGTTTAATCTTTGACTCTGTTTCCCTCTGATCGTAGGCAGGGTGTTTCTCGGACATCTTGTGTATCGCTGTATCACGGTCAACGCAGCAATCCGCAACCGATAGTGCATCCCACCACAACGGCTCACTTATAGTTTCTTGGTTCTGATACGCATACAGCAGTTGTGCACACCCCTCACCGTTCACGCTCCTTAGCATGATCTTGCTGAATCTAAGCACCGAGTTACTTAGGAGGGACTTCTGGAGTTCGCTAAGTTCATCTTTGGGTTGCGGAGGCGCGGATGATACGGGTACTTCCTTAACCCCAAGCAAGCTACGCAACGTATGAAAGTCTAAATCTTCACAGTCGGTAATCACTTGTACTTCTGCTGGCGGGTCTGCCCTAAAGTTAAATGTGCCCGGTATGCGTAATACTCGGGCTACTTCAAATACACTTGGGTCAACATAAAAGTCATGTAGTACACAAAGTTCACGGAGTCTTCTACCTACAGGTTCCCACTCTTCACGGGTGACAGCTTCAGTCAAAGGCCAGTACGCATGGATACCGCGTCCAGAATCTACAATTAAGGGGCGATGAAGCCCGATTAGCTTGCAGAAACTCTCAAGTGCGCCCAGTCCTGTTGGCTGGTCTATGTATCCATCGGGGCGATTGGTGGTTTCATTGATTGCAGTCTTGCTCTCACCACAATCAATGTCCACCCAAAATGCCTTAATACTTCTGACGTTTTCCTTTTTGCGGCT
>Ga0114970_10004580_pt1 | contig 10049 bp, 7 predicted proteins | sample M_140205_XF_Meta_FD_87030 | JGI IMG/M metagenome (GOLD analysis project Ga0114970, IMG submission 87030) | Freshwater microbial communities from Lake Montjoie, Canada to study carbon cycling - M_140205_XF_MetaG | ecosystem: Environmental > Aquatic > Freshwater > Lake | place: Lake Montjoie... | reverse complement strand
CCGTTTCAAGCGTGGCGTGCTGGATTCCGAGAAGGAGTAAAAATGGTTCTTGATAAAGGCGCAAGACCTGATATTGACACTTTTAAAGAAACTGTTGCTAGTCGCAATTTAAACAATTTAACTATCTGGCATAATGTTGGCGCTGATGTTGAGAATGGCATGTGGGCTATCTATGGCGCACGACTAGGCACATACATGACCATGCTAACTGAATGGGATCACTCCAATGTACAATGGTTTGATAACTATATTACATTGTGGGAAGAACAAGAATATAGAGATCCAGAAATTGAAGCAACATCTATTGGCGCAGTATTAAGCGATAAACTTGGATTACCAATGTGTACATTATCCAAAGAACAAAGTAAGTTCTTCAAGCGTCATTATAACGCCGATAAATATAATATTGGCCCGTTAGTAACAGAAATGGATGTCATACGAAAAATAGAAGGATGGTAATGGAACACAAATATATTAAATTAGTACACAATACACCTAGTCACGAAGATTGGTTTGTTGTAAACTGGTGTATGGGTAATACTTGTAATTTTGAATGTAGTTATTGTCCAGATAATCTTCATTCAGGTAGCATTAAATGGCCTGAGTTAGATAAAGTTAAAGCATTCATAACACGAATCGTAGAGCAAGTTGCTCCGCGCAAGGTATATTTTGAGTTAACAGGCGGCGAAGTAACATTATACAAACACTTTGTAGAGATATGTAAACATTGTACTGAATTGGGTGCTAAAGTTGGGTTAATTAGTAATGGCAGTAGAACGCTACGGTGGTGGGAAGATAACAAACAATACTTTGACCACGTATGTTTGAGTTTTTACCCTGAATTTGCTGAAGAGGATCACTTTATAAAAGTAGTAAAGATATTACATGATGATGTTCGTACACATGTAAACATAATGATGAGTCCAGAGAAGTTTTCTTCTTGTTACGCAATTGCTAATAAAATAAAGAATATCACAAATATCTCAATGGCGTTACAACCTTTGATTTATGATTTTGGTACAGAAATGTACGAATACACTGCCCCACAGAAAAACATTTTTGACAAGCAGCATGATTTAATTGTTAAACATATCAAGCACACTAAAGAGTTTGATTATTATCGCGGTGCTATGAAGATGATTAATGAAGACGGAACCGAAGGTGCGGCATCTAGTGCACATCGTTTTTTAAGTGAACAAACAAATGATTGGTCCGGATGGAAATGTTACATGGGAGTAGAACAGATAATTGTAGACTTAGCCGGAGATATATTTAAAGGTTGGTGTAGAGTTGGCGGAAAGATTGGTAATATATTTGAAGATTTTGAAGTACCAAAAACTCCGGTAATTTGTAACAAAACTATGTGTCATTGTAATTTTGATATCATGTGTACTAAAGAAAAGGTAATGTAATGGAAGATACGACCCCTGGAAAACCGTTAAGAGTATATGATGCCGAGGGTAATTGGAAAGACTTTGGCACAGATGAATTTGTAGGTCAACAATTAAATTACCTAGAGGGCTGGTCATGCAGCATGGGTGTTGAAAATTTGTTTATCAACTCTGACGGTGATGTGTTTGGAGCATCATGTATGATGGGCGGTACATATGGAAATGTATTTGATGATTTTAAATTGGCTAAAGAATGGCCTCGTTGTCAAAAACTTATCTGTAGTTGCGGAGCAGATTTGTTTATTCCTAAAGTAAGTTCAGCAGAGTATCTACCATTATTACGAAAGAAACAAGAATTACCAACAGACATGTCAAAGAAAGTTGACAAGCTATCATCCATTGTCGCAATGGAGCGGGTATACGGTACTAGTTTAAAACAAGTTCATTGGGAGATAGGTAGAAGATGTAATTATGATTGTTCTTATTGCTGGCCAAACATACATAATAATTATGAGGCTCACAAAAGCCTTGAAGAATTAATGACAGCCACAGATAAAATTCAAGAATATTTTGTCAAAGATGGTAAATGTAACTTTATTATCACTGGTGGAGAACCAACTGCTAACGCCGCGTTCTTAGATTGGTGTCGTTATTTAAATGCGCTTGACTATAATCTTAGTATGCACAGTAACGGTAGTAGAACACCTGATTATTATCAAGAACTTATTAAGTACGGTGATCTTAACCTAAGTGTTCATTATGAAGCATGGGATCAACAGAAGTTTTTAAAAGTTGTTGAAGCCATTGTTAAAACAAAAGTTGAGCATAACGAAAGAACTGGACATCTTGAAGTTAAAATAATGATGAAGCCCGGTACAACAGATTATACTATTGATTTTGAACAAAAACTAAAAGCAATACCTAGATTTACTGACTATTGTACTTGGGCAATTGTTCCTATTAAAGATAATAATTATAACGTTAAGCAAGGCAGCGAAATGGACGGCAAACTATTAGATGGCTACAAAGAAATAGACTTTACCTTGTTTGGGGATAGAAATGGCAAGTAACATTAAGGATACTATATGTAAAGCAGCCTGGGACTATCCTATTGTTAATCTTTCTAATAATGAAATTAGTATGTGTTGCCATTCTAAACATCATAAAATTTCAGAAGAAGATATTGATAGATTAGGTAAACGTATATTTACACAGTTTGAACCAATACGTCAAGCAAAATTAGATTTGTTAAATGGAATTCAAACTAAAAACTGTTCCTACTGCTGGGAATTAGAAAACAAAGGGTTACGCAGTTCTAGAACAGGCTTTGATCAGTTTTCAAACTATGTATACTCTACTGAATACTATAAGGGTAAATCAGAGGCAGAGGTAGCTAGTACATTATTAAATCTTACTGATGAACAGAAAGATGACCTTGCTACAAATTTTGATTATGTAAACAATGTAGAAATAGCATTGGGCAATACCTGTGACTTGAAATGTGTATATTGTAATGAATATTTTAGTACACAATGGATTACTGAAAAAATCAAATACAATGAATTACCAATCTCATTCATTAAAGATGTAGATGCTTCAACAAATAGTAAGTTAGAGACAGCTTGGTGGGAATGGTTTAATGAAAGTGTATCTGAAAAAACCACCGTAGTTGGCTTCATTGGTGGCGAGCCATTAATCATTAGCAAACTGTACGAGTATGTAGAAAAAATATTAGATCGGATGCCGCATACTATAATTAAACGTCCGATGTACTTGTCAGTAGTTACTAATTTTAATACACCGGATCAATATTTTGATAAATTCATTGATTTGCTTCCTAGAATAGCTGAAACTAATTTGGTATTAGATTTAAATGTTAGTTTAGAATCGCTTGGGGGAAAAACTGAATTTATACGTACAGGTACAAAATGGAATAGATTAAAAGAAAATATAGAAAAAACTCTTTCAATATTGAGCAAATTACCAACTATAAAAAGAGCAGGAAACTTATATGGTAAAAGTGTATCATTTAATTTTATGATAGCATTAAATGCTCTATGTATATCTGACTTGCCTAATTTTATAAAATGGGTTATAGAACTTCAAAATAAATATGAAGTTCCAATTAACCTAAGGGGAAGTCAAGTTGTTTACCCGCATTGGTTAAGCCCAAATATATTGCCCGCAAGTTATGTATCATATGTAGATGAAGCTATCAAACTATTAGAAGATGAAAATATCAAGCGAGAATTATATTTGTTTGGCCCATGGGATGCTTATTTACGACAACTGTATGACTTAAAACGAGGAATAGGAACAAACACTGATACTAATAAACTTTCAGACTTTACTAAGAATATTGATAAAATGGAAGAAAGACGTTCGTTACAGTTTTTTGATACGTTTCCCGAGATGATAGATTTTTATATTGATTGCAAGAGTTATGAGTAAAAACAAAAATACAATTTGTACGATTCCTTGGAATCATCAAGCAACATATCAAAACGGAGACTATGGTATTTGTTGTCAATGCATCTATACTTCTGGTGGTAGGATGCTTACTGACGGGAAACCAGTTAATGTGCTCCGAGATGATGTTACTGAAGTTCGTAATCATCCAACCCTAATCGAATTAAGACGTAGCATGTTAAATGGGGAAAAAAGTGACTTATGTAAACTTTGCTGGGATGAAGAAGACCTTGGGCTTGTTTCTAAAAGACAACAGCAACAGAAAACTTATCACGAGACACTTCAGAAGATATTGGATTTAGAAGAGGATAGCGGATATATTGATGTAAATGAATTTCCTATTCAATATTTAGATCCCCGATTAGGCAATTTATGTAACATGAGATGTAGATTTTGTGGCCCGGGCGATAGTTCGCTGTGGTTTGAAGAAATTTACGAAATGGGGAATCCAATTATCAAATTTGGCAAGATAGAGAATCATTATAAAATAGAAAAGGTAGCAAATAGTTATAAAGTTGCCGGAGATGATTTTCAGTATTACAACAGTGAAAAATTCAATAAAGATATTCAAAAAATATTACCTAACGTAAATAGAATATACTTTACTGGTGGGGAACCGCTCATAAATAAAAAGCACTATGAAATATTAGATTATTGTATTGAGAATGGATTTGCTAAAAATATAACCCTAGAATATAACACCAATGGTACTACATTGAATAAAAATTTATTGGAGCAGTGGAGACAGTTTGCTTCAGTAGTAGTATGTTTTAGTATTGATGGTATGGATGATTTGGCTGATTATATACGCAACCCGTCTAAATGGGACGTTATTAAACAGCATATGTATGATTTAGATAATGCTGATATACCACAATTGTGGTGTACAACAAATGTAACCGTTAATATTTTTAACGTAAAACATTTTTTAGAGATGCTAGATTGGTATCACTCAGCTGGGTTTAAACGCTTTCATAACAAGTTATTATGGCATAGATTAGTAGGTCCCGAGTTTCTTAATATACAAGTATTGCCACCTGAGACAAAAAAAGAAATAACAGCACTGTACGATGATTATATTGCCAAATCGACTATATATAATATAAGAGAGCAAATTTATAGTATTATTGATTATATGAACGAAACCGATATGACATATCATTTACCTAGAACTAAGTTAATGATTAAAACTATTGATAAGTCTAGAAATCAAAAACTTGCTGATTATGTACCCTGGCTAGCCAAAGCATTATTTGATAGTGAAACAATATGACACAATGGACACAACTGGATCAAGAGTATGATGCTAGACTAAAAACAGCCCTATACCCTGCTGAGAGAGCAACTATGGCAAGTGAAAAAACTTGTCCAGACTGGATGCTGAGAGCATTTTGCACAGTTGAAATTGATCCTACAGTTGTACGAGCAGCATGTTTAAATACATCCTGTTCTGAAGAATATCTACAAATAGCAATTAGTAGATTCCCTGAACTTGGTGAAAAACCTTTTATAGAATTAAGAGAAAAACGCCGCCTAATAAGCATCCAGTTAAGCGATTTAACAGCACAAGAAGAAGAAGCCAAAAAACATGTGTCGGGTGACCGAGATCAAGTTGTTGTTAGTCATCTTTTAGAAGAACGAGGTGAAGCAGTTAACTCAAGTAAAGGCAAGTTTATTCAGACACATATACCATGGGCAGAAACTTCTAAATATAAGATAGCTATGGTAATGACACCTTCATGGGGTGTGTTGTTTCCTCCGTACAATCTCTCTAAGTTAACCGGAATGCTTAGAAAGAATGGCTATAGTGTTAAATCGTATGATATAAACATAGAATCTTATCATTATTTTTTAGATCAGCATGGGGAAGATTATTGGAAATCAGAACGTTATTTCATGTGGACTAATAAAGATAATTTTGACAAATATATCTTGCCAGACTTACAACCAATACTATATCGTGTTGCCGATGAAATAGCATTTTCGGGTGTTAAAGTTGTTGGCTTTAGTTTGTACTCAACCAACTATTATGCTACTATGGTTATGGTTAAATATCTAAGGGAATTGGTCCCTGATATTTGTATAGTTGTGGGCGGCCCCGAAACAATTACTGGATATTATTGGTTTGATGGCGAAGCAAAGAATTTATTCAATTATATATTTGTAGGTGAAGCAGAAGAAACCTTACTACATACATTAGAGACTCTTCCAGAAAAATACCCAGTACAGCAATTTATAGGTTCAGTTGACAGTAGATTGGATCTTGATGTGTATGCTTATCCTGATTATAGCGATTACGCATTACAAAATTATTTGATGTCCGGGGCTAGTATAGAAACATCTAGGGGATGCGTTGCAAAATGTAGCTTTTGTACAGAAACACATTTTTGGAAATTTAGAAGCACCACTCCAGAACGTGTAGTGGAAGAAATCGAACATCAAGTTGAAAAATACGGGGTTAAACACTTTTGGTTTGTTGATAGTCTAGTTAACGGCAATATAAAAAACTTTATTCAATTGCTTGACTTGTTAATTGAAAAGCCATGGAAAATAGGATGGAATAGCTACGCACGATGCGATGGAAGAATGACTGAAGAAGTTTTCAAAAAGATTACTGATAGTGGATGTTCAGCATTAAGTTTTGGCGTAGAAAGCGGCAGTCAAAAAGTACTTGATGACATGAAAAAGAAAATTAAAGTTTGGGAAATTGAAGAAAACTTTAAACATGGCAAACAGACGGGAATGTTTAATCATGCGAATTGGATGGTAGGCTTCCCCACAGAAGAACCAATCGACGCCTTTCACAGCCTCCAACTAATCTATAACTGTAGAAGATGGATCGCTGCTATTAGTCCGGGCTTTGGTGCTTCACCTGCTAATCAAAGTGATATGGATACTGCATGGGAAAAGTACGATATTGCTTGGAATAACAAACAATGGGATAACACATTTGTTAAACAATGGTATACTAAAGGTTATAAAAATACTCAAATACATAGATTTGTTAGATTAAAATTATTCCACGTATGGTTAGAAATCATAAAAGATTACTCACGTAGTACAGCAGTAAACTCACAAAGATATGCGGTAATTAAAGACTTTTATAAATTCAATGTTCATAAAAATCCAAAACTTGAATCTTTAGCTTATGACTACCATGTTGCTTTCAATCAATGCGGGACTTCAACGCTAAGTGAAACTGTTATTAATGAATATTTTTCTTTTGTATATGCGTTGTATCTTTATTACGGAAAGTGTGAATTTGAATTCACCTGTGATCCTGTCACTGATTTTGACACATTTGGTAGTTTTATAACTAGTATATACACTGCTAAAGTGGTGTTTTTGGTTGAAGAAAACGGAGACTATAAAATATCAGTTACTCATTCGTTTGTGCATGATACACTTGAAGAAACTAACAAAATGCATTTAGCACTAGAGCGAGAAAGATTGGATCAAAGTTTTAGTCAAGTTTTTGAGAAGCAAGGAAATATTGCTGATTGGAAGACCGATACAATACAAACTAAAGAATCAGTTCATAACAAAAAGAACAAATATAAAAAAGAAATACCAATACATGTCCACTAAAGTTAAAATAAATCAAAGCAAAGTAATTGCTCTTAAGCAGAGCAAAGTATTCTGTATGGCGCCGTGGACTCACATACATAACATGCCAAACGGTGACCTTCATCCTTGCTGTTTAAGCGCAATAGAAGAACCAATGGGCAATGTGTATGAACATACTATTGAAGAAGTTTGGAATAATGAAAAATATAAAGAAATCCGAACTAGTATGTTAAATGAGAAACCAAATAGTAAATGTGATAGATGTTATAAAGAAGAAGAATGGGGAAACACTAACTCTACTAGAAAGTTCTATAATACTTATTACAGAGATAAGTTTGATGATTTGGTAGTTAAACAAACTAATGATGACGGCTCAATGAAACAGATGAAAGTTTTTAGATGGGATTTTAGATTTAGTAATCTGTGTAATTTGACCTGTATCGGGTGTAGTAAAAAATATAGTAGTTCTTGGGCAGATTTAGAAAAAAAGATGTACCCAGAATATGCTTCTCTTTATAGTGGTGAGAAGTTTAAAACTAGTAGCAGGGATAAAGAACTGTTTTTGAAAACTATTAAATCTCAAGCACAATATGCCGATGATATTTATTTGGCAGGTGGTGAACCACTAATCCAACAGGAACATTATGATATTTTAAAAATTATGGATGAGGCGGATAAATTAGGTCCGGACGTTCATTATTGTTACAGTACCAGTTTAGCTTCAATAAAGTTTAAGCAAATTAATGTTGTTACAGATTATTGGAAAAGAATGGCAAGGGTAAAGATTCTTATCAGTTTGGATGAAGTAGATGCTGATAGACTTCATTATATTAGATATCCTTCCGAGATAAACACAATAGTTGAAAATATAAGAACATTGAATAAAGAATTTACTGAAACATTACAACGTTGGACTATTACACCAACTTGGAACATTTTAAACATTCATAGAATGAAAGATATTGTAGATTTCTTCAGAGTTAATGATTTGTTACATACTTCATTTTATGAAAGTATTGAATGGGAAACTGATTTACATAATATTCTTTTGATGCATCCGCATCATTTATCCATATTATCTGCTACGCCAGAGTGGAAGATATACATCAATAAATGCTTGACCGAGTTTGAAGAATGGTATTTAAATGAAATGATTCCATTAAAAAATGTAAATGTACAAATTGAGGCTATAAAAATATTACAAGATAATATACAACGATTTAAGAATTCAATGATAGGGGAAGCCGAAATTCCATCATATGTAATTGACCGAGTGGATTGGACTAAACGTTTAGATAAAGCTAGAGATACAAACTTTATAGAAACATTTCCCGAATTAGCCTGGTATTTAAACTAAGAAAATTTCAAAACTAAATACTATATGAAAAAAATATCCGACCCGATCTTTGGTGATTTATATTATCAAGATGTTGATGAAAATGATGTAAGTAAAATAAATGCTGTCTCCGAATCACTGCGAGGAAGAGTATGTCCCGAACCATTTCGTAAAATTATGGTTCTACAAAACGGCGATGTAATAATTTGCTGCCCACAGTGGTTACCTGCTGTTATTGGAAACGTATTAGAAAATACTATCCAAGAAATTTGGGCAGGGGAAAAGGCACAAATAATTAGAAAAACTATATTGGATGGTTCTTATAAGTATTGTGATAAAAAGGTATGTCATTTCATAGACACTAACCACACCAACAAATCATTTCCGTTAATAGAAGCATTTGATGCTACGACTAAAATACTTCCAACAGAGATTAATATATCAGTTGACGGAACATGTAATCTTTGGTGCCCTTCATGTAGAACAGAAAAGATAACTAAAATGGGATTAGAGAAAGAACAGGCTGCTAAAATCATAGGAGCTGTGCTTGATTCTGTGTTTTCTGAACCGCATAACGAACGTGTGGATTTAGAAATAGATGGCATTGGGGATATATTTAGTAGTAGCATCTACCGACATGAATTTGAAACTAGAAAATGTTTTACTAATCCTGAACTATGGCCTAATCTTAAATTTACATTGTTAACTAATGGTGTTTTGATGACAGAAAAGATGCAGAAAAAACACGAAACATTATTTACACAGACTAAAATTGTAAAAATTAGTATCGATGCTGGCAATGAAGAAAGTTATAATAAAGTTAGATTGGGCGGAAATTGGACAACGTTGTGGAAGAATTTAGATTATCTATATGAATCAAGGTTAAAGTACCCAGACAATACAGTTGATTGGGCATGGATACTTGTATTACAAGAAGATAATTTTGAATCTATACCTGAATTTATAAGACATGCTTATCGTTATCCAGATAAGATGCCGGCAATTCATATACATCCTATACTTCAGGGTGGACATATGCCAGATTTTATATTCCGTGACAAAGCAGTTTGGCTTGAAACCTCACCTAGATACCCGAGATTAATGGAAATAATGAACTCACCTGAGGTTACAAATTATCCAAAATCATTAATATATAAACCATTTTAAAATTCATATGAGTACTGTTTTTGTATATGGTGATAGTTTTGGTGCTAGTTATGAGATTCCTTTTGATCAGCCGGGACTTAAAGGGCATTGGACTAATTTATTAGCAGAAAAATTAAATT
>Ga0114970_10004579_pt1 | contig 10051 bp, 9 predicted proteins | sample M_140205_XF_Meta_FD_87030 | JGI IMG/M metagenome (GOLD analysis project Ga0114970, IMG submission 87030) | Freshwater microbial communities from Lake Montjoie, Canada to study carbon cycling - M_140205_XF_MetaG | ecosystem: Environmental > Aquatic > Freshwater > Lake | place: Lake Montjoie... | reverse complement strand
ATCCGACTTCATTTTGGGTCATCCCTCAGTAGTCGCTCTCTGATTTAATCATCCTAATTCGACTGATGTCGCGCCCCCCCCTCAAAAAACCCACTCAGCATAACGAGCCGCTGATTCTGGTTACCCATGAATTCTTTCCCCACCGCGGGGGTATCGCGGTCTATGCCACCGAGATGGCACGTGCTGCCCAAGATTTAGGCTATGCAGTCGAAGTCTGGGCCCCAGCCCTTGCGCCAGGTGTGCTCGAATTACCGCGCAACTATCAGATCGAACGCCTGCCCATGGCCGGTGATCACAGTTTATTGAGCCAATGGCGGATGGCTCGCCGACTCATTGCCGAACGTAAACGATTGCGAAGCGCTATTTTGTATGTGCCGGAGCCCGGCCCCCTGCTCGCCCTGCTTTTTTTACAATACTTCGATCGCCTAAAGCCAGCGCAACTTGTACTCACTTTTCATGGGTCAGAAATTCAATGGTTAGCCTCCCGTTGGATTTTGCGCTGGAGCACCACCCATCTCCTACGCAAGGCCACCCGGATTGGCGTAGTAAGCGCCTTCGCGCTGGACCTCCTACGCCAACATTTTCCCGCCGCAGTAACTAAAGCCGTGATTACTCCAGGGGCCCTGCGCACTGATCTCACCTCGTGCGCGCTAGAAAGACAGCCCCACCCCAAGCCCAAAACAATCATCCTGACCGTAGCCCGCCTCAACCCACGAAAAGGCCAGCTGCAAGTCATCGCCGCGCTCCAAGCGCTACCGGCCGATCAGCTCGCCTCACTTGAATACTGGCTCGTCGGATCGCACGGCAAAGATAAGTACGACGACGCCCTCGCCACCGCTGCGCAGGCGGCAGATTTTCCGGTAAGATTTCTAGGCGATATTCCCGATGACCAACTGAGTGATATTTATGCTCAAGCAGATATCTTTGCGATGACGAGCATGCCGCACAAACAAAGCATCGAGGGCTTTGGCCTCGTGTATCTCGAAGCCGGCGCGCATGGCCTTCCGATTATTGCACATGCGATCGGCGGCGTGCCCGAGGCCGTGGCACATGGAGAAACTGGCTTGCTGGTCGCCCCCGACGACATCGCCGCACTGACGGTAGCTTTTGCTCAACTCATCGCTGACCCCGCCCTGCGCCACCGCTTAGGCGAAGCCGGTCGCGTCCGAGCCATCCGCCACACGTGGACCGATGCCGTGCAATCTTTGCTCGGCTAACCCGCCAATCCGAACCTTACCACCTAAGCCCATGATCGAATCGCGCACCCAGATCACCGTTCGCTACGCTGAAACCGACATGATGGGTATCGTCTATCACGGAAATTATTTGCCCTGGTTTGAAGTCGGTCGCACCACGCTGCTCAAAGAATGCGGCCTGCCCTACCGCGAACTGGAAGCGCAGGGATATCTCCTGCCAGTGGTTGAACTCGGGGTTAAATTCGCCAAACCAGCGCTCTACGACGATACCGTGACGATCATTACGCGGCTGCATGAGCGTCCCCTGCTGCGCATCAGGCTTGATTACGAAATCCGTCGAGGGGACGACCTCCTCGTCACCGGCTTCACCGTCCATGGCTTCATTAATAAAGCCGGCGAGCCCGTCCGCCCGCCGGCTCTCTTTACCGAAAAAATGCGCGCCTACTTTCCGCCCGCAGCTTAAGTTTAGCCATGCGCGGCCAAGTCACCGGCGCCCTGATCATATTCCGCCAAAACCAGTGGATCGGTTTCACGCGATCGAGCGCCTGCGAGCCTCGTCTGCGCCGAGGCCGCCCCAGCCAATTGTTGCACGGCCCACACCGCATGAGCGCGAACGATCGGTGAGGCCTGCTCGGCGAGTTGCTGAAGTGTCGGCAATAAATCAGCTGCGCCCGTATTGGCTGCCACGATGCAGGCATTACGCAGTAGACCAACCAGTTTGAGTCGCTTGATGGCGGTGCCTTTAAAAATCTCGGCAAAACGCAGTGGGGTGAGGGCGAGAATCTCCCCCAAAGCAAGCTCGGCAATATCCCCCCGCGCGCTGAGCAACATCCGCCGACCAGCTTGGGCAAAACGGTTCCACGGACAAACCTCTAAGCAAACATCACAGCCATAAATGCGTGCGCCAATCCCTCGCCGCAATTCGCGGGGAATAACCCCCTTATTTTCAATCGTGTGATAGGAAATGCAACGGCGCGCATCGACTACCCCTGGTTGAGAAAAAGCGTCCGTCGGACACGCATCGAGGCAACGCGTACATTTGCCGCACAGCAAACCGGTCGGCTCAAGTTGGTCAGGCGTTGGCAATTTCTTGCGGAGCGGCTCATCAGCCGTGATTTCCCAACGCGTCAGGATCGAAGCGAGCAAAAGCCAATTCCCGTGCTGCTTGGAGATCAGCATCGCATTTTTTCCGCGAAAACCCAAACCGCTGCGCGCGGCCCAGCCACGTTCCAACACAGGACCTGTATCGACATAGTAACGATAATCGGTCGCGGCCAGCCCGCCCAGCTCCTCGAGCACTCGCCCAGCCGCGGCTAGCCCCGGCTTGATCGTATTGTGATAATCAGCGTGTAGCGCATAACGCGCCCAAACGGGAGCGTGCGCTGGCTTCCCCGTTTCACCCGCGGCCGCCGCGAGCGCTGGCCGCCCAGCGGGCGACCCGTAATTCACGCCCAAAATAATAACGGTGCGCGCCCCCGCTAAGACGAGATCGGGATTGAGCCGTTTTTCTTTGGTTCGCTCCATCCACGCCATATCCGCCTGCAGCCCTTGATCTAACCATGGCGCCAGTCCGGCGCGAGCGACCGATGTCACCGCCGCAAAACGCACTTCATCAAAACCCAAAGCCTGCAATCGGCGACGCAGCAACTCGCGGCGCTCACCGGTTAACGCTGCGCCCGCACTCGCGGTCATGATTTTGTCGACTGAGCTTCTTGCCGATAAACCCGTAGGACGTGGGCCGCGATTTCCTTCATGGACCGATGATCGGTCAACACCATGGTCCCCGTTCCACGATAAATTGCTTCGCGCTGGGCATAAAGCGTGCGCACCCGTTCCGCCGGATCCGCCACTTGCAGCAGCGGGCGGTGGTTGGTGTGCAAAGTTCGTTCCAGAATAGTCTCAACCGACGCGTGCAAACAAATCACCACTCCACGACTCTTCAGCAATTCTCGGCGCCCCGGAGGCACCACCAAGCCACCGCCACAGGCGACAATGCAACCCTGCGTCGGATGACCGTGCTCAATAAAAGCCAGTTCGAGTTCACGAAATTTAGCCTCCCCTGCTTCCGCAAAAATCTGCGTCACCGCCTTGCCTTGCGTCCGTTCGATTTCGTGATCGCTGTCGAGAAATTGAAAATTGAGCTGCCGCGCCAGCAACCGGCCGATGGTACTTTTACCCGTACCCATAAAGCCCACGAGGTAGAGATTGATATCTGCAACAGTCATTCGTCGAACCTAACGAACACCGCGAAAGTCACGGGTGCAAGAACGGGTTAAGGGCCCCGACGGCTGCGCCAGCGCCCGTTGCCCGTCCATCACCGCGCCGGCCCTGAATAAATTCACCCTGTTCAAGGCTAGATAATAATTCCATTCTATGAGGCCATGTCCTCCCCTGATAATGTAATTCACCACGATTATAGTTTCGCTAGCGATAATACGGCTGGGATTACGCCGGAAGCCCTGAGCGCTCTAAATGCTGCCAATCAGGGAGCGGCACCTTCCTACGGGCAAGATGAGTGGACGCAGCGAGCGAAAATCCTCATCCGCGATATTTTTGAAACCAACTGCGATATTCATTTTATCTTTAACGGGACCGCCGCCAATGCCCTAGCGCTCTCCGCCTTATGTCGCAGTTACCATAGCGTCATCTGTCATCAATATTCTCATTTAGATAACGATGAATGCGCGGCGCCGGAATTTTTTACTGGCGGGGCTAAAATCATTTCAGTGGCTGGACCTCATGGAAAATTACTGCCGGCTGATGTCGAACGGGCAGCGCTCAAACGTACCGATGTACACTTCTCCAAGGCCGGCGCGCTTTCGCTCACGCAGTCCACTGAGTGGGGCACACTTTATAATCCCGACGAAGTCAGGGCGCTCAGTGCCGTGGCCAAAAAACACCAGCTGACCCTGCAAATGGACGGCGCCCGCTTCGCCAACGCCGCCGCGGCCTTAGCGACACACGGCATCAGCCCAGCCGACTTCACCTGGCGAGCGGGGGTGGACGTGCTCAGTTTTGGCGGGACTAAAAATGGCATGAACAGCACCGAAGCCGTCGTCTTCTTTAATCATGAGCTGGCCCGTGAATTCAACTACCGCGTGAAACAAGCAGCCCAGCTCGCCTCCAAGCAGCGCTTCGCTAGCGCGCAATGGGTCGGCATGCTCGAGACGGGCGCTTGGCTCAAGCACGCGGCGCACGCCAACGCGATGACGCAGCGCCTCGCCGCCGCGTTGCGCCCACTGCCGCAATTAAAATTCATCACCGAACCCGCCGTGAACGGTCTCTTTGTCGAACTACCCGCCGTGGCCGCTGAAACAATGTGGGCCCGTGGCTGGCACTTTTATCGTTTCATCGGAGAAAATGGTTACCGCCTGATGTGTTCGTGGGCCACCACCCCCGAAATTGTTGATCAATTCGCGACTGAATTACGCGCCGTCCTCAGCCCAGCCGCCGCTTCAGCCAAACAATAAAAAAGCGCCTCCCTTGCGGGAAGCGCTTTGTCGGCAAAATTAATTTAACTCGCGCCGGCTTATTTAGCCGCGGGAGCAGGCACCTTCGGTCCTTCCTTGGCGCTCAACACTTCGATCTCGAAGATGAGTGTCGCGCCCGGAGGAATCACTTGGCTGCCCTGATCGCCGTAAGCGAGCGAGGGTGGAATGTAGAGCTTGATGGTGCCACCGATGCCAATCTTCTGCAGGCCCTCGAACATGCCAGGAATCACCACGCCGTCCTGCAGGACCAGCTCGGCCGGTTGACCACGTTCACGCGTGTTGTCGAAAATCTGGCCCGAAACCAGCGCCCCCGTATAATGCATGCTCAGCAACTGACCAGGCTGCGGGACCGCGCCCGTACCGGGCTTCACGATTTCATAGCGCAGTCCGCTCGGAAGGGAGACGACGTTTTTATTTTCCTTAAGTTTCTCAAAGAAGGCCGTGCTCGCCGCCATATTCTGGTAACGCAATTTGGTCATGAAGGCTTCATTTTTCTTGCCCAAGAAAGCTTCGACCTCAGGTCCGATGGCTTTCGCATCAAAAGATGGCTGACCGCCGGCTGCTGCCCCAATCATGCCGCGCGCCATGGCTTCGACTTGGGCTTGCGTGAATTCCATTTGGCGCAAGCCCATTTGTCCGCCCATATACCAACCATAGGCCTCGGCAATTTGCGCCTCGGTGAACTTGGGGGTCGCTGGCTTAGCCGCGGCGGTGGCACCGACGGCCACGCCTGGAACGTTAAATTTAACCGCATCTTCCGCAGAAGCAGCGTTGAGGAGAACGAGGCCGAAGAGAGCGGCCGTGAGCTTGGATGGGAATTTCATATCGTATGGGTAAACTCGGTTGAGAAACGGCCCGAGTGATTTTGTGCCGTTAAAAACGTCGGAACTTGGAGAACCTCAGTTAAAAATCAATCCCTTTGGCTAGAAAAATCACGACTGGAACCACGCCAGCGCAAGCTTGTCAGTCAGCGCTCCCCTGCCTAAAGATAGCCAATCCCATGAACGAAAACCAATTCTGGCACAGTACGGATGGCCAGATCCTCACGGTTAAGAACCGCGGCGGCGACAAAGTTGCCCTGACCCTCGTCTTCTGGCCGCGCAACCTTACCGAAATGGCCTTTCTCCAGGCGCACCTGGCGGACCTCCACTTCACCGAACGCAGCTCACTCGCCCGCATCGGGATCGAGATGCATCTCCAAGGACCACCCACCGTCGACGGTCATCGCCTCTTGTTATCCGCTGATGCTTTTATTTACGACGCCAACTTCCCCAACGCCGCCTACTGGAAAAAACTTCTCCGCCCCGGATCACCGGTCGGCCGACTTTTCTACGCGCCGGCGGCCGCTAAACTTTCGAGCGCTGAGATCTGGGCCGCGATCAAAGCCAACGATCTCAAACTGCCTAATACGATTAGCATCGATTCCCGCGGCCGCGTTTTTCTGACGCCGCACCAAGTTAACTACACCCTCTCGCCGCGCCTGCAGCGGCTGAATTTTGAGCTCGTCGTCAGCGGCAACGCGGGGCGCAATTTTCTCGATAAGGTGCAGATTCGCCACGACGCCTCGCCGCTGACCATTCCCCCGCGCTCCGGCATTCTAACTAGCTGTTCCATGTACCTGAAGGAGCACTATGTCGTCCTGAATCAGGGCGAAGGCAATTTCGGCCTCCACACCAGCGCAGTGCTCCTCGACCCCATTAAAACTTTCGGCACGAATATCATGCTGGAGATTTATAACACCGGCGACCAGCCCGTGGTTAACCCGATGGTCTCGGTGGATATTTTCCGCGCGCCCCCATTTACTGATCCCGAGGTCAAAACCCTCACCAAGAAACGCCAAAGGCTGCTGTCCACCGCCAGCAGTCTTTACCAATGCCTTGATCGCAATCCGCCGCTCGACACACCCGAGGCTCGCCCGAAAACCAAAATCACCGTGCGGGGCCAGAGCGCGACCATGGAAAACCGCAGCGTCCTCGTCCGCGCCAATGAAGATCTCAAAAAATTCCTGGCCAGTGCGACCTGCCCCATCGGCAGTCGCACGATGATTCAAGCACTCGATGCTGCCCCCAGCGATGCCGACACCTTAATCATCAATTATTTTCCAGACCTGCTGGAGCACATCGAGCTCCTCACGCGCATCGGCGATGTAAAACTTAAACGCATCATTTTTCGCCAAGCCTCCCGCACCCACGGTTATTTTCTCTCCAGCAACGCCCACGCGCGCCTCGACACCTTTAATGCCATTGGGGTGCAGGTTTATTGGTACGACGAAGTCACTAAAGATCTCTACGTGCATACGTATAAAAAAGAACACGGCTTCTTCGTGCGCGAGGAAATGGCGCGCAAATTCCAAGAGAGCACCATCCTCGCTTTTTATGGTTCCGCGGTGGGGATCGAACAAGCAGACACCGATCGCATCACGCGGCTCGTCGAACAACTCACCGGTTTTATCGGACCGAACGTCGGCGTACTCACGGGCGGTGGCGGTGGGGTTATGCGTCTAGCGACTGACCAGGCCCGCGGCAAAGGCGCCCTCACCGGAGCGTGCTTTCTCGAGCTCGAGGCTCAGCCACCGGAACTCGGCGTGGATTTTTTTAACACCTTCCAAGAAACCTCGCGGCACTTTCGCCAAAAATGGTTTGAAGCGGCCGATTTCTGTATTTTCAACGTCGGCGGCGTCGGCACGCTTGAGGAAATTGGCATCGAGATGTGCAATCTCAAACTCGGGATCAGACCGCGCGTGCCTTATGTTTTCTTTAATTCAAAATTCTGGGGCGACCTGCGCCGGCAACTGCGCGAAATGATCCGCACCAAGCGGGCACCCGCCTGGATTGCCGATTACATTCTCTTCACCGACGATCCCGACGAAGTGGTCAGATTCTATCGCAAGACCCTGCAAGTCCTTTAATCGATCGAGTGGCGTTGCCGGCAAAACGATTCCGCCTGCGCGATTATTTTTTCCAAAATTTTGCCGACAGTAAGATCTTGTTGCCCGAGAGCTAAATGCTAACACCTCCCTGATGCCTTTGCCCAAATCTGTTCTTGTTGTCGGCTCCGGCGGACGCGAACACGCACTCGTCAAATCACTGACCGCCTCGCCGACCCAGCCGCGGGTAATCTGCGCTCCGGGCAACGCGGGGATCGCGGAAGCCGTAACCTGCCTTGCCGTACCGGTTGATGACATTGCGGGCTTGGTTGCTCTCGCCCAACGCGAACGCGCTGAATTAGTGGTCGTCGGCCCCGAAGTGCCGCTATCACTCGGGCTCGCGGATCAATTACTGGCGGCGGGGATTCCGGTTTACGGCCCAACGGCTGATGGGGCCCGGCTCGAAGCTTCCAAAACTTTCACCAAAGAAATTCTCTTAAAATATAAAATTCCCACCGCGGCCGCGGGATTTTTTACGCAAGTCGGTCCCGCCTTAGACTATTTGCGCGCGCGCCCTGTGCCTATTGTTATCAAAGCAGATGGATTAGCCGCCGGCAAAGGGGTCGTGGTCGCCCAATCATCGGCCGAAGCGGAGGCCGCGGTTCATGACATGCTGGCAGGGAATAAATTTGGCGCGGCCGGTAGCCGCATTCTTATCGAGGACTGCCTTTTTGGCGAAGAAACCTCCCTGCTAGTGGTCGTCTCAGGACGAGATTACGTAATTTTGCCCACCTCGCAGGATCACAAGCGGATTGGCGATGGCGACACCGGCCCCAACACCGGCGGCATGGGCACTTATTCTCCGGCGGAAGTCGTCACCCCCGCCCTGCTTACCCGAATCGAAAATGAAATCGTCCGCCCTTCCGTCAATGCCATTGCCGATGAAGGTATGCTTTATCGCGGTACGCTTTTCATTGGCATCATGCTCACCCCCGCGGGCCCCAGCGTGATTGAATATAACGCGCGCTTCGGCGACCCCGAAACTCAGGTCGTCCTGCCCCGCCTCGCTACCGATTTACTCGCCCTCCTGTGGGCTGCAGCCACGGACCAACTACGCGGCTTCACCCTTGAGGTAAAATCGGATTATGCGCTGTGCGTCGTCATTGCGGCTCATGGTTACCCGGAGGCTTTTAACCGAGGTGATGTCATCACGCTCCCCGCTGCCGCAGATCTGGCCCCGCAAACTTGCATTTATCATGCCGGCACCGCCAAAAATCCTGCAGGGCAAATTGTGACTAATGGCGGGCGCGTGCTGGGCGTCACGTCCCTCGCTACCACGCTTCGCGAAGCCGCCGCGCGCGCGTATGCGACCTGCGAAAAGATTCAGTGTCGCTCTCGTTATTTTCGCCGCGATATTGGCGCCCGCCAGCTCAACCGCTCGTGAAGAATTTACTCTCCGCGCTTTTTCTTGCTCTAGTGCTGACGGAGCTCGCCCGCGCCGCCCCACCGGAGCCCATCGATCTCGGCGCTGATCTTGCCTATCTTCATATCAAAAGCCTAGCGGACGCCGCGCCCCTCCTCCCGACCGCTCTATCCGCTCAGCGTCCGTTGGTGCTCGATCTGCGCTATGCCACCAGTGAGGCCGCCGCACTTGCTGTTTTTCAAACTGCGCTCGCGCGCCACCCCGCGCCCCTTTTTATCTTATTCAGTACGGCGACCCCTCAAGAAATTATCGCGGTAGTTAAACAAAGTGCGGGCGCCATCATCACGCTCAGCGTGGCCGGCGCCGCTGCGCCCGCCCAAATTCAGGTTAAGGCTGATCCCGCCGCCGATCGATTAGCTTACGAGGCTTTAGGCCAAGGCACGTTACCCGCTATCCTCGTTACAGGAAAAATCGAAAAAGAACGTTTCGACGAGGCCACGCTGGTCCAAGAATTTAAAAACGGTAATCCCGACGCCGAGCCCCCGCCGCTCCCCGATCCCACTCAGCCTAAATTAAATCAGGCGGCGCCGGTTAAGGCCCCCTTGATCGACCGCGTGCTGCAACGTGCCGTTCAGCTGCATCGGGCTTTGCTCGCGCTGGAAAATCGCCGCTAAGCTTGCGCCAGCATGGCGGTTGCAGCCTAGCTGATGATCAGAGGAGCCAAAGGAACTCGGTCTTTGCTTTTCGCAAAAATTCGTGTCCATTCGGTCGGTATTCATCCATGTCTGAATCGGGCCATATTTTAATTCTTTGCACCGGCAATATCTGCCGCAGCCCCATGGCCGAAGGCCTGCTGAAGCACGCCCTGGCTGGTCAAACGGGCCCACTGAAATCGCTTAAAGTCATTTCCGCCGGCGTCGCGGCTCGGCCCGGAGAACTAGTCTCAGAAAATTCTGTACTCGCTCTTAAGAAAACCGGCATCGACATCAGCGGACACCGCAGTCGGGCCGCCACCCAAGATTTGCTCGATGGTGCGCTGGTCGTATTTGGTATGACCGAGTCGCATCGAGCAATT
>Ga0114970_10004574_pt1 | contig 10058 bp, 10 predicted proteins | sample M_140205_XF_Meta_FD_87030 | JGI IMG/M metagenome (GOLD analysis project Ga0114970, IMG submission 87030) | Freshwater microbial communities from Lake Montjoie, Canada to study carbon cycling - M_140205_XF_MetaG | ecosystem: Environmental > Aquatic > Freshwater > Lake | place: Lake Montjoie... | reverse complement strand
CGTATCAAATCCAGGAATTTGTCCCATCCCTGTCATCATCCCAGTCGAAGCGCTTTGCGCCAACCCTGCCAACTTGCTTTGATCAAAGCCTGAGATTTGGCCTGCTCCCGCCATAACACCTGCAGAAGCACTTTGAGCCAATTGAGCCAGATTAGCAGGATCAAAGCCAGAGATCCCCCCTGCACCCGACATAACACCCGCACTGGAGTATTGGGCAATGGCACTAAGTGAAGTGGGATTGAATCCTGAGATGCCACCAGCACCGGCAACTGCACCCGCTGTAGCATATTGACCCATATTTGCCAATTGCGTTGTGGTAAAACCACTGATGCCACCGGCACCCGCTAAAATTCCGGCAGAGCTCCCTTGGGCCACTTGTTGGAAGTATGTAAATCCTGGGATGGCATTTGCGCCTTGCATTGCACCGGCAGAAGCTGCCTGAGCAATACTTGTAGAATAAGTAGTCGCAAAATTTGTAATGCCACTGGCCCCTTTTACCAAACCAGTGGAAGTGGCAGTTGCCATGGCTTGGAATTGATCCGCTGTAAAGCCTGTGAAACCTCCACAACTTGACATCATCCCAGCGGAAACAGATTGCGCCAATGTACTAAATTCCGTTGCACTCAATCCACCAGCAGTCGCATTAAATTTTGCGGCTCCTGCCAAAAACCCCGTGGATGCATATTGGGCAAACAGCGTATATCGCTCAGTTTTAATGCCTTTGATCGAAGGAACAGCTGCCAAAAAAGCCGCAGAAGCTGCACTCCCAATCGTGGATAGTGCGGAGGCATCCACGCCAGTGATATGGGCAGCCCCTGTCATTGCACCCGTGGAAAAATACTGTGCTACCATAGGCTGATCCGCATCGGACAAGTTCAGAGACCCAACACCCACCGTAGAACCAGCCACAATATTGGATACAGCATCACTCGCATGCTCTGACAGACCAGCAGTATTCAAAGAGGCCACTGCCACTGAGGACATATTCTGCATCAAGGTATACATATCCGATACTTGCGCATTCGCAGCTACCGTACCTACGACGCTGACGTTGGATTGGGCAATCACTTTCAATACATCTAGGGCTTCTGTAGAAGAAAACTCCAGAGAAGAATTCCCGAGAGCCCCAGTGGCACCCGCTACAAAGTTCAAGACCTCCGTAGAAACCGTGGTGGAAATGGCTACACCTGTATCCGTGGTATCATCTGCCAATGCAAAATCTTGAGGTTCGTTATAAGCAAGCCCCAAACCAGCCTCCTCCTCTAAGGTCAAACTATTGGAGGTCGAACTTTTGGCATCCCCCACGATGGTGGCAATCTTGCTTGTACTCAACCCAAACCCTTGTAATGCCAACTGAAGGGCATTACCCATGGTTTGAGCCGTAGAAGAAGCTGTCGCACCCGCTGAAGTGGATGATGCGTCCTGTGTGGAACACCCACCTGTAACCAACAAAAGACTCCCTATATAAAATGGAATCCAACGTTGTCTCCTTCTTGAGTTTCTTACCCGTGCCATACTGCCTCCATACAAACGGGGTTCTGCCCCCAGTAATTTAGTTGCAGTAGGGTTTCGGCAGGCGGAGTAAAAAATTAAGGATTAAGCAATATTTATTTTATTAGTCAGTAATTATGGATTGATATAGATAATTTTCTAAACATGGATATGCCTCACAATCATGGGGGCATAGAAATCCAGGCCTTCTACCTTACGGCCCTTATCTTTAGCCAATTCATCGAAATGACGAATCTGCAACTTCTCTCGAAATAGACAATCTTTTTCAAATGCTGTTGTTTCTTCTTGGCTCATCACGCCCCCTTGATGACGGAGGGTCTCTTGACTGGCGGGAGAGAGTCGCCCCGCATAGACAGGATCCTGACTCACCAAATATCGCTTGGCTTCTACATGCCCCTTCACCAAGGCCTGCACGCGCGCAGAGAATCCCAATTTTGCCAAAAATTCTGCACCTACCTCTTCGTGATGGGCTACACCATACCCCCCCATCTGGGGGACGGAGTCTCCTTTCACGCAAATATGTCCAATGTCATGAAGCAAAGCGGCAAGAATCATCTCTTCATCCTGGGGGTTGGCTCGCTTCGCCCAGTGGGCACATTGGAGTGCATGTTCCAATTGAGAGACATCCTCTCCAATATAATCTTGGGCTACGGATTCTTCGAGTAATTGAATCAAATGATCACAGCGGGTTTCCTGGGGGGAGGTTTGGAGGGGGGAACGCCCTCCATAAACAAAAATCATAGTTCCACCACATCCTGAAATATTGTTTCAAAAATAGAAATCCGATCTGACTGCGACATCGTCGTCACCATTTTCCCTAGTTGCGTAGGCGTAAAACGAAGGGGCAAGCGCAACTCCCTCTCCCACGGTGGCTGCCATCTCTTTGCCGTTTCCACACTCAAAATGGGAGCACATAAGCTAGGCAGCATAGGAGAAACGAAGGCATGGACCGCATTGGGTACTACCTTAATGCTTGCCGCACTCCCCTCCGGAGAAAACACGGCTTCGAATCGAGGGGGATTTCCCCCCTCTTGCAACACTCTCCAGTCCACGGTCCATACAGAAGCTAATACGATTAGCCCCAGATCAAAGGCAAAGGTTCCAGGAAACTCTTCTGAAACCTTTTTATAAAGGAGATCATTCACCCTTTTTTTCAATTTTACCTGTCCTTCCAATCGATGGGCCTCCTCTTCATCCATGGTATTTCGAGAAAAAAAATAGAGAGCCGGATCCCCGAAGAGTGAAATTTTTCGAGGGGGATCTGGAGGTATGTATCCCCACGCAGTCGGTGTAGCACGATCTCGAGAAGGGATTTGGCGTTTCAACCCATACCACCCATTTAACTTCATTCCCTCTAATGGGAGCTCCAGGGAATCCGAATGATCTAATGCCAGAGATTCAACCCCATAGTGAGAAGCGGATCGAGCAATCAAAAAAGGCTTCAAATCGAAGGTCACCTTGAGTGCATAATGCACGCGTCCAGCTTTCAAGACTTCATGAACTGGAACAGACTGACGAAATAGTGATTGATCCGCATCTGCCGCATAACCTTTCTCGATCTCGAGAATTCTTCCTTTCATTTCTACCTTTACGTTGCCAGATATACCAAGATCCACATTCAAATTGCCATTGGGAGTTTGCAACTCTGAAGCCGCCAATAAAACACTGCTTCCTCCTTTTTCCGCGGCAATTGCTACAACCAGCTTCTCATCGATTTGATGATTTTGGTACAACTGACTCTGATAGTTCTTGCTCTCACTTGTCTCATTCCAACCCTCTGGCAGCAGAGATACTTTCATATTCATCTGTGTCTCTGCCTCCGTTATTTCCTTCCCTGACGACCAAAACTTCGAAAGAAATGATTTTTTCCTCTTTTCTTTCCCGGGAGAGGAAACCACAGAGAAAAGATCAAAGTCAATATGCAGCAACTCCAGAGGCGTTGATAAAAAAGGCATATCGAAAAGCATCCGCATATTCGTTGAAGCGTTAATATGGGTTTCATCGGCAAAATACGCAGAAGAAATAGCGCTATTGGCTACTAATTTAGATTGAATCCCCGCCCCATAGGGAAGGATCTTTTCCCACGTGCCCTCCAAATTTTTTCCCCCACGGGGATTCGAAAAAAAATTCCTCTTTCCTATAGATTCTTCTGAGTCCAAGGGTTTTTTCAATCTAATTTTCACCGTCCGACAAACCGGAGGGTATGATCCTTCTTTTTGCTGCGCTTCCTCGACACAATGTTGAATCCAAAAATCCTCTGTTTCCCCATGATCAGAAAATTGATCCATGACTCGAGCACAAGCCTCTGTATCCTGCACTAAATATACAGATTTCATCACAGACAAGGGGGCGCCCGCAAACATCGCTACAGGTGGATATCGATCCAACAATACAGGAGAGGTATCCTCAGGGTTTTTCACAAATAAAGGAGAAAAATCCCCATTTCCATTGGGACAGTCTGCCACAGAACAAATGCCATATCGAAGACGCAAGGATCCTGTAAATCGGATCAACGTAGGAATCGAAGTGAAAGGCAATCCTCGTTCTTGCATCAGATCAGGCCTTACTTCCGGTGGATCTTCATACCCTTCAGGGCCCTGAAATTGTATTTCGCTATGGATATCAGCCAAAGGTTCTCGTACAGAGTTATTTGCTGTGCATCGAGCCGGCTTAGGCTCCAAAAAATCAGTAGACTCAAGGTGAGGAATGGCAAATTTCCCCATTCCAACGCCAAGTGTTAATTGGACTGGACATCCTACTTTTCCTTGTCCATCAATACAGAAAGAAGTTCTACCAAGACCTGTGATATCTAATGCCCCCTCAGAGGAAAGAATGGGTGAATTGAATGTAGGTATCACGCCTTTCCGAAAGAAAAACATCAAATCCTGTGGATGCCCCGAATGGAAAAAGTACTCGTGTGTGGAAAGAATATCTGCGCTATCTGCGCCCACCCCTTCTTCTAAATCAGGATTTTGAGATACCCATAAGGTCACTTTTTGCGCGGAAGCTGTGGGAAAAGAGCAATTTCGAGGCACCAAGAATTCTCGCTCCACCCGCGTGCGAAAGAATCCGATATCATCTGGCTCAGAAGGAAATATCGCATGAAGACTCCCTAACTCACAGAGTCGAATCCAAGGATTGGATTTTGTAATTTCACCTTGAGATCCAGCCAATCCCACCACCACCCAACTACCCTCTTCAAGCGCACTCTGGGTGGCGATCTCCAAAACCACCCGTAACGGGTAGCCAGTATGAATCTGAGCATCCCCTCTCAGGGGTTGTCCTTGCCCATCGGAAAGCTGCAAATAGGTCACACTGGATGCAGAAAGAGGCTTCGTTCGCATTCCTTTGATTTGCATTGCAGTTAGAGGCACCACAGCCGCACTGTGATGAATAAATTTTCCAGGAGAATGAGGGAATTTCGCAAAAAGGGAAGAAATCCAAATCCATGGGACCAAAAACAAGACCGCGCGCACCACTCTTTTCATGGTTCACCTCCACCTTTGTGGAAGTACTCAATTCATTTGGAAAAGACAATCCTCATCCATAAGAAGAAGCCAGGCGAAGTTCAAGCCTTCCTAGGCCTGCACAATTTCACAACGAATCCCTCGACAACCTTTTCTTTACATTTCATGCGAATTATGTTTGTCTATTTTATAGAATACATTTTACCAGTGAAATAATGAGGCGTGAGATGAAGCAAAAAAGACATGGGAATCTCTCTTGTTTCGCGAGAATATATGACGGAGAGTATAGCCCTCCTACCCACTATGACTGCCGATTCGCCACAGCCAACTAACAAAAAGTATATACTCTCTCAACTAGACCTTAGCCAGAAAACAAGTTTTCAATACTAAATTGCTTCCATCTATGCGGCAATCTACCTCTTCCTCATTGGAAGTGAGGCGAATTTTCTTCACTACAGTGCCTCGCTTCAAGGTCATGGAAGAGCCTTTTACTTTAAGGTCTTTGATCAACTTAACAGAGTCCCCTTCCTGCAGCTGAGTTCCATTGCTATCTTTGGTAATCGTTACGTCACTCATAGTAGGCCTTTCTATATTTCCTATCGGATCTTTTTTAGAAAAAAATTCTCTCTTTGTCCATCGAGTGAAAAATCATTCCGCGCCATGTGTAGATTCAACCTTTTCAGCACGACCTCAGAATCGCATGAAATATTAAAGTTCTTCTAAATTTTCTACATCCTGTTGCCGGTGTTAAAAAGTATTTCATGAGCTGTCTGAAATCCTTTTTTATCGGATGATAGCAGCAATTTCTGACTCGACTCAAACAAAACCCTCTTATCGCATTCCACTCGCTGTTTTTAGTCTACAAAGTTCAAGGAAAAAGGCTCCGGCTCCAGCTCCCATTGATTTTCAATCGTAAGGATTAGCTGGCGCCACGAACTCCCAATCGTAAAAACGCCTGGGTTCCGTAATGAAACCATCTGACGAAAACTTAGAAGACTAAATGAATTACCCGAAGTAGGCGCAAAGTCGCCTCTCCAAACATCCCAAACATCGTGATTCTCACCATGAGGAATCTTAATTGCGGTTAATAGAGGCATATTAAATAAATATAGAAACTGAAGGCTTGGTAGAGGCGGAATCGCAAGAGTGGTTAACGAATTATTCTCATGGAAATCTAAAGCGATTATTCTCTCAAGAGGAGGAATCGCGAGAGCAGTTAACATCGCATTATTCGTAATATATAGCACTTGAAGCCACGGAAAAGGAGGAATCGTGAGAGCGGTTAACATCGCATTATTCGTAATATGTATCTCCGAAAGAGTAGACTCCTGATAACATTCAGGTGCAAACTCAATGCTGATAAGATCACCAATATTCGCAATAACCAAGGGACCCGGTACTGGAATATGCGCATGCGTTATCAACAAATGCCCGTTTTCATCTGGCAAGAGGGGAGCCGCGGCAAAAGAAACATGGCTCAGAATAGGCAGTAGAAATAAGGAAAAAAATAGTTTTAAAATCATAGCGTTCTCCATTGATCCATTGCATGGGTTTCTATACTTCTATACAACGGAGAATACCAACCGAAACAACTAAAAAAAACAAAAAACTATATTCTTCAATGTTTCCAGGCGATTTCAGCTTTTAATTTACAAAAATACCTTTTTTTTGCGCTACAGGATCAAAACAAGCTGGGAGGTACTCTCTGAGATCGAAGAGAGTAGGGTACTCTTTCGCCTTTTGGATTTTTCAGCCTGAGGGAAAGACGTTCTTCTTTTCTTTTTCGAACTCTTGTTGCAAGTAGAGTTATCGCTTTTCCTGTCTTTGACACTGCAACAACCCAGTCTGAGTCTGCTTTTACTTTTTGCCATTCGCTGGAGTCTGCTCGGTCTACTCCTGCTGCTTCTGTCGCGATAGAAACAGCTGGTATTGGAGATGTGGGACTTGCTGGTCCGGCTTCTTCATCGTTATGATCTTCAACCTCTACAATCAGCATTTCCTCATCGGGAAGCGGGATCGAGATTTCTGATGTAGTTGATTCATATTTATCAAGAAAGGCAAGAAAGTCAAAAGGGAAGCTTCCTTTCTTTTAATAAAGAAGATATCACTCTTATCCGGGGTAAGAGCAGAAAATTTTCATAAAAAGTATGCATATCTTGATATGTTTGATTGAAGTGTTCGCGCTCTTCTTTTCGCTTTTCAATATGCCTCCGATCGGATTTGTCCGATTGAATCTCTCCTATCATAGCTTCCGTTGCTTGATAAAAAACAGAGCGATTATGTCTTGCTTTTGCTATATCCACTTTTACGGTATCGTAAGTTAATTCGATTCGAAAGAAGAAGTTCGACAATATATGATTCATTTTTATTTTTATCCGAAAAAAATAGATCAGTTTGACGTGCGGCGGCCTCTTTTCTTCAGAGGTAACACAACGATATATCTATCGAAACGATGATCGTCTGCACCAAGTTGCTTTGAATGAAGATGGGTATTGAGAGTGAGAAGAGCTTCGAAGTGGCAAAATTAAGCCTCGTAAGTGTACCCTAGGGTGCACTTTAGGACGACTTTCGAAGCAATTTTGACAGCTTCACAAAAGCTTGGGGACACTTTGACTTTTTTAGGGGAAACCAGCTGCGTACCCCTTCGGGGCACAGGCAGTTTTTCCCTAAAACCCCTTCCTTGCTAGCTTTTAAATGGTCGGGGTAGCGGGATTCGAACCCACGACCTTACGCCCCCCAGACGATTCAGATGGTTTTTTGTCTCCCTTTAGCACCAAGGATTTGTAAACAAGTTTAGCTAGATACCCCCTTTTTGACTTGCCTGTATTTGCTTGTTTTTGCCCCTTCTTATCTCCGGTCCGGACACACTAGGGACACACTGGGTAGTTATCCCTTTCTATTTTTTCAGCTGAAAATGGCATCTACATGAGTTAGAGCATGCTGTTGTAGGGAAGCAAGAGTTGTCGCGTCAAAAAAGAGGCTGCCATGGCGGAAAAAAAACAAGTTGGCGATAATGCATGGCGATGAGGGTATGTGTCCGCCTAATTTTCACCTTGTGAGAGGTCACTTGCGGACATGCCATTCAGGAACGAAAACTACAGTAAAGACTCATATTGCAAAAAATCCTAAGCATAAAGATGGATCTCACTATTTCAGCGAGAATCTCAGGTATGTTTATTTTGTAGATCATACAGTAGATGCAAAGCTTCATTTGGGGAAAATTTGTGGATTTGCAGAATATGAAGAAATCGATGATGTCATATCCTTTTGGATGGATTTTTGGAAAAACAAAGGGCTTATATTCCCTGATGATTTAACTCCCAGGCATATAAAAGCAATGATTGCATATGAATCGAGTTTTGATCCAGAAGTGAAAGCGAAATCAAAGAAAAGTACAGCACTTGGGCTTATGCAGGTCACCAGCACAGCAAGGAATGCATTATCGAGGAAAAAGAATAAAAGCGGCTACCAAGAAGTAAAAAGAGAAACCATTGCAATTGAACATCCTATGCTAAAGGATGTTGTAATTAATGTAGCTGTTGGAACCAGGTGGCTTGCACATAAATACACCACAATACCCAAAAAAATGGAAAGAACTGCGTTCAATATAATTAAAAATTATAATCAATGGAATGAAGAAGGAACCAAATATGCGACAAATATTATGGAACTCTACAACAAAAAATGTCCTTAAATTGGCTTTTTTCCTCCTCATATGTATCCACTCTCCTCTTCTTTCTACTAACTCCCGAAAGAAAGATTATTTTGAACAAAAAATCACCGAGCTGATTCTGCGAGACAAAAGGAAAATTCGATTGATTCGCCAGGATCCAATCACCTGGGAAGTTGCTCTTTTTTCCAAAGAAGACAAAAAAATTTGGGGTCACGTATATTCGGAGGATTTTGACACACTTTGGAATTCCATCGTTTTTGTGCCCGTAAAAGAGAATATCTTCGAGCTACCTATAGAAAATCCAAATGGTGAAAAAAGTAGCTACTCACAGGTCGCTATAGCGATTTGGCATGGAGGGGTTGCCCCAACCGGTACAGGTGTTGTTTTTACGGCAAAAGAGCATGAGCTTGTTGTTTCTGATACCCCAAAATACTACATAGAATCTGGAGACCCCATGTACAGCGGTAAAATTAAGTAATTCAAATGGATATAAGATTTTCTTACTAATTCTGTCTTTCGATATTGAATGGAATATGACATTTCCATATAATAATGTCATATTCCATTCATAACCCCTGAAGGCGCCATGTATAACCAAAAAAAACTCCAAGATCTTGGCATATTCCGCACACAAGATGCACGAGAGGCGGGTCTTTCTCAGCCAACACTTTCCAGGCTCGCACAATCGGGTCAATTGCTGCGATTGGAACGAGGGCTTTATCAATACCCAGGAGCAACAATTGATGCCTCTGAGCTCGATTTTGCGATCGCTTGCGCTAGACTGGGGAAAAAGTCTGTTATCGGAGGGATAAGTGCTCTGTTTCGATATGGGCTTATTTCTCAAGTTCCGGATCAAATTTGGATTTTGGTGCCTCCCTCTATACGGAGCAAGAACCCATTGTATCGGTGCCTTCGCACCCAAAATAATCTAGTTATAGGCGTTGTGCACCACCGCATTTATCGCATCACTGGCCTTGAGAGAACGTTGATTGAATCGTTGCAATATGCAAGCAAGATGGGAATTTCCATCGCAGTTTCAGCTGCAAGAAAAGCGTTAGAAGAGGGGATGACATCAGAAAAAAAACTATATGATATGGCTATAAAATTGGGGCAAAAAAACGGATTTATCAAATATTGGGAGGTCATTGTTTCACCATGAAGACAACAAAATCAATCGCACAATCTACAACGGTTAAATTGTCCCAGTTGGCAAAAAACCAAGGAAAACCTTTTGATAAGCTATTGACGATTTTTCTTTTAGAACGAGCCATAGTACGGATGATTGGAGTTGCCCCTACCAAACCGGACAGCCTAGTTGGCAGTTGATTTCTTGAGATACTCTCTTGGTGACTTCATGCCAAGCCCTTTATGGGGGTGATGTTCATTGTAATCCTCAAACCACCCAT
>Ga0114970_10004572_pt1 | contig 10059 bp, 10 predicted proteins | sample M_140205_XF_Meta_FD_87030 | JGI IMG/M metagenome (GOLD analysis project Ga0114970, IMG submission 87030) | Freshwater microbial communities from Lake Montjoie, Canada to study carbon cycling - M_140205_XF_MetaG | ecosystem: Environmental > Aquatic > Freshwater > Lake | place: Lake Montjoie... | reverse complement strand
TCCATTACAAAATCCTAGCAGATTAAAATCAATTTTCCCTAAAGAAAGGCTAAAATTTTTATCAAAAAAGCACAGCACAAAATTGTTGGCTGTGAAGATTGTTTTTATAAATAGAAGAGTATAATAGTTTAAGGGTTACTTGATATATTAACTTAGATTAAATATATTTTCAGGGATCCTCCGTACTTGAGGACTTAGGTTTTCAAGCCAAGGAACCCACTTAGTTTTTCACTAAGGTTAATATAAACAAGTAATCCCAAAAAATATCCGCACACTCGTGCGGATTTTTTGATTTGATGGTAGAGATGTATAGATGGGCATCTTAGCATAATCTTATCTTTACTAAATTAGTATGTTAAGATTATGCTAAGATGCCCATCAAGTCTAAAAACCTTACACTAACTTTCTGCGGAGGTACTGGATCTGTTACTGGTGCAAACTTTCTTTTAGAGAGCGATCAATCAAAAATAGTAATTGATTGTGGTTTAGAACAGGGAACAACTGTAGCAAATGAGTTCAACCACCGTACTTTTTCTTTCAACCCTGCAGAAATAAAAGTTTTACTTATTACGCACGCTCATATTGATCATATCGGAAAGATACCAAAGCTAGTCAAAGAGGGTTTCAAAGGTGTTATTTATTCTACTCCAGAAACACGCGAGCTTTCCGTGCTCATGCTAGAAGATGCCCTTAAACTGACAACCCAGGAAGCCGTTCGTGCTAAAATACCAGCCCTTTATAACTCTGATGATGTTAAAAAAACCTTCAATATATGGAAAACTATTCCATATCATACAAAAACCAGCATCACTCCAGATTTTGAAGTTTATCTAAAAGATGCAGGTCATGTTCTCGGTTCTACTATGTATGAAGTTCTCTACAACGGGAAAAAGATAGTTTTTACTGGAGATCTTGGAAATTCTCCCACACCACTTCTCAAAGATACCGAAGATATTACAGACGCAGACTATCTCATCATGGAAAGCGTTTATGGTGACCGTAACCACGAATCAAAAGACGACAGACGAATGAAGCTTGAGGATGTTATAGAAGATACCATTTTGAAAAAAGGTGTGCTTATGATTCCTTCATTTTCGCTTGAAAAAACTCAGGTCATTTTATACGAAATTAACGATCTCATAGAGGAAGGAAGGGTTCAATCTATTCCCGTATACATTGACTCACCATTAGCCATCAAAATCACCGAAATATACAAACGTTTTCCTGTTGATTTCAACCCTAAAACGAGAGCCCTTATAAAAAAGGGTGATGATATATTTAATTTCCCAAAACTTCATTTCACAGAAACCTCAGAGGAGTCAAAAGCAATTCTTCACACACCAAATCCTAAGATCATCATTGCAGGGAGTGGTATGAGTAATGGAGGACGCATCATGCATCATGAGATAAACTACTTGCCACACCCGGAGAACACTCTACTTCAGGTCGGCTACCAAGCCGTTAATTCTATAGGTAGACATATAAGCGATGGGGCCCATGAAATAGATATTTTTGGTCATCATATAAAAATCAATGCGCGTATCGAACATATCGACGGTTATTCTTCCCACAAAGATTCAGATCATCTTCTTGAGTTCGTAGATAAGACCTCAGATACGGTAAAAAAAATATTTGTTGCTATGGGTGAACCAAAATCTTCAATGTTTCTTGTTCAAAAAATTCGTGACAACTTGGCTCTCGAGGCGTATGCACCAAAAGAAGGAGACAAAGTTATTTTGGAATGCTAAAATAAATAAATGATCAACGGCAAGCACGGTACGAATAAAATAAAAATTTGTGTTTCAGGATCTGCTGACATGAGTTTTCTTCCTGTAGGAGATTATGAGATAGCAAAAGAACTTGGGAGAGAAGTTGCACGGCATGGCGCGGTGATTGTGACAGGGGCAACCACAGGCTTTCCTTTGTGGGCAGCAATGGGTTGCAAAGAAGAGCATGGTACGTCAATCGGATTTTCTCCTGCATATTCCGAAAAGGAACACATGGAAGGGTATCGTTTACCCATCGACTACATGGATATTATTGTTTATACAGGTTTTGGCTATACTGGGCGTGATCTTCTTCTAACACGTTCATCCGACGCTGTTATTATAGGGCCGGGACGCATCGGCACAATTCATGAATTTACAGTGGCATACGAAGATGAAAAACCAATAGGAATACTAGAAGGTGATTGGGATACCGACGAAGTTATCAAAAATATTATCGAAAAAAGCCACAAAGTAAATAAGAAGATTATTTTTAGCAAAGACCCAAAAGACTTAGTGGTAAAAATAATAGAATTAGTGCGCAAAGATAAGACAGACCACCATAAGTTATACGCTTAGTATTAACTTACTTTGCCTTAGCAACAATAGCCGCGAAAACTTCAGGAGCGTCAGCTGCAATTTGAGACATAACCTTTCGGTCTAGAGCGATGTCAGCCTTCTTGAGAGCGCCGATGAACTTGCTGTAGGTTGTACCATGAGTACGAAGAACAGCGTTCAAACGAACTGTCCATAGAGAACGCATGTCGTTCTTCTTGTCTCGTCGGTGAGCGAAAGCACTAGCTCCGGCGTGAGCAATAGCTTCGTAAGCCATTCTCTTCTTTGTTGATCGTCCAAAACGGTAACCCTTTACTTGTTTAAGGGTATTTCGTCGTGCTTTCAGTGCTGATTTTCCTTTTTTTACGCGTGTCATTGTGGTGGATTATAAAATTATTATTTGCCTATATTTACTAAAAAGCGAGACTTGTATTTGTTGCTCATGGTAAAAGAAGTGCTTCGTGCTTTTGCAATCTGGCTTCGGCCTGACTCCTTTGCATTGAAGTGGTTTTGACCTGGTTTTCGAGCAATAACTTTGCCGTTCTTGCTGACCTTAAGTCGTTTTGCGTATGATTTGTTTGTTTTCATATAAATTGTGTGTTTTATGCCTTTTCGACAATAACGGTCATTCCTTTTGGGCTTTTCTTTGGCTCATCTGACTTAATATCAGTCGGAATTAGCTTTAGAATGCGCTGGAGCCGTTCCTTGAGGAAGTTCTGATCGAGGTATTTTGATCGGCCAGGAAGGAAGAGGTCTATCTTGATCTTATGGCCTTCTTTGAGCCATTCACTGGCTTTCTTGGCTTTAAGAGCAAGGTCGTGTTCGCCGGTCCCTATTTTTACCTGTAATGTCTTGACTTCGGTGATGAGAACACGGGCTTTTGAAGACTTCTGCTTCTTGTTTTCATCGTACTGAAACTTACCATAATCCATTATTTTTGCAACCGGAGGATTGGCTTTCGGGGAGATCTCGATCAGGTCAAGTCCTGCTTCGTGAGCCCTTTGAAGTGCCTCCTGAAGGCTAATAACACCTACGTTTTCTCCCTCGGCACCTATCACCCGTAGTTCGGGCGCAGTGATTTGGTGGTTTATACGAGTGTGTGGGGTAGCCATGGATTGGGTGAAAAACACTATATCATACTATTCTCCCATAGTCATTAACCGCTAGTATTCTCCATGGATTACCTCCTCGGAGTTTCCTCCAGAAGTTGTATTCACATATGGTGATGGCTGTATTTTCTACTTTTGTATTGAAGTCTAAAACAGCGAACTCATGAGCCTGAAGGGTGTCTCGTTGCTCCATATATGAGAAGATCATCTTGAGGAAGATGCGATGAGAGACGCAGAGAATGCGTCTCTGCTTTTTATGTGATAAAAAATCCAACAACTTGTGGGCACGATCTTTTAGATCGGCAAAATTTTCTTCATCTGAGTAGCGGTAGTTTGGATCGTGGAAACTTCGGTCTATGACATCAATAATTTTCTTAACTTCTTCCGAGTCTGCATCCTTGCCTACAATTTCAGAAGGATTTTTTCTTTCAACAAGAAGGTCACTGTACTCGACAGGGCATTTGAAGGTTTCGTTTGCAATACCAGCTGTTTCTTTTGCACGTTCGTATGGGCTAGCAAGTACCAGTTCAATTGCTGCACCTTGCAGACGCTCTCCCACAAAACGCGCTTGGGCTTTTCCTTTATCACTCAAACTTCCCGAAGCGCCTTGTCGAAGGTTGGCAGCATTATTGGCACTCTGTCCGTGACGTACGAAGTAAACAAGTTTTTTTCCAGGAAGTAACATATATTTCAGTATAGTTTTTAGTATAGGATAGAGTATAACAATTTTAAAGTAATTTTCTAATTGGCCAGGTTAAATACATGATTACTTTTTCAGACCATGGACGATTGTGCCACTCAGTTAGAGAGATTGGATTAAGTCCCTGTATATCTTCATAAAAATGTTGTCTAAGTTCATTGATGCATTCAGTATTTTTAATGATGAGCCCTCCTTCGAAATTGTAACGAAGACTCACATTGTCCAAATTCATACTACCCACCATGCACCCAGTATCATCGATCACTGCTGTTTTTGAGTGAATCATTTCTTTTTTATATCTATATATACGAGCCCCCTTTTTTATAAGTCGGTGTTTATAAAAATCTCCCGCATGGTCTACAAAACGATGATTTGAGTGATGGGGAATTAGTAAGTGTACTTTAACCCCTCTTTTTTGGGCACGATAAAGAGCCCTAAAAAAAGAGTGGTCAGGAACAAAGTAAGGTGTGGTAAGGAATATTTCTTTCTTGGCTTTTTTTATAAGATCAATAAAAGCATTGTAGTAATAATATTTTCCTGGAAGTGGGGCATTCGTAATATAGAACCAATCAGTTCCCATTGGTTTTAGTCGCTTATCAAATTGTTTGTGCTCTGAAAGATTCCACATTCTTTGAAATGCTCTTCCCATATCGAGTGTTACATTTTTTTCTTCTACTCGTATCATTGTGTCTCTCCACTCCTCCATATTTTTTGAAATACAAATACCTCCCGTATAGCAAATCTTTTCATCAATAATAATAGACCTTCTGTGATTACGAAAATACCATAAGCTCAAGGTTCTTGGGTAGAGAGGTATAAGATGATTAAAAAAAGAAAGTTCCACGCCGTCTGCACGAATCTCCGCTTTTAAGGTAGAAGCCATGTACAAAAGGTAGCTTCCACCTGCATCTATAAGAAGACGAACTCGTACGCCTTCTCGACTTTTTTTTCGGAGAGCATTTAAAAAATAAATTCCAACATCGTCTATATCTAAAATAAAAAGTTCAAAGTCTATGGTGTGGGTAGCTGTTTCAATGTCTTTTAGGATGGATAACCATCCAGTTTTTGAGGTTCTAGTGAGGGAGTAAGACATGGAGACATTATGTCATATATATGGTATATTCCTAACGTTCATTAATAATGAAATACATGGGGATGAAAGGCATCGACAAGAGGCCACTTCCTGTTTTGCGGCATGGAGCTCCGGAAACTCCTTAAAAGTCCGGAACCCGAAATGCAAACACTGCACTTTCAAAGGCAAAGGCTGTTGTATCTCCATTTTTTGGAGTCAACGACTTCGCTTTCGCTTACGCCCGAGCCTAACGCAAGTTAGCTCGCGCCTATCGACGCTCACCTTTTCTAGATCTCTCAGAAAGGGAGGAGTGGTATAAAGATGAGAATGCTCTTCAGGCGCGCTTCTGCCTGAAGCTAAGATATGAAGCTAAGCCACACTCTTTTTTGGTCATTCCAAGGTGTGTGTGCCGAAAAAAACAAATGATCTACATGCCGTAGATGAAGCACGAAATCCTACTTGCACGACGGTTCGAATCCGTCCATCTCCACAGAGTAAAAAAGGCACCCTCAAGGGTGTTCTAACTAAGCATTGACTTTCTTCCAAAAATTTGATAGCATACTAGTTAACAAAAAGCAGATTCGAAATTGTCGAATTTCAAGGAACTCTATTTGTGAATTAATAATTTAAAAACAAACCAATCCAATGAAAGGAACAGTAAACAAGAAGATGGAAAAAGGTTTCGGTTTTATCACTCCAGCTGAGGGAGGAAAGGATATTTTCTTTCACTCAAACTCTCTAGTAGGAGTAACTTTCGACGAGCTACGTGAAGGTGAAGCCGTATCTTTCGAAGTTGAAGATACAGAAAAAGGAAAGAACGCAATCGACGTTCAGCGAGCGTAATACGCTTCCGTTTTCAAGCGAAAGGTCGTCCGCAAGGACGACCTTTCGTGTTACACTAATTATAATTATATGTCACCAATAATAACCCTTATTTTATACAGTCTTATCGGTGGTTTCTTTTCTCTAATCGGTGGTATTTTACTTGTGTGGAAATCTAACTGGGCAAACAAGGTAACCACATCTCTGCTCGCTTTTTCAGCTGGGGCGTTTCTTGGTGTAAGTTTTCTTGATATTTTGCCAGAGGCAATAGAAATGTCTGATGATGCTCACAAAGTTTTTATTGCCGTTCTTGTTGGTTTTGTGGCTTTCTTTTTATTAGAACGTGGTTTGATGAAATTTTTACATGGGCAGGGCACAGACCCACATGAACATGCCGAGCATACAGAATCTCTTTCGACTTTGGTTGTACTTGGCGATAGTATTCACAATTTTCTTGATGGTATTCTTATCGCTCTTGCTTACATTGCAAACCCGGTTCTTGGTTTAATCACAACTCTCGGAGTTGCAGCACACGAAATACCTCAAGAGATCGCCGATTTCAGTGTTCTCTTAAGTCAGGGCTGGTCACGAAAAAAAGTTATTATCGTAAATATTTTTCAATCACTCCTTACTATTCCTGGTGTAGTAATTGGATACTACGCAGGATCTCTACTCTTGCCATTTCTTCCTTACCTTCTTGGAGGTACTGCAGGTATTTTCCTCTACATCGCCGCTTCAGATTTGATTCCAGAAATCCATCATCGTACAGGTCACAAACATTTTTATCGTGTAGCTATTCCTCTTATTTTAAGTATCGCTATTATCGCTTGGTTGGTTGAAGTTACTCATGGTTAGTTTTATTGTTTTAAATTTTTGCATAAAAAAATCCCTCCACCAGCTCGAGCTCTGAGCATGGGGAGGGATTAAATTGTGTGAGTGTTATGCTCCGTTTTCAGCCAAGGTTGGCTCTCATGAACGGGGCTTTTGCGAACTCTAGCTTAAAGTGATCCATTTGTTCACTTCTATGTAGTTTGCGAAATGGCGTTTCTCCTTTATAGGGAGAAACTTTGATGTTGAGGTATGTGCCGGGTTCGTGATCCCGGAAGCAGTCCACAACTATGGCGCGAGCTTGCTCTGGAGTGCGGGCAGATCTTCTTGCTGCTCTTCGGCTGACAACAGCGCAACCAGTGTCGCAAGCTACGTAGAACTCAGGTCCGTTCTTCGTAACAAGCATCACTTTGCTTCCGTACGGAATGATTTTTGGATCAACCGCAATTGATCCGGCACGGTTGGTACCTACTTTTACAAGAGGTGCTCCAGTGCAGGTCAATCCTTTTTTTGTCCAAGGATCAGTGTCTACATAGACACGGGTCTTCTTCCCGTTTGGAAGTTTTTTGGTGAGCCAGCGGTGTGTGCACTCTTTCTTGTTGTACCAGGTGGTACGTGCAAGAAAATTTATAACATCACCATGCGCGTATTTTTGCTGGGCTTTCTCAGTATGGCGTTCGATCTTGGTTACCTTGGTGATCTTATCGAACTGGCGCAAAGTGACATCCCACCACGAAGCGGTGCGATCCGCTTTACTGTCATATTCAAGTTCGGACTCGGGCTCAGTCTCGGACTCGGGCTCGGACTTCGAACCATGTTCCATCTTGGAGGTGAACAAAAATCCGCGAGTCTTAGGGCCGACGATACCGTCGATCCGGAGACCTTTTTCTTTCTGATATTTCCGCACTGCCCGATCCGTCTTTTGTCCAAAATTTCCTGTGGGGTTTAGACCGAGGGCTTTCTGGACGGTCCGAACTGCTTGTCCGCGGTGGCCCTTTTTGACGAGGCTTTCCGAGGCGGAGATTGTGGTGGTTCCAAGAAGGAAGCTCACCACCATTAAGACCAAAAATATGGCTTTTTTCATGGTTTTGCCTTTCTTTTTTTGTTTTTTTTGTTTTGGTTGGGTTTTGTAAAGAGCACTTTGTGGAGCTCTCCACGGGAATTTGTTTATAGTAACACTTATTTTTTGTGGTTTGTCAAGGATTTACAACTTTCTTTTTATGTCCCTTTCTGTGTCTCGTTTTTTGATACTTTGACGCTTGTCTCCTTTATTTTTTCCTTTAGCGAATGCAAAATCGAGCTTTATTTTTGAACCTGATACAAAAAATGCTAGTGGGATGAGAGCTGTCTTTTTTTGTTCAGCAAGAGAGAGTTCGACAATCTCCTTTTTACGAAGAAGAAGTACGCGGTTTCGACGTTCGTTGTAATCTTTTGGAGCATTTGATTTTTGATATGCTGGGATGTACCCACCGATCAGATATGCCTCACCTCCGCGGACGATGATGTAACTTCCATCGAGAGAACCAAGTCCTGCACGAAGAGCTTTTACTTCATACCCAAAAAGCTCGACTCCGGCAGTCATCTTGTCTCCGAGTTCGTAGTTGAATGAAGCTTTTTTATTGGTAATAAGTGACATATCTAAATGTTATCACATAAATCGAATGAGGTCGGCAAAGATGCCCATCAAGTCGGCTAAGATGCCCATCAAGTCGGGTGAATGGTGCAGGATGGGGAATTAATGTAATATATTGGAATGTCTCAAAATAAGAAAAATTCTAAAAAACAAAATAATTCAAATAATAAAACCCGTGGTACCCGGGGTGGATGGGGAAGTAACTTTATCGGTACTATTGCTATATTTGTTCTTCTTATTGTTGTTTATGTTCTCATAAGCACTACTACAAAGCCTCCGGAAACAATTAGTCTTTCGCAAATTGCTTCTGACATTGCTACAAGTAAGGTGAAAGAAATAAAAGTAGAAGGTAACCTTCTGTCCATCACTTACGCTGACGGTGTCAAAAAAACCGCCAAGAAAGAATTCGAGAGTTCACTTTCTGAAAGTCTTAAAAACTACGGTGTAAAAGATGAGTCGCTCGGAAAAGTAAATATCACTGTCGGAGAGGAGGGTGGGGCATTGTATTGGTTGTACAATTTAGCACCATACATTCTTCCTCTCATGATGATAATCTTTTTTATCTGGTATTTGTCGAGACAAGTTAAGGGTGCAGGAATGCAAGCTCTTTCTTTTGGTCAATCGAAGGCACGCATGACTTCTCCTGATGACGGCAAGCAACGCATTACTTTTGCTGATGTTGCAGGAGCAAAAGAAGCCAAACAAGAACTTGCCGAAGTGGTGGACTTTCTAAAGAACCCTAAAAAGTTTCTTGATATTGGTGCGCGTATTCCAAAAGGTATTCTTCTCATGGGAGCACCTGGAACAGGAAAGACACTACTTGCTCGTGCTGTTGCAGGAGAAGCAAACGTTGCCTTCTTCTCAATTTCTGGTTCCGAGTTTGTCGAGATGTTTGTGGGAGTTGGTGCTTCTCGTGTGCGTGATCTTTTCAAGGTGGCAAAACAAACTTCTCCTGCTATTATTTTTATCGATGAAATAGATGCTGTGGGACGTAGTCGAGGTACAGGAATGGGCGGAGGTAATGACGAGCGCGAACAGACTCTGAACCAGATCCTCGTAGAGATGGACGGCTTCGAACCAAATGAAAAAGTTATTATCATGGCAGCCACAAACCGTCCTGATGTTCTTGATCCAGCTCTACTTCGTCCAGGACGTTTTGATCGCCGTGTCACTATCGATCTTCCTGATCGACAGGATCGTGAGGATATTTTAAAAATTCATGCAAAAGAAAAACCTTTTGCTGAAGATGTTGATTTGGTTTTGATTGCCGAGCGAACGCCAGGATTTTCTGGTGCTGATTTATATTCTCTGATGAATGAGGGCGCAATTCTTGCAGCTCGCGAGAATCGCACTACAGTAGCGCAGTTTGATCTTATTCGTTCAATCGAAAAAGTGATGCTTGGACCTGAAAGAAAGAGTCACATCCTTTCAATAAAGGAAAAAGAGATCACTGCCTTCCACGAAGCCGGACACGCTGTCATTGCTTCAGTGCTTAAGCATGCTGATCCTGTTCACAAGGTGTCTATCATTTCTCGTGGACGAGCTGCTGGTTATACACTCAAACTTCCTATTGA
>Ga0114970_10004571_pt1 | contig 10059 bp, 8 predicted proteins | sample M_140205_XF_Meta_FD_87030 | JGI IMG/M metagenome (GOLD analysis project Ga0114970, IMG submission 87030) | Freshwater microbial communities from Lake Montjoie, Canada to study carbon cycling - M_140205_XF_MetaG | ecosystem: Environmental > Aquatic > Freshwater > Lake | place: Lake Montjoie... | reverse complement strand
TGCTGCAACTCGAGGACCCATAGAGCCCGAGTTCAATAGGGCGCCAGAATACGTGTTGCTGACAATTGATTCACTGGGTGATGCAGATCCGGCGATGATTGCGCATCCAGAACTTCCAGTTGTATTTGTGTTCAATGAGCCTGCCTTGCGAAAGCTTCAACTGAGCTCGCAACGAATTGCGTTCTATCTTCAGACTCTCCAAGATTTGTCTGCACGGAGAGATGTTCGTGTCTATCTAGGTGATCCGTATCAGTTCGCTATGGACCACTCAGTTGCCATGACATTCGCACCAGTTCCTTCATTTAAGAAATTCAAAAACCTTGCCGAGGTCTATCCGTATCCGTGGTTGCGGATGCCTCATGGAGGGTCTGTGAAGAGCTTCTCTTCTTGGCGAAAAAGCTTCCCGTGGTTGAGGGCGCCTCGCTAGCTTTAGCGATCACGACGTGAGGTTTATTTGCGAATGGCGGTCGCCGCTAGTTTTACTAAGTGCTGGGTATATGGGTCTATTGGAGAGTCGATAACAGCATTGACTGAACCTTGTTCAACAACTTTTCCATTTCTTAATACAATGAGTTTGTCGGCAAATGATGCAATCAGCGCAATATCGTGCGACACCATCACCATTGACATTCCGCTGGCCGCATGGACACTCGCAAGCATCTTGACCACGGATGCCTGCACGGTGACGTCTAGTGCCGATGTGACTTCGTCAAGCAGCAACAGTTGGGGATGCATAAGCAGAGCTCTTGCGACGGCAACGCGTTGCTTTTCTCCACCCGACATTTCACTTGGACGACGAGTCAAAAACTGTGCAGATAATTCCACTGCATCGAGCGCTGCAAGCACTTCATCACGGTTGGCGTGGGTGTAGCGAGACATTGACTGTTCAACGGTTCGCACCGGATTGAGCGAGTCATCTGGATTTTGAAACACCATTTGAATTTCAGAAAGAACTGTACGCGGTCGATTGCGCAAGGGTGTGGAGAGATCAAACCCGTTGCCGTCGTGAATTGAACCTGACGAAGGTGAAACAAGTCCAGAGATCACTGAAAAGAGTGTCGATTTTCCGCTCCCTGATTCTCCGATGACTCCAACAACTTCACCTTTGCCTACCTCCAAGCTGATTGAGTCAAGTGCACGCGTAGATCCATTTCGGATAACGGTGAGCTCGCGCACAATGACAACTGGTTGCTGCACACTTGGTTGTGGTTCGCGCATTCGCACATGTAGGCGCGGTATAGATGCGAGCAGTGACTGTGTGTACGGATTGGATGGAGTTGTAAGAACGTTCTCTATCAGACCATGTTCCACGATTTGACCACGATTCATCACGACCACACGATCGGAGACTCGCCCAACGACCCCAAGGTCGTGGCTCACACAGACCAGCGCAAATCCTCTCAACTCTTGCAACTTCATAATTGTTGCTAATACATCTGCTGCAGTTCCGACGTCTAGGGCCGAGGTCGGCTCATCAAGCAACAATAAGGAAGGTGACCGAACGAGAGCGAGAGCGAGCAAAATGCGCTGTCGCTCACCTCCAGAAATCTGGTGCGGGAAACGTTGTAGATATTTAACTCCGTCCAAACCAGCATCATTGAGTGACGACAAAATTGTTTCGTCGTCGACGTGATGACCGAGCGTGTCACGGAAATGTGCTCGGATGGTCAAGTGAGACGTGAGAGCCTCACCCAATGATTGCGCGACGAGCGCGACTGTACTGCCGTACATTTGCTGACGAACTTTGGGGCCGACAGCCAACATGTTTACCCCTGCCGTCGAGACCTTACCCGACGTATGATGCAAGCCCGGCGACAATACTCCTGCTGCTATGCGTAACAGTGTCGATTTCCCACTCCCAGATCCGCCAACGATGCCGAGTTTCTCGCCCATTTCGACTTGAAGATCTACTGATTGGAGAATTGAGGTGATAACACGATGGCGAGCTCGAGCCGCTACACACACCTGATCAAATTGCAAGATTGTGTTCATTCGCGGTCTACCAATGCCTGTACAGCTAAGACAAGTGAACCGAGCATCACAATTGGGGCAATGACCGAGAGCGGATTGATTGTCATATAAGAGCGCGCTTCGGCAATCATCAATCCCCATTCGGGCGTTGGAGGGCTTGCGCCGAGACCCAAAAATGAAAGTGAACTGAACGCTAGAAGAATCCAAGTGAACTGCATTGCTATCTCGGTCAATACCACTCGCCACACGTTGAGCAACACTTCACCAAACAACAAATTGACACCACGCCCGCCTTGCAACCTTGCAACTCGCACGAAGTCACGCGCTAGCAATACTTGGGTGCTTCCGCGCGCGACGCGCGCAATGGGAGCGGCATACATCAATCCAAGAGTGACAGTCAAGATGAATGGATCGTGTCCGAAAAAGCTTGCGATCAACAAAAGTAAAATCAATGTTGGCACTGCCAACAAAAAGTCGATAAACCTTGCTAGTGCTTCATCAATCCAGCCGCCAGCTATTGCAGCAAGTGAGCCAAGTGCAACGCCAATGATTGCAGAGAGGAGTGTCGCGAACACTGCAATAACGAGCGATGGGCGCCCTCCGTGGAGTACACGACTCAAGATATCTCGACCCAACGCATCTGTGCCCAGCCAGTGAGTCGCGGAAAATCCTTGCAGCATCGCGCCGGGGCCTTGCTCGTCTGTAGGTGTGAGCGGCAATAGTGGCGCAATGAGGGCAATGATTGCGTGGAACCCAAGTACGCAATACACAACAATTCGAATTGGAATCAACCGGCGTTGTGGCGAACTATTCATGAGCGCTGTCTCAGCCGTGGGTCAAGAAGTCGTACCACCATGTCTGCAATGAGCGACATAGTGAGGTACACCCCAAGTCCAAACAACACAATCGGCAAGATGACTGCAGTATCACGATCTGAAATCGCATCAATTGCCAATCTGCCCAATCCGCGATAGTTAAATACGGCCTCCGTCACAAAGGTTCCGGTCAGAAGCCATGCTGCATCTACTGCAATCGTGTTGACTGCAGGGGGCAACGCTGCTGGCAAAATATGGCGCAGTAACGTGACCCGCTCTCCTGTTCCTCGAAGACGCGCACTTTCTACAAAGGGCATCAACTTAACCGTTGATACCCCTGCTTTCATTGTGCGCATTGAGTGTGAAAACACTACTGCTGCAAGCGTTAGAGCAGGCATCCAAATATGTGGCAAGAGCTCTAAGACGGTTGCATTGCTCGGCACCACCGTCACGCCGGGAAATATTGGAATCCAAATGGAGAAGACCAGCCACAAAATTGTGGCGATAACAAACTCTGGAAGTGTCATCGCAATGAGCCCCAGAGTATTGATTATTTTTCCGATGCGACTTTGCGGATAACGACCAATCAGTAAGCCCGCTAAAATCGCACTAGGAAAAGCCATAAGTCCAGCGACTACAGCCAACATGGCGGTGTTGCGTATTCGTGGTAAAACGATCTGTGCAACCTGATCATCACGCTTGATCGAATAGCCAAGATCTCCGTGTACTGCGTCGTTGGCCCAGCTGCCGAGACGAACAACTACTGAATCATTGAGCCGATGCTCCTCGCGACACTTGTCAATCTTGGCCGGTGTGGCAAATCGGCCATGCAATGCAGTACAGCCATCTCCTGGTAATGCATCAATTCCGAGAAACGATAAGCAAGCAAGCGACGCAAATGCGCCAAAGGTGAACAGGACTCGACGTGTCAAATTTTTCATGTAGGTATCACGAAACGCTGATCTTCTCCCATCGAACTGCATCAATCACGATGGGGTCAATTCCCCGAACTTTGCTGCTCATCACTCGCGTCAGAGTCTTGTGATACGGCAGAAAGATTCCAGAATTCTCGAATATATGCTCTTGAACTGCAGCGTACTTTTGCTTACGTTCTGCCAAATCTTGAGTTGATCTGGCATCATCGAGCATTTTGTCAAGATCTTTATCAACTTGGCCAGTCGTATTCCACGCAGCAGTGCTGCGGTATACCTCATTGAGTACTTGGGCAGCGGGACGCTGACCCCAGCTGTCAACAAACGCAGACTCTTTCATCCACACGTCATCCCAAAATCCGCTCGCGTCAGCCATCTTGATCGTCACGCGGATACCAGCATCCTTGACTTGTTGCTGATATGCCTCAACAAGTTCAACCATGTGTACCTCTACATCGCTGGTGTGGATATCAATGTCAATTCCGTCCGGATATCCGGCCTCGGCTAGCAATGCTTTGGCTCCTTCGGTGTCCTTTGCGCACGTTCCGTCCCACCTATATGGGTCTGCAGACCAAACAGGAGTGTCGCATGCAACGACTCCGCCACCAACCCCCAACACGGTGTCGGTGATAATTTGACGATCTGCCGCTATGCGCAATGCTTTTCTCACCCGCACATCGTCAAACGGCTTTCTGTCGACGCGAAAATCTATTGCATTCCAGTCGCCAGACGGAATTGTTTGAAGCGTAAATTTGTCAGTGTCTCCAAAGATCGACGATGACTTACCATCAATAGACAACAACAGATCTACTTGGTCGCCTGAGAGTGCTTGCGCAGCCGATTGCGAGTCTGCAAACGTGATGACTTCTATTTTGCTTAACTGAGGCTTGCCAAGGAAATAGTTTTCGTTGGCAACAAGAACGGTTGTTCCTTCGGGATCAAATGTGTCCATCTTGAAGGGCCCCGTGCCGATTGGCGTCTTTCCAATTGTTTCCTGCGAGTCGACTGGTGTCATCAGCACGCGATAGTCAGCAAGTAAAGAAGGAAGGTCTGCTTCTCCTGTGGACAAGGAAAGCTTGACCGTGTAATCGTCGACCTCCGTGACCTCCTTGATCATGCCAAGCACCGCACGCACAGGAGAGTCAAACTCCGGATCAATCATGCGATTGATTGAATACACGACATCGGCGGCATTGAAATCGCTGCCGTCGTGAAACTTCACGCCCTCGCGAAGCGCAAGAGTCCATTCCGACAATTCTTTGTTGGAAGACCACGTGAGAGCAAGCTCTGGAATCGGTGAGAAATCTTTATCAACTCCAATGAGACGGTCGAACACCATGTTGATGGTTGGCCAAGTTCTGTTGCCGTCGTATGGATCCATTGTCTCTGCGCCACCAAACCCAGCGTCGTTCGCAACCCGCAACACACCTGAGGTGGTTGTGGTCCGACCGCACGAAGCCAGCACTGCTGACCCGCAAAAAAATGCCACCATGCATACCCGAAGAATTGTTTTCTTGTTCATGCCCCGAATGCTAAGGGCTTATTACGCTGTCAATTATGAGTTTGCTTTCTGTTGTCTCTTACAACATCCAGTATTCATTAGGGGCCGACGGTCGGTACAACCTTGGTCGCTCAATAGAGCGAATTCGCGATGCCGACATCATCTGTCTGCAAGAGATTGATCGCAATTGGAGGCGCACAGATATGGCTGACCAATTTGCCGATATCCAGCAATTGCTCCCTGATAGGTATTGCGTTTTCGGTCCCTCTATCGACGTTGATGCGAGCGTTGTTCAGTCCGATGGTTCAATTAATAATCTCCGTCGCCAAGGCGGACAAATGATTGCAAGTCGATTCCCAATCACGTCGTCACGCGTTATACATTTGCCAAAAGATGACACTGGAATCAATATGAATATGTGGAGCGTTGCTCTTGAAGCCGTCATCGCTACCCCCGATAAACAGATCCGTGTCATCAACCTTCACCTGACCGATGTGACCGAGACAAACCGAATTACGCAGATTCAGTCGCTCCTCAAACAGTGTGCTGCCGCAACAATTGAGGGGGGTGCATGGAACGGTGATGAAGGCGATGACGAGTACCGTGAACACTGGCAAATGAACGACGTCGTCCCTCAAATGCCCGAAGAAATTATTCTGACCGGAGATTTTAATGACGAGCCAGAATCACACGTGATCAAGCTAGTCACTGATGCTGGATTTATCGACACGTGGTCGCTTTCACCAGCAACTGCAGCGTCCACTTCGACCTTCAAGAAAAACCCCGAACAAGGAACCGACCGAGATTTGCGCATTGACTTTATTTTTATTTCTCCACACTTTAAAATAGTTAACGCCTCCATCGATGGATTCACAGATGCATCAGATCACCAGCCGGTGTGGGCGACACTTCAGTAGGGCATCAGTTGGGCCTTTTGGATAGGGACTTTGATTTATATAGAAAGCGTGCAGTTATGGAACTTGGTGACCCAAGTAGCAACCACCAATGAATGAGCCTCCCCGTTGGACGCTCTGGTATGTCGTCGCACTTTCCACAATCACGTCGATAGTTCTCGCAGTCTCCATCTTTTTTATTCATGGACCTACAACACGACCCGATGAGTTGGGTTACCTTTTGAATGGTCGCGTACTCGCGGGTCACGAAGAAACACCGTTGCCTGGCGTTCGCGGCTTCTATCAAGCCGGTTACAGCCTGGTGACTGCTGTCGGAGCTTTGTTTGGCGCCTCAATTGACGTGCAGTTCCGTGTTTCGCTTTTTCTCAACATATTTTTTGTGTTGCTCACCGGACTTGCGCTGTATGCGTTATTGACGCGACACTTTTCTATCTCTGCACGTTGGGCGGTTCTCGTTGCCACCGCCATTTCTGTTGCTCCTTCAGTAGCTGCCTATTCATTATTTGCATACACAGAATCGTTGAGTCGTTTATTAATTGCAGTTGTCGTTCTACTTGTGTTTGAGATCAGTGCTTCGCCCACTGTGTCAAAGATTATTGCCACTGGGGCGGTCGCCGCTTTTCTTCCAGTAGTGCATGGCCGATTTGTTTTGCTTCTTCCCCTAACGGTGGTTGTAATGATTGGGATTGCGTTGTTGGCCCAGCCAAAGCGATACCAGGCACTGATAGCAGGACTTTCCACATGCGTGGTCGTTTACCTCACATTTGATCAACTCAACATGTATCTCCGTAACGAGTTGTATGTGGCATCTGTCGGTAAAGAAGACCGCATGCTGGAGCGCATGACAACACTGAGCGAATGGCCCTCCATCTTGCGGTCAGCTGCGGGACAAACGTGGTATCTCATCTCCACTTCATTTGGTCTCGCCTTTGTTGGCCTCGCAGTCTTATCACTAGCTGTGTGGCAACACTTTTCGAAACGATCTTGGCGAGAGGCAATGCCCGCGATTTACGTAATCGCGTTAGTGGGCGCAGTTGCGATTACGTCGTCGGTGCAATTAGCCCACGTCGCACGACCAGATCATTTAATTTACGGACGCTATGTCGAAGCGGTGAGTCCTGTCTTGGTTGCAATTGCATGTGCAGCACTACTTACATCGTTTCGGTGGAAATTATGGGTGCTCGGTCTGGCAGTAGTGGTGGCACTCACTGGGATTTTGCTGATTGCTACAGATGGCGATCGTCTGCGGGAAATGATCGCCGCAAATCGTTATTTTTCTCCTCCTAACGCCATAGCTCTTGACTGGACACGAGAGAGATTCGCGCCAATCGGATATGTCGTACTGGCTGTGATCTTTATTGCCATTGCAATTGGCATCATCTCGCTGTGGCGACGTTCAGCGACAAGTGCATTGGTGCTTCTCAGCTGTGTTGGTGCTCTTGCAACCATTTACACCGCTACCCAAACAGTGATTCCCTATAACGAGATTCGTGATGAACTTGTTTTAGATAACCGCATCAAAGACCTCACCGAAGTAGACGAGCGTTCTGATACCCAGGTGGCAGTTGACTTCAACACGGGTGCTGCCAATGCGTTCGTTCACTACCGCTATCTTGTGCACCCCATCCAACTAGTACTCATCAACCAGAGCAACGTTGTAACAGCGGATGTGAATTGTGTAATTAGTACCAACAGTAAACCGCCAGCTGCAACCGGATGGACGCAACGTGGCGATGAACCCGCCTTAGACCTCACGCTGTGGATGCGTCAAGGTCTAAATTCGTGTTGACATTGTGTGGCGTCGGGGGTTTCAGCGAACGTTTAGAACGCGAAACGCCGTTTTGTGCAACGGCTATTCGTTGGTCAGGTATAGATACGCCATTTGTGTGGTCGTTTCTACAATGCTTGCAAGACTTGTTTTGCGACCATCAAACTCGCTTGGTTCTAGCAGAATAATTCCAATGAATGTTTGATAGATCAGGCGAGAAGTGTTGATACTGGCTCGCCGCAAATCTTTGTGCACAACTTCACTGCGGTGTGCCTTCAAAATCTCATGCACGGTATTGATACCTGCACGGCGTGTTTCAAGCCCTGCGTGATCTAACTGGGTAATGAAGTAAGAGAGCAAGCGCCGCTTCTTGACGCCAAATTGAAGCAGCGTCTTAATCGTGTGATGAAGTGCGCTGCGTAAGTCGGGCTGATCGCGGCTGGTAGCCATTGCTTCAAGTAATTCCGTGCTATAGATGGAGTCGAGATAGCGCTGGTGAAGCGCTTCAAACAGGCCCTCAACACTTCCAAAACGTGCATAGAACGAACCCATCGATGCTCCGGACAACTTGACAACATTTTCGAGAGTGACATTTCGGGCATCGCCAGATTGGAGGAGTTCCTCGGCAGCATCGAGCATCTTTTTTTCCGTAGCGATGCTTCGGGCTTGCTGTGGAGGAGACGACATAGTAGCCCTAATTATAGGTTGGATGTGAGAAATGATCGGGTTGAGACAATAATTAAAGATTTTTCTCTAATCAGTTTGGAACCACCCGAACGAGCCCGACGGCGTATCGACGCCTAACGCCTCGTTATGTAGAAAAGAGAATTGGTTCGTTGGCACCCTAAATGCGTTTTTGCAGGGATAACAGAGACCACGAATACGAACGACAGATTCTGTGGGCATTATTCCTTCTGCGGTCATGCCCCACTAGCCTTACGGATGGTGATGCAAGGTGTGGCGGCGAATTTCGCACCACATTTCGCACCATCCCCCGCTCCCGTAGCTCAGGGGATAGAGCAACGGTTTCCTAAACCGCAGGTCGCATGTTCGATTCATGCCGGGAGCGCTCAAGTGGTGAGGCAAAAGTCGCAGTCGCCGCGGGTGGCAGTTAGGTTTCACACCGATGCGCAAAGTATTCGGACCTGTACTCATACTTGCCATCGTTGGTTCGCTTGCTTTTGTGCAGCGCACCGTACTTGTTGACATTTGGGATCGGCTATTTGCGGTACCGCGTATTTCGCTGCTCCCTTTGTTGGGGGCCGCAATAGTGATGACACTTGCCAGAGGTGCGTTTCTTGCTGCATGCTCTCCAGGGGTCACACTGCGACAAGCGGTGATGACCGATCAGTCAGCACTTGCGGCGGGTTATGGAATTGCATTGGGTGGTGGGCTAGTAGGCACCGGAATGCGCATTCATATGTTCACACGGTGGGGAATAGCGCATATTTCCATTGCGTCATCCATCATTGCAACTGCAGTAGTGCCGTCCTTTTCCACTTGGGGTCTGCCAGTGGTGCTTCTCGCCATTCCTGTCATCACAGGAACAGCAACTTCTCCGCAGGCTTTAGCTGTGCTGGTTGGCGTGCCAATTATTTTGTTCTCACTTATTTTCTGGTGGATGGCATTGCGATCCACAAAGCTTTTCTTACTCGTCGGAAGGTTCTCTGCTTGGTTGAGAGCATTTTTGCTGCGCAAAATTTCACAGCGGTTTAGTCGTACTCGAGCAGTTGTAGAGCGCACCCAGCCACTTGCATTTTCTGCAGAAATGCGTGTGGGGCTTATTGAGTTATTACGCAAAAGGTGGCTGGTCATCTTTGCAACGTCTGTGGGAACTTTGGCGGCGGGGTTTATATGCCTGTGGACCTCCGCGGTGGTTTTTGAAGTGCAGGGTCTTTCTCTCTGGGAAGCTCTCGTGGCATTTTCCCTTGTGCGAGTAGTAATTGCTCTATCGCCCATACCTGGCGGCACTGGGCTTGCGGAATTGGGGTTAATTGCGTTACTGGAAAAGGCTGGAGTAAGCACCATCGACGCAACTGGAGCAACGCTTCTCTATCGCTCACTTACTTGGTTTTTGCCCATCGGGGTGGGGTCACTGATGTGGTGGCGCTACATCCGCGATGAAAAGTATTTATTGGATTGAGCCATTTGACCACTT
>Ga0114970_10004570_pt1 | contig 10061 bp, 13 predicted proteins | sample M_140205_XF_Meta_FD_87030 | JGI IMG/M metagenome (GOLD analysis project Ga0114970, IMG submission 87030) | Freshwater microbial communities from Lake Montjoie, Canada to study carbon cycling - M_140205_XF_MetaG | ecosystem: Environmental > Aquatic > Freshwater > Lake | place: Lake Montjoie... | reverse complement strand
CTTTGTGCTCCAGTAGTCATAAGCAACGGCAGAATCCTGCACAATCTTTGGATCAATGCGCTCGACCTGTTGCATATTCTGAATGGTTGGCCTTTTGTCCGTACCTAAGACTAGACCGGCGCAACGGCCAATCGCCGACGTGCATGTGTCCTCAATAAACCATTTTTTCATCTGAATGTTATAGGTGTTTACATTGCCAAAAGCGTAGTCAATGCCAGCCGGCTCTTGATCTTCATAGTTTCGATAAATACGGCATTCCACTAGGACGTAGCCCTTCTCTAGATTGACGTCCATAATTGACGTGTGGATTTTGCCGTCTGGATAAGTCGCCCAGAATCGTTGAATGCGTGCAGCTACATCTTCGTAGTTATCTAAGAAACTCATTTGATGGCCGCCTTTTGTGAGATGTGGCGAGTTACTGCTCGACCTCGTTGATAGCCTTCTTTGTGGCCTTCTTTGTAGCCCATTGAATAACTCACAATCGCCCAGAGAATACAGGCGAGCGCCATGAGAAAGAATAAGCCGATTTCACTTGTTGTCATTTTTGCTCCCGTGGGAGCCTTGTCGTTGCTCCCAAATAAAGAATGACATCAACAACCGACATTGGCAAGATTCGCCTCGGCGTGTCTATTTCTTGAGAGCAATCTCCAGCAGTAATTGATCTAAACGTGCCTCAATTCGTGAGACTTGATCCTTGAGACTGTTCCCACCATTCGGTTGAAATTCCCGCATGATTGACTTCACCATGAATCGCATTGACGAATAGATGGCAGTGAGCACCGCAAGAACAAGCCCACCCACCGCCGTCCATTCGCCGACACTCACTTCGTCTTACCGAATTGTGCGTCGTTAGGATTTAACCAGCGAAGAATCACTGGCAGAATTGAAGCAACACCTGCCCCGATGATTGCTTTTGGATCTGTTACACCGGCCAAATAAACGGCGATGCAAGAACTGAGAAAACTCCGTCCCCACGAAGCGCCCATAGCCTTGAGATCTTTCATTTCTTTTTCTCCTTTGGCTTTACCTTTTGGATTGGCTCAACCACTGGATATTCTCCTGCATAGGTTGTCAAGCGAGCGCGAGCGAAACCAACAATCTCCTTGCCGATATAACGTTGCTTAAGCATTACCATGCCGCCGTTGCGCTGATCTCCATCGCCGGAGGTGTTGCCCTCGATGCAGAGCACACTAGTCGCTCCTACCTTGACCACAATTCCTATATGGCTGATGCGATCAATGCCATCGTGTGGAAAGTCCATAAAGCAAAGATCTCCAAGCTGCGGATTATCCTCAATCCATCGGCCAAGCTCTTTCATCTTATGCGCGCCAGCAGCCGTTGAAACCATTGATGGAATCTTGACGCCAGCCTGGTCGAAGCACCAATTTACAAAGGATCCACACCACGGCAATCCATCGGCCTTTGTAAATTTGCCGTACTTCGTCAGATTCTCGCCAGTCTCAACTGTTCCAATTTCTGCAAGTGCGACTTCAATGATTCGAGCAGCTGAGCCGTCTGGATAATTACTCATCGCTCGGAATCATTGGTGTGAAGTGTTCCGCCTGTGCCTGTTGCTCGTCATAGGTTGATTTGAGCATTGAGGTAAATTGCTCGTTGCCGTGGTCAATTAGCACCCAGTCCGTTGCTTCGCCTGTATTTGTGTCTAGTGATTGAAAATAAGTAATGTTTTCCATTTTATAACTCCGCACTAAATCCGAGGTAGCCTGTTGCTGAATTGTTTGCTAGTAACTTTACTGGTCTATATGTAGTCATACCTGAAGTTGTAGCATTTATGACTGCCGACATTGTTCCGTATTCCGAACCAGAGTAAGCAACCGCTGAAACTGCTGTTCCCACTGTTGTGTCATTAACCTGCAATGTTGAAAAATCAATGCTTGCTGGTGATGTACGCATTGGCACTGGAAAGTTAATCATAATCATACCGTTGGTGCTTGATGATGCTAAGCCGAAACCCATTGGTTGATAGCCTGCGCCTGTTCCATTGCGGTAGTAATACCTCTGGCAAGCGGCTAATTCTCCTTGGATTGTTCCGCCAGCACGTTCAAACTCTGTTGCGACTGAACCTAATTCTAATTGGATTTTGCCATAGTAAAGGCTTACGGCTGAAGCAACTGAACCAGTATCGAAAAGAACCATTAAGGATTTAGCCGTTGAAGGTACGGCAAAGACAGATGATGACTTAGTATAACTTCCACTCACCGCGCTAACAGTTCCACCTGTTGTAGCCGTAATTTCCGTCCAAGAACCTGTGACTGAGTTATCAACGCTTGTTGAGTAAAACAATTTAGTTTGAATTGTTGTAGTAGTTGAGGCTTGATATTCACCTGATAAAACAACGGTCTTACCTGCAAATTGGATTGCGTTCAGCGTTTCAACCGCTTGTCTGAATTGGACTGTTGTTGTGCCACTTGTCAAAGCCTTTAGTGCGTAACGCACTCCTGTTGGAACTGTTGTTGTCTCCTGTGAAAATGTGGTAGTTGCTGCGTTCATATACCAGCGGTCTGCCGTGGTGTATCCAGTTGACGCGCTAGATGTACCACGTTGCCAAATATCAAAGCCACCATTTATCAAGATATTCTTACCAGCAGCCATTGAACCCTGATAGCGCAAGCCTGTACTTGTACTTGAATCTGAAACCAAGCTTTCGCCGTTGTTGCCTACTGCTAGGCGGGCGTCCACTGTTGTGAAAGTAAATAAATCGCCCTTAGTTGTCAAAGGTGTTTGATCCGTAGGAGTGATCCAAGTGAAAGCCATATCCGTCGCGCTTGTTTTGGATAAAACTTGACCTGTGGATCCGCCCTTGAGCTGCGCCATTGACGTATCAACGCCCTGGCCAAATGTGTTGAAATCAGCTGGAAGATTCGTGACGAGACTTGTGCTCGTCGGCATCACCCAGCCGAAGTTTGTTGTTGGATTTGCCATCGTTTCTCCTTAATTCACGACTAACGCGTGCGCGTAGTCAAGTGTGCCAGATAGTGTGTTGAATAATTCGGCGACACTTACATCTTGCCACGCCATCGCCTGGAGTGAGAATGGCAGTGGCGACATGATGAGAGTGACCGAAAGTTCATTGTAGGAGGCCTGGAATCGCCAGCCCTCGACAAAGCCCAGGAAGTTTCCTGATTGCATATTGGCCGGCAAATTGGCCAGCGAAACCGGCTGACCCATGAACACATTGATGAGAGCGTCTCTGTCTGCATCGTCTAACTCTGGATTTGTCAATGCGAAAGTGATTGATTCTAAGAATGGCTGAGGCGTTGATCTGAGTGTGAGATAGAAATTGGCTTGAGTCGTGGCATCGCCAGAGTTCTTGATTGACGTCGTAATCTGTTGAGCAAGGTCGCCATAAGTAGCGATTGAATCGGCGTCTGTTGCCGTTACGTTGCCGGATGAATAGACTAGGTTGATGTCGTTTCGAATATCGCCAGCCTTTGTCTGAATCTTAATTCCACGCCCAAGAGCATCATTGGCCGAAAGTTCTGTGTATCCGTTAGCTGCTAAATACTGAGATCGATGCGTTGAATCGGCGTAGCAAATCTGCCCTTGAGCGTTTTCGTAGATATAGCCAAGTCCAGAAGTGGCAAGAGCGGCAACCAAGTCCCACGTGACTGTCTTACTAGATCCACGATTGGCAAGAAGATAATCGCCTGGCGTATCAATCTCGCCCAATCCGCTATTTTCAGCAGTTGCCCACGTTGCCGTTGCCGGTAAGTATGTTGCCCACGTCATGGCAGCCGGAACCTCTGACCAATTATTGACCAGTAAATCCTCAAGGATTGAATAGATCTGATTGCCATCGTAGTCCTGAGTCAGAACGCCGTTTGTGAGTGCCTTTTGAAGCCGTGCTAAGGCTCCCAGAGCCGTGATTGTGACCTCTTGAGTGATTGACACTGAACCGACCTGTGAGACGGCCACTGTAACATCGACGACTGAACCGCCAAAGATTGCCACATAAGTCCCAGCCGTATTCTTGACCTCGATTGTGACTGCATCATTGATCTTGGCCGGAATCGCTCCCTGGTCAAGATTGATGAGATTGACTGTGCAATAGCCGGCCTGAGCCTGTGTGTAGATATTTGTGCGCCCTGATGAAATCGAAAGATTGGCTAAGACTGTATTTGTGACGACGACGCCTTCAATTGTGACGCGCCAGACTGGACTCCAATTAGTCATTAGAGAGCGACCAGATTACCGCCGCCACCTGTGCCGCGATAGTAAGAATCGTTGAGAGTGTTTACGATTGTTCGAGCCGTACCTTCGGCATCGATTGCCCCATTGACTGTGATGCTGATCCGTGCAGCATTTTGAGAATCCGTAAATCCTCCGCCACCCATAGCAGCTAGACGAGCCGCATTCTGTGAATCGGTAAATCCGCCTCCAGCAAGAGCCGCCCCCGATACTGCTGACTTAACTCCGCCCGATGATGTTGTAGATCCTGTGCCAGTTGATGTCGTAGCAGTTGGCACTGTAATCGTTGGCACTGTCACTGACGGCGTTGCAGTCTTAGGAATTGTCACGCTTGGAACGCTAATTGATGGAGCAGAAATTAAGCCTACATTTGGCAAAAATGGAATTGAGTTGTAAACCTTGATTAAAGCGTTGATTCCAGCAACGGCTCCAGAGATCAATGCGTTTAATCCATTGATGACTGCGCCGATGACGTTAATGATTCCGCCAGCGATTTCGCCGACAACTTTGAACGCTCCGCCTAATACTGTGACCAAAACCGGCACAACGTATTTTTGAATGAAGCCGATGAATTCTGTAAATGCTTCCTTGTTTTTGTCGATTGCGTCAGTGATTGGCTTAAAGAAATCAGCAAATTTGCCTAAAGCAGGAACCACTTCATTGACAACGAATTGAACCAATTTGTCAATGATTGGCAGTAACTTAAATCCGATTGTTTCTTTTGCTTCATCGAACGTGACTTTTAATCTATCCAAGCGGCCTTGATAGGTTTCGGCATTGGCCGCAGCTGCGCCACCGAATAGATCCGTCAATTTCTTTTGGACGTCAGTGAATGTCATTGTTTTAAGTTCGGCAGAAGATAATCCGATGCCTAGTTTTCCAAGCGCGGCAGTATTGCCGTCGTAAGCCTTGCCGATTGCATTGGCTACGGCTTCAAGTGGCTTGCCTGTTGATGTAGATACATCGAGTGCAACCGAAAGAAGATCCTGCGCCTTGCTTAAATCTCCAGTCGAAAGCGCGATGCGCTGCAAAGCCGGACGAAGTTTTGAATCGCTGACGCCTGTCGCCAAAGACATTTTGAGAATCTGATCTTCTGTTGCTGCTATTTGTGCCTGTGTTGCACCCGTTGCAGACTTAAGAGCGTTGGCTAGTTTGACCTGCGCTGCTTCATCTTCAATCGCCGCCTTGACGCCATCGACTCCGATTTTGATTGCATAAGCAGCAGCAGCAGCGCCAGCAGCCGCGAAAGCCAATCCTGCTTTTTTGCTAAATTCGCCCATCTTTGAAGAAGAATCATCAACGTCTCCATTGGCTTGAGCCAGTGATTTCTTGAGCTGATCTACATCAGCAAGAATCGAGAGTTTGAGTGTGCGCGATTGTCCGGCCATTTACCACTCCTTCAAGATTCGGTCGAAAGCATTTTCCCACTTCTGAATGATTTCTGGCTGGATTGCGCGAAGTGTCGGATAAATAAACCAACCAGTTGAGCCGCGTCCGGTTGTGCCTGACCAGATGGGAAACTGCTTGAATTTATTTGATCCGAACTCCGTACCGCCCCAGAGATCCTTTGTTGTTGCACCGCCGGAGAATTTCTGACTTACGAAACCAAAAGACAATTCGCCAATCTTGGACGATTTAGATACACGGGAGCCACTGGCAATCCTGTCGGCTGCTTTACCTCTGGAGACGGCTTTCTGTTGAATCTTGCCTTGAGCAAATTCTGCCAGTGCCGATGATTCTCTTTTAGCTGCATCAGTTGCCTCTGAATCCATCGCCTTGAAAGCCGAAGTAATGGCGCGAAGATCTTGCTTGTTGTAAGCAATTTCAACGTTGTCGCTCATTCTGTTTCTCCAGTATCTCGAAAGCCGTGTAGATCTGCTCCGCCGTCGTCCATTCGCTCATCGGAATTCCCGTCGCTATTGCTAACTCGACGAGTATGCGATTTACGCTTCCGGCGGCGTAACTTTTGGGAGAACGTCACCGACTGTCACATCGGCCACTGTTTCACACCAAATTTCATAGCTCTTGATTGGCTTGCCGCCGGCTTCACGTTTCATGGCATTCCACGCAAGGAAGAGAAGATCAGAAATTCCGATTTTCTCCTGCGCTTGCGAAATTGTGCTGCCTGTCTTTTGTTCCCATTTAGCCCACTCTGGAGGTTGTGCGGTGTATGTGCCGAATTCGCCGGACGTGTATTCGATGGTGATTGGTAGTCTCATTTGGTGCTCCCGTTTCTATTAGTTGGATCAGGTGATTGTGAGAACTGGTGTTGTTGAGCAGAGCATCGCCCAGGTATCAGTCTGAGCATCTGGAGCAGCGCCGCCAGCAGTTGGAGCCACTGGAAAGACGTTGCCGGCAAATGATGCTCCGGTTGCTGATACGAGTGTGAATGCAAGTGCAGTATTTGGAGATGAAGTGAATGCAGTCCACATCGCTTCGAAAAGTGATGAGGTTGCGCCCCAGTCTGCAAGAAGTGAAATGTTGAGAGTCCACTGATCATCGATGTGCTTGTAAGCCTTGCCATCGAGTGTTTGATAAGTAGTGATCACTGGCGCATTGACCAGAGTGACCGCAGTTGTCTGCGCGTCATAATTCACTGAATTCAGGGTGAAGGTTATGTCGCGACCCGTGACGATAGTTGTTGGCATTTGTCTATCTCCTTAGATTGTCTGTTGTGTGTAGTAAGTGCTGACCGCGAGATCCGCCACTAGTAGGTTGGTCGCGCCGACCTGCTGGATTGTCGGACGTTGAACGTCTCCGACTTCATATCCTGCTGGCATCGCTGCGATGATGCTGATAATGAGTTGCTCAAGATTGTCTAATGCTCCGGCCGTGTTGTTATATGCAACAGCGGCAGTGACCACAAAGTTGATTTTCACGCGTACCGCAGATTTGCCGATTGTTGTCGTTTCCAAGTAAGGCGAATCGGGAACGATTACGCAAGCCGGCGGAATGACTGCTTCTGGCGGAGATGAATAAACGGAAGCCACGACACCGCCAAGAGCTGTTGCAAGAGTGCCGCGAACGTTGGTCGCAATTGTTGTTGGTGTAGGCATTAGATGGCCATCGTTGAAGTGTCAAGGTATGGCGAAAGTAATCCGACCACTCTGTTCATTAAAGATCGTCCCATTCTGTAAGGCGATGGCGTGAAATCGACGCCCTCTATTTGGCCACCTGGAGCGACCACGGATTGGAAAATCTCCACACTCACAATTGTCACAGCTTGTTCAACTGCTGGTGTTGATGCGTAAAGTGTGGCGGCATTGGCTCCGGATAAATAGGCAACGCCAGCTGGTATGACTTCGCGGAAAGAAATGTTCGCGTTTGTCTTAGCAGCTGTAAAGACATAAATTGCGCCAGAGTAAAGATTAAACACTGGAATGAATGGAAACGTCTCCCAGTAATTTGATGTGACTGTGACTGTTCCGTTGAATGTTGATGGAACGCAACCAGTGACCACGACTGTTTGACCTTCAACAAAAGTGTTAGGACGTTGCGTGACGTAATAGGCGACATTGTTTTGAAGATAAACACCGGCGATTGCAGCTTGATTGGCAGTCAGCATTGGCAAAATTACTTGTTCGGCAGAATCAATGATTCCGTCAAGGTAAGCATCTGAATACAGGGACGACGAAACGCCCAAGACTGTTCGCAGTTGCGATGCAGTAATGATAGATGGCATTTCATCGTCCCTTCGTATTCGGCTGGCCTAGATACGGGAGCGCACCTAGGCCATGATCAGTTTGTGACTATGTCAAATTAAAGCGGCGTAGACCACCCGCAAAAGTGACACCAGCTGCCACGTACCCATACAGTGCCAACTCAATTTCGCCCGATGTTGGAACATTGGCTGAAAGTGTTAGCGCAGGAGATTCAAAAATCTCGATTGAGCGTGGCTCGATGATGAATGCTGAATCATCGATTGTTGTTGAAACCATGTTGGCATCGACATACAGATCAAGGCCAAGAACGTTTCCACGGAGTGATGTTGGAGTTGCAGTACCACCGGCATTTTGTGCCACTGGCTGAGCGTTGTAAATTGGACGACCAGTTGAATCAGTTGCACCCATCAAGAGTGACCATTGTGATGTACCAGCAACGTATGCAGTTGCAGTGCGCTTTGTTGCATTGTATGCAGCTGCTGCTTCTGTTGATACGAATGAGATAATTCCTGCTGATGATGCAGCTGTTGTTGCAGCTTGTGTTCCACCGGCAACAATTTGAGCAATCACATATTCGTCAGTTGCTTGAGCGTAACCTTCCCGTAAATTTTGAAGCATAATTTCATAAAAAGATGGGTCGCTGCGATCTAAAAGCTCCACACTGTAGCGCTGGAAACCCATTTTCTTAATTACAGTCGCGTTCACATAGGCTGAGGTGATTTGGGTAGTTCCAGTTGGATCTCCACCTTCTGCCACTGTTGCCACTGTTGAATTCGCAGTGATTTTAGGAATTGAAACTGTCATTCCGTATGAATTAAGTGGACGTGAGCCACCGCATGCGTCGATTGTTGGACGAACCATTGTTGTGTTAGTTGCAACGTCGCGAATGTATGAAACTGGTGAGAATGCTGGATTTGTTGTGAATGAATCATCGGCAGCCATTACATACTGACGAGAATCTTCGTTGCCTAGCTTTGCCTTAATTGTGTGCTCAAGGTATGCCCCTGGAGTTGCAATTGGTGAACGTGGCTTTGTGAAGTACAACGGACGAGTTGCATCTGTTGCTGTTACGACTTTGGAAGCTTCAACCGCTTCGGCTGCTGCTTCGGGAACGGCTGGAGTTGATTCCACTTCGTTTTCTCCTTCGATTGTTGGTGTATTTGTTTCTGACTCTTCGGCTTGTGGCTCTGATTCAGAATCTTCTGTTTCACTAGCTGCGACGGCTACCTTCGCGCTTGCAATTGCTGGATCTGTTACCAGCGAGACTTCTTTTAATGAACTTGCACTAATAACAAGAACGCCATCGACATTCTTATACTTCTCAGCTAGAACGCCTACTGAAAATCCGTCACGCAATCCAGAACTGGCCTCGACCAGACTGTCAGATCCGGCCGTTGTATTACCGATAGCGAACGTCGCATCAATTCCTTCGTCAGTGACTTTGTAAGATTTCAAGAATCCGATTGGCGCTTCGCGACGATGCTCAAGTAACAATTTTGTTGAATCGCCGAAAGTAATTGAGCCAGGCTTGAACGATGTCGCTCCGGCTGATGTAGATCCAGTTTCATTCCAGGTGACAATGCGACCAGAGATTTCACGCTTTGGAAAGTCTGTGGCCGTGACCTTGATTGAAAAATCAAGATTCATAGGAATTGGCTTTGTTTCTTTCATGAGATCATGTCCTCTTCTTGTCGGATTTCTTCTGTTGTGATTGCACCTATATCAAATAACAATTTGTACACTTCTGCGCGCTCTTTGGCTGATCCACGTAAATAATCATCAAGGTCAAATTTAACTTCTTGCGATGCTGGAACGAAATCATTTGGCATTCCAGTCATTGACAAACGCTCTTCGATGCTGGTCATTACATTTCTCAACGAGAAATCGACAAGAGATTGACGTGAAAGAGCTGCATTTGAATAAGTCATACTGGAGCCAGTTTCAGCATCGACGTAATAAGCCGGAATGCCGCAAGCTCTTGCTAATTCAGTTGCAACGTAGGATCTAGCTTGATTGAGCTGCAATTTCTCTGGGTCAAATCCTAGAGCTTGCAATTCAACATCAGCGTTCAAGAATGCAGTTGAACGATTGCGTCGAGCACTGCCCCAAGACTCAAGAAGCTTCGCGATGCGATCTGCTGGAAGTGCAGTGCCATTAGATTTCAGAACCATCGTTGGAACTGGCTCACGT
>Ga0114970_10004569_pt1 | contig 10062 bp, 10 predicted proteins | sample M_140205_XF_Meta_FD_87030 | JGI IMG/M metagenome (GOLD analysis project Ga0114970, IMG submission 87030) | Freshwater microbial communities from Lake Montjoie, Canada to study carbon cycling - M_140205_XF_MetaG | ecosystem: Environmental > Aquatic > Freshwater > Lake | place: Lake Montjoie... | reverse complement strand
GCTTTTTAAGATAGTGTGCGGTCATTCTTCTATATTCTTCATTGCCCAAAACATAACGCAACATATCCAATACCAATGAACCTTTTTGATATACACGCGCAGTTCCACCACCTGTATGTGCCACAGGATTATTATTTGATTTTGACGCATCGAGTGCACTCACTATTTCCTGTTTTCTTTTCCATTGAAAATAATCTTCTCCATATAATTCACGCTCGAAATATTTGGGATAATGCGTAGCATAACTTTCTTGTAACCATTGGTGGGCGTAGTTCCTAGCGGTTATATAATCGCCAAACCACTGGTGGGTGAATTCATGCATATTCACATTTATATAATTCCTATCGTTGAACGATTTGCCATCCACAAAAAAGAAATCACCGAAAATTGTTGCAGTAGTATTTTCCATCGCACCATATAAAAAATCTTGTACCATTACCTGACTATAACTTTCCCAAGGGTATGGAGTCATCAATTCTTTTTCCATAAAATCTACCATCTGTTCTGTATAACAAGCAGTATAAGGAACCCTATTTGCGAACTCAGGATAATACCAAAAATTAACTGGAGTTGCCTTAGCCGATTTTCCTTGCTTCAATGCAAACTCGCCAATACCAAGCATCACCAAGTAGGTAGGATGTGGGTGACTCATCTTATAATGCCATGTAATTGTATTATCTTTATTGTCTTTTTTCGATTGCAGTACACCATTACTTAGTACTTGATATTTTTTATCGAATGTTATAATAGTTTCGGTTACTGTTTTATCATTGGGTTCATCATAACATGGAATCCAATATCTATTGTCTGTGCCTTGTCCTTGTGTCCAAATTTGTTTGCGAACATAGCCCCATTCGCGAATGTGTTGGTCAGTAGTTTCATCATTCCAACCAATAAAATATAATCCACGTGCAGGTTTGGCTTTGTAGGAGATTTCCAAAGTATAATCAAAATCCCAAGGAAGTGCTGGAGAAAAATATAAAGTCACACCTTTGTCGTTTGATTTGAATGTTACTTTTTCACCTGCTAGCTTTGAATCGGTAATCTCAATTCCAGGAGCATCCAAAAAAATTGAATCAACAAGTTTTTGCAGTGGGCGGAACTGGTGCGTTACTTTCCCAATCACTTCACCTTTGGCACAATCGAATTTCACATCTATAATAGTATGTTTCATATCTACCGGATGTTCGCGTGCGGTAGCTGTTTCTTTCAAATAACTTTTATAAGTTCCAATAGTTTGAGCTTGGGAAATAATAGCGAGGCAAAGTATAATTGCCAATGAGAGTAACTGTTTTTTCATTGATTTGATTTTGGTGCAAAAATGGGGAATCAAAGCCACAATGCAATCATTGATTATTTTGCTTTGCCAAAACCCATTATCCCCTTAAATTGCAGCACTTTTATAATAAATCAAACAAAACAGAAAATGAGCGTTTTAGTAAATAAAAATTCCAAAGTAATAGTGCAAGGATTTACAGGTGGCGAAGGAACATTTCACGCTACACAAATGATTGAGTATGGCACACAGGTAGTTGGCGGTGTAACACCCGGCAAAGGCGGAACCACACATTTGGATAAGCCCGTATTCAATACTGTAGCTGATGCAGTAGCAAAAACTGCTGCTAATGTTTCTATCATATTTGTTCCGCCAGCTTTTGCTGCCGATGCAATTATGGAAGCTGCCGAAGCAGGAATCAAAGTAATAGTTTGTATTACCGAAGGAATTCCTACACAGGATATGATAACTGCCAAAAATTATTTGAATGGAAAAGATTGCAGATTAATCGGACCTAACTGCCCAGGTATTATAACTCCTGAAGAAGCAAAAGTTGGCATTATGCCAGGTTTTGTATTTAAGAAAGGCAATATTGGTATCGTTTCTAAATCAGGAACATTGACCTATGAAGCGGCAGACCAAATAGTAAAACAAGGAATGGGAATAAGCACTGCAATAGGAATTGGCGGTGACCCTGTGATAGGAACTACTACTAAAGAAGCAGTGCAAATGCTCATGGAAGACCCAGAAACAGAAGGCATTGTAATGATAGGCGAAATAGGAGGAACCATGGAAGCCGACGCTGCACGTTGGATAAAAGCACATGGCACAAAACCTGTTGTTGGTTTCATTGCTGGCCAAACAGCTCCTCCGGGCAGACGCATGGGACATGCTGGTGCGATTGTTGGTGGCGATGAAGATACCGCGGCTGCCAAAATGAAGATAATGGCTGAGTGCGGAATAAATGTTGTTGAATCGCCTGCAAATATTGGCGTAATGATGACAAAAGCCCTTGCAACTATATCAGCATAAAATACTTTTTTAATTATAGTACTAACCAATAAATAATGTATAATAATTTATTAACTGGAATAAATGAGGGTGTGCTTACTATCACTATCAATCGTGAATCTAAGCTTAATGCGCTTACTATTGAAACTATTCGCGAAATATACGATGCAATAAAAACTGCTGAAGCAAATGATGAAGTTGCAGGTATTATAATTACCGGTGCGGGACCAAAAGCATTTGTTGCTGGAGCAGATATTTCAGAGTTTGCAAATTTCAATGTGGAGCAAGGAACCGAAATGGCACAGAATGGTCATAGAGTTTTTAATGCGATTGAAAATAGTTCAAAGCCTGTAATTGCTGCCGTTAATGGTTTTGCATTGGGCGGTGGCTGCGAATTGGCAATGGCTTGTCACGTAAGAGTTGCAGCAGAAAATGCAAAATTTGGTCAACCAGAAGTGAACTTGGGTATTATACCCGGTTATGCTGGCACACAAAGATTAGCTCAATTAGTAGGCAAAGGAAAAGCCTTGGAATTATTAATGACTGCCGATGTTATCGGAGCTGCTGAAGCGAAGGAATTGGGATTGGTAAATCACGTTGTTGCAGCTGACCAATTATTAGCCAAATGCCATGAGATATTGGACAAGATAAAAAGTAAATCGCCCATGGCTATTGCAAAAGTGATAGACTGTGTGAATACCCAATACCAAAAAGATATACCAGGCTTTAAAAGAGAGGTAGAATTATTTGGCCAATGTTTTGCTACAGGTGACTTTAAAGAAGGCACAAATGCATTTATAGATAAACGTAAGCCTTCGTTTGGTAAATTGCTGTCAGTATAAGTTGCCACTCTTCTCCAAAGTTTGCCAACACAAAAAAACATTGAACAATTAATATTTAGGGGAGTTCTATAAATTAAATCGTTAATAACTATATGAATTAACTATATTATAATAGAATAGAAATGTGTTACTAGTAAACACATAAAAAAATCAAACTACACCGCTACAAAACACAAGGGAAAAAGGGGTTATTTGATGAACAAAATTCGTTAGAGCTTTTATCAGAAATAGGGAATCCGCTAGAGATGGTAAGCAAAGTGATTGATTTTGAAATGTTTCGCTCAACATTAGAAAATAAACTGCTGAACACCAATAAAAAAAACAATGCAGGGGCAAAACCTTTTGATGTTTTGTTGATGTTTAAAATACTGATTTTACAACCCTATTACGGGCTTGGCGACAAACAAATAGAGTATCAAATTATTGACAGGACCAGTTTTAAAAATTTCCTTGGATTAGATACAGGCAATAAAATACCAGATGAAAAAACAGTATGGGCATTTAGGGAATCATTAACACATGCAGGGCTTGTAGATGATTTGTTTAATCAATTTAAAAATTATCTGGAATCGAAAGAATTAATTTTCAACGAGGGCTAGTTAGTGGATGCAAGTTTTACAATAGCCCCACGCCAACGCAATACAGGAGAAGAAAACGAAAAAATAAAAAACGGGGAAGGCGGTGATTTGTGGAATGACCATCCGTACAAAAAATATCATAAAGATATAGATGCCCGCTGGACAAAAAAACAAGGAAACATTTTACGGCTATAAAAACCATGCAAAGGTTGATACAAAAAGTAAATTCATAAACACCTACACTGTTACTGATGCGTCAGTGCACGACTCCCAGGCACTGGAAGATTTATTGGATGAAAAAGATGAAGGGCAAGTATTACATGCCGATAGTGCATATACTGGCCAAGAACAAGAAAAAACAATTGAAAAATACAATATGAAAAACAAAGTTCATGAGAAAGGCTATCGCAATGCACCGCTTACAGACGAACAAAAAGCAAGTAATACAAAAAAATCGAAAACAAGAGCAAGGGTAGAACACGTATTTGGATTTATGGAACAAAGCATGAATGGATTATTTATACGCTCAGTTGGGATGGTAAGAGCAACCGGAATAATAGGCCTTATCAATTTGACCTACAATTTATTTAGGTACGAACAAACCATAAGATTAGAAATTAGATACACTGATAGATAGATAGATAGATAAAAAATAGATAAAAAATTAGGCAGTAATTCAAAATAAATATTCTACATTTGTACTGATTTTGAGAAAATCGTTTAACGGGTTCTACGATTTTTATTCAAATCTCTAAAAATGAATTTTTAGAACCCGCCAATTATCATAAACCAAAAAAACATCAATGACAACTAAAATCAAAACCCTTGCAAAAACCTTCAGCATTGCTTTAGTGATTTTTTTAGCATCATGTGCAAAAACACCTGTAGGTTGTTTTACCACCGATAAGGGAAAGACCGCAAAAGTTAACGAAGAGATACAATTTAATGCATCGTGCAGCACAGATGCGGATACATATCTTAGGGACTATGGCGATGGTTCAACAGGAAGCGGTTCCTCAACAAAACACAAATATTCAACAGCAAAAATATATGTTGTAAAATTGACTGTAAGTAACAAAAGCAAATCATCTACTAGCACCCAAGATGTGACGATAAATCCTTAGTTGTTCAATTTTAGTAAGCACATGCTGGGTAAGACTTTGACAACTTCAATATAGACCATTGAATAATGACAAAGGCCAAAGCAAAAACAAATGGAGTAGTTACTGCACAGATGGAATTTGAAACTTCAAACCCCAAGCAATTAGGATGCAAATCCTTGTTCTTAAATCAATTTAAAACTATATAAATTCGCAGTCCTATTATGAAGCTGCGAATACTCTTATATCCTTTTTCTATTATATATCATATATTAACTGCTGTACGCAATAAATTATTTGATCTAGGAATTCTTCAACAAAAGAAGTTTGATATTCCTATTATAGGTGTAGGGAACTTAAATACAGGCGGCACAGGTAAAACCCCGCATGTAGCTTATATAGCCAAGCTATTACAAAAGCGCAATATGAATGTGGCCACTTTAAGCCGAGGTTATGGCCGCAAAAGCCAAGGTTATATATTGGCAAAAAAAAATCATACTGCACTTGAAATTGGTGACGAGCCTTTTGAATTATACAATCATATAAAAAATATACATGTAGCAGTTTGTGAAAATAGAATTAATGGAATTGAAGAACTAAACAAATCCGTTAAACCCGATGCAATTATTTTAGATGACAATTTCCAGCATCGTTATGTAAAAACGAAACTACAAATTCTGCTCACTTCGTATAATGACTTTTTTTACAATGATTATATATTACCCGCAGGCAATTTACGTGAGAGCAGAAGCGAGGCAAAGCGGGCAGATATTATTGTGGTAAGCAAGTGCCCTCCATTATTAGCTGAGGAACAAAAAACTAATATAAAAACACAATTGTATAACTATACCAAAGCTCCTGTTTTTTTTAGTACATTTAAATATGGTGAACTATATAGTTTTAATAGTGCTAATATCACTGCAATAAAAGATATAATATTAGTAACAGGTTTGGCAAATACTGATTATTTAAAATCATATATTGAGAATCATTATAATATAATAGAACATTTAAAATACCCCGATCATTATATATATAAAGAAGAAGATGTAAAAGAATGGGAGCAGAAATATAAAAGTAATTTTGAAAAGGGGGCTGTTATTATCACAACCTCCAAGGATGCTGCACGTTTGCAGGCCCTGAATATAACTACAGAAATACCTATAATGGTTTTGCCGATTGAAGTGGAATTGGGAGCAGCTGAAAAAGAATTTGATAGTCTAATGTCAGGACTTACAAAAACCCAATAATTTTTTTAGCCACATCAGCCAATTCTTCTTGGCTAGGCTTCAACTTCGGTCTCGTAAAATTCAAATCATCAGCCGTATCAATAGGCACTAAATGTATATGTGCATGGGGAACTTCCAAACCAATTACAGCTACGCCTATTCTTTTGCAGGGCACTGCTTTTTGTATAGCTTTGGCAATGGGTTGAGCAAATACCATAGCAGCTGATATCGCTCCATCGCCCATATCAAATATATAATCTATTTCTTGTTTAGGAACTACTAGAACATGGCCTTCGCGTAATGGCATAATATCTAAAAAAGCAAAGAATCGATCATCCTCTGCTATTTTATGGCAGGGTATTTCGCCTTGTATAATTTTAGTAAAAATGGATGCCATTATAATATGATAGGAAACTATATACTAATTTCCAATACTTCCATTTTAATCACACCTGCGGGTACTGTAATATCTATAATATCACCTACTTTTTTGCCCATCAGTCCTGTTGCAATTGGCGATTTAACAGATATACGCCCAGTGCTTATATCAGCTTCTTTTTCTGATACCAATTGGTACTGCACTGTATTCCCTGTTTTATGATTTTTTACTTTCACTTTGCAAAGTACCATCACTTTGCTAGTGTCCATTTTATCTTCATCTAAAAGACGTGCATTGCCCAATAGTTTTTCCATCTGTGATATCTTGGCTTCCATTAATCCTTGAGCTTCTTTTGCTGCATCGTATTCTGCATTTTCACTCAGGTCCCCCTTATCTCTGGCTTCTGCTATTTGCTGAGATATTTTAGGTCTTTCTACAGTTTTCATTTGCAGCAATTCCTTTTTCAAGTTCTCTAATCCTTCTTTTGTAAAATACTGTACTTCCATAATATTCTTATTATTTTTTGCTGATGATATTTAAAAACAAACGTCCCGACCCCTAAAAGAGTCGGAACGTTTGATATATGATAATATTTTTAGTCCTTTATTTTCTTGAAATCAATCTTCTTTACCACCCAAATCTATTCTAACACCAAAGGTATGCATATTCCCAAATGGCTTGGTTTGTTTGAATGAGTAATCAAGTGCAAAGCTAGATTTATTTTTTCCAAATGGCAACTCTAAAGTAAATCCTGCATGATATCCTGTATATGCTGTGTTACGGGTATCGGCACTAAAAATTCCTTGCTGATATAAGAATCCCGAACGTAACATGAAAAAGTTTTTATAAGCATATTCCAAACCCATTGCTCCAGTATTGTCTTGATAAGAGTGTGAAGTAAAATTACCCGCTAGCGTTAGTCTATTGAAAAATACTTCTTTGCCTTTATCTAAACGAAAATCGTAGCTCATACCAAAATTTACAACCGATGGCATTCCATCTTTGGCTGAACGTTGTTGCAAAGTGCTACTATATGATTTTGAAGGGTCTTGAGCACGGATACTCATTGCATCGCCTGCATATGAAATATCAGGTCCAATATTTTTTACAGATATACCCAATTTAAAATCATTGCCTTTTAATCTTCTAATTTGTTCATCGGTGCTAGTAGCGGTTCTGTATTGAACACCAGCATCAAGCGTCATAGTTGACCCTGAAATTTCTGAGGTTCCTTCACTAATAAAACGCACGAGCATACCTCCATATATTTTTTCTGAGAATTTTTTGGCATATGACATGGCCAAATTGGTAAACTGAACATTGAATGTTCCCAAACCACCTTCGGGTTGCTGATATGTAGTACGCTGTATGTCGCCTGAATTAATATTCATAAGCGAAAGACCTATCACACCTCCATTTTTACCAATTACTTGCGACAACCCAAAGTTATTGATATTAATACCTGCCAGATACCGTGTATGAGAAAAAACAAGTTCGGTTTGTTTGGTCTGTGCGAGTCCTGCTACATTAATCCATGTAGCCTCTATTCCTTGCACATTTGCAGTATTTACATTGCCCCATCCGTTACTTCTGGCCCAAGGATTAATAAGCAATTGCTCTCCCCCATTTGTTCCTCTGCGGTCAGGGTTTCCTGCAAGTGCACTGCCTGTAATAACAAAGGCTAAAATTGCTGATATATAATATTTCATGTGGTTCATTTCAGTAATGTGTTTTTTATTTTTTAGAAAGTATCCAAATCTACTGGCCTCATAATGCCATACCATTTCACAATTTTTTCACCCAATTCAAATCCATTTACATGCACTATGTATAACCCACTTGCCACTGGAACCTGAGCTTGATTTTTCAAATCCCAATCAGCATAAGTTAGTTCATCCTCTTTCTTAATTTGCCTCACCAAAGTACCGCTAAGTGAATATATACTAATAACACATTTGGGTGGTAGATTTATAAATTTAACACGTGTATCAAGCTGCGAGTTTTCATAATTTGAAGCTCCATAATATGGATTAGGTACTACATTGATTCTGTCCATGGCAGCTTTGCCTAAATCGGAAGAATGATCTACCGCTATATCATTTGTGTTAAATGTGTAATAGGGTTGGTCATTATTTACTGTGGAGGTAGTAGCGAATTTTGCATAGGGTTTAGCAACACGCACACGGTAACGAACTTCACCAGGTATATTCAATTTGCCGCCATCGTAGGTGATATTGTACCCGCTTGCCACATAAGGCATTGTAACCCACTGCACTTGCGAAGCAACTTGTTTTTTCTGGGTTGCATTATTAACTGCGGTATTAAGAATCTGCTGATATGATTGTCCTTCATCATAAATAGGCCCAGTGTAATTCCCGTATTTTGCTGGAGCACATACATATAAATAATGCATCCCGCCTCTTATTAAACCACTAAAGTTGCCTATATTAGTTGTTGGATTCCAAACCATGTCACCACCATTATAACCTTTCAACCATGAATTTTCACCCATAATCACGTTTAATCTTTGTCCAGTTTCTATATTAATAGCATATCCTGGGAACCAAGACCTTCCTCTATCTGTTGCATCATATTCAGGAACATACTCACCAGTAGTAGGGTCTTTAATTATTTTACCTGTCCAGGAAGCATGGTCTCGAATACTCCATTTTTCTCTGTTCCCTTCTGAAAGTGCTTTGTCTTCACTCATTTCTACTACCACACATTTGGTCCATTTGCTTTGGTCGGGTGTTATTACCAAATCAATACTCATTAAATCAGACATCGCATTTTCAGTTTTGCTTGATACACTAGAGGCATCGAATGCTGGTCCATAGGTGTTTTTTCCGTTAGCGTCTCTAAGCGCCCTAGCACATAGTTTATAGGGAGCAACTTTCCCATCACATATTTTTTCATAATTTTCCCAGGGATCTAAACCCTCAACTACCACAGGATTTGTACTTTTTAATCTCCCAAAGTCATAAGTATATTTATATCCGTCTCCACCAAGACCACCACTATTATCATATCCGAAATTTGCTGGATCTGCCTTACCGACCGACCCTGCTCTAATCCAATTTTCAGGAGTCTCCCCATCTACATCCCTTACACCTGACAGCCATTTTCTAGTTGGGTCAGCAAATTCAATCGAAGACTCTATTGAACCGTAGCTTTTGTCGATATTATCAGCTACACCTGGTTGGTAAACTTGCTTTATACTTACTGAGAAGCCATATTCTTTAATAATCTGTTCATTGAATTTTTTCAAGGTGCTATTACATCTGGTGTCTTTGCCTGAAGTTTTGTTTGTTAGAATCCATATTGAGGTATCAACCAACACGTTGGGATAAGTTATCCTTTTTACGCTATCTTGTATTTTAAACTCGAAATCTGCTTTAGGTACTTTCAAAGGATCAATCACCGTAATTTTGATTGGGCCGTATCCATTGGTATAACTAGGGAACTCCATTTTGCCATCACGCAATATTTGATCTATCGATTCTTTGGTTAATTCTAATGAGTTGCCCCCATTTCCTTGTCCTTCCATTCTTTTGATAATAGGGCCGCTGCCATATAAGGCATTTATTTTTGAACCACTACTGGTTGCATCTGGTTTATGCGGTATGCCTGTATATCTTTTCACATTT